>VFQQ010004312.1_pt1 | contig 12688 bp, 8 predicted proteins | sample 3512341 | NCBI WGS metagenome assembly VFQQ01 (sample SAMN10412373, study PRJNA504923) | tailings metagenome | isolation source: Relicate 2 Philex TSF1 revegetated site | place: Philippines: Tuba, Benguet | collected 2017-08-29 | reverse complement strand
GGCGATTAAAGCCTCCTTTCTTTTTTTAAATTCAATTTTACCGGACAGCAATGGCTGTGAGCTAAGAGCATGAGATTAAAATATGTTACCAATTGATTATCAATTAATTAAAAATAATCCTGCGTGAAACTAAAAGAAATCACATTAAGCTCATGGCTCACAGCTCGAGGCTCGCAGCCCTCCTCACTCCCCTTTATACAACCCCTTCTCACAAGCATATGCCACCAGACCGGCGATGCTTTTGACGCGCATTTTTTGCATGATGCGGGTGCGGTGACCTTCGACGGTTCTTTGGCTGATGAAAAGATGAGCGGCCACTTCTTTACTGGTGCAGCCTCGACAAATCAATTGAATGATATCTTTCTCCCTTTCTGTAAATACCACCAGGTGATTGCGATAACCCGATTGGTATTTTTCGATCAGGTCTGTAATTTGTCGGCTGCTTTCTGTGCAGAAATAGGGGCGATGTCCGTAAACAGATTCAATGGCTTCCACGATCTCTTTTCGTCCGGCACTTTTCATGACATAACCAATGGCACCGGCTTCCAGCATTTCCATGATATGACTCTCTTGTCCGAAAACCGATAATGCAATGATCCGCGGACTACTGCATCGCTTGGATAATTCTTTAGTGGCCATTACGCCATCCATGATGGGCATAGATACATCGGTAATAATAACATCGGGCTGTAGACGACTAACCCCGGATAATAGATCCAGTCCATTTTCAGCTTCTCCAATGACATTAACATGGGGGACTGTTTCGAGTATTTTCTTTAATCCTTTTCTGAAAATGATATGATCATCAGCGATCATGATCTTGATCCTCGTTTTCTCCATGAATGATAATTGATGTAGGAACTTGGGTTAGTTGCAATATGTATCAATCAGAGGAATAGAGATGCAGTATTTCTACGGAATTTTCTTGCGTTTTCTCAATAAAAAATGAATTTAACAAATCAAAACAGCTGTACAGTTTAGTAAAACATTTATTGCGGAGCGTTGAAGTCGGAGAATAATTCTTCCAGACTCATATTTAATCCTTGTGCCAGTGAAGCTAAAGTAGTGAGTGCAATATTTACTTTTCCTTTTTCGATGCGCTGAACATGGCTGTACTCGAGATCACACACATGTGCTAACTGATGAATACTTAACTCTCGCTCCTTCCTTAGCTTAGTTAAGTGTGCGCCAAATGCAATTTTTAATTGATCCTTATCCATGCGGTGACAAGGTCAAGTGAATCGATAAAAAAGTTGGCGTATGATTATATGCCAATCGCTTTTTTGATTATTTTTATCGGCTAAATATTCTCTTATGTTGACTCCCGGCCATAGATCCATACAAAGTCTGACCAACTGTTCCAAAAAAGTAACAGACATGATCTTGTATGTGGTTTCAAAAGAGATGGCTCAACAAATGCTTTCCACAACATCGGAAGCAGATCGCAATTATTATTTAGAAATTTCGCAACAAAAAAAAGTACGTACGAAGCGTAATAGAAAAATGTCGATCTTCTGATCTTTCCTATCACAGAACTTATCAACGCCCTCACCACATACCCCCTCAACTGATTAACTTGCGCCCATGCAAGATTACCTGAATGGATTGAATGAACCCCAGCGCGAGGCAGTGACACATCTCAATGGTCCGCTTATGATTGTTGCCGGCGCCGGTAGTGGAAAAACAAAAGTACTCACCACCCGCATCGCTCACCTCATGAATAATGGCGTGGATGCATTTAATATCCTTGCCCTCACATTTACCAACAAAGCTGCCGCCGAAATGAAAGAGCGTATTGAACGCATACTTGGCAATGCAGAAGCACGTAATTTATACATCGGCACTTTTCACAGCGTATTCGCTCGTATTCTTCGCGCAGAAGCACATCGTATCGGTTATCCCAACAGCTTTACCATTTATGATACCGATGATAGTCGATCAGTGATCAAAACCGTGGTGAATGAACTGAACTTAGACGACAAACATTACAAACCCAATGTTGTCGGCAACCGCATTTCTTCTGCTAAAAACGCATTGGTAGGTCCCGCTGAATATGCCACTGATTATTATATTCAGCAGGAAGACATGCGTGCCAACCGTCCTGCTATTGCACAGATCTATGCCGCCTATGCCAGCCGTTGTTTTAAAAACGGTGCCATGGATTTTGATGATCTGTTGTTGAAAATGTATGAACTGCTCAAAGACTTTCCGGAAGTACTCCATAAATACCAACATAAGTTCAAATACATTTTGATTGATGAGTACCAGGATACCAATCCGGTTCAGTACCAGATCACCAAACTGTTAGCAGCGGTACATGAAAATATTTGCGTAGTGGGCGATGATGCACAAAGCATTTACAGCTTCCGTGGCGCTACCATTGAAAACATTCTACAGTTTCAAAAAGATTATGATGATGTGAAAGTGGTGAAGCTGGAGCAGAATTATCGCAGCAGTCAGAACATCATTCATGTGGCGAATGAAGTGATTAAAAACAACAAGGGACAAATCCCTAAAAACCTTTGGACGGAAAACAAAGAAGGCGATAAGATCAATCTGGTGAGAACCATGACCGATAATGATGAAGGTCGTTTTGTAGCAGATTGTATCCAGGAACAAAAACTACGCAACCATTTTTATAATAAAGATTTTGCCATTCTCTATCGCACCAATGCACAGAGCCGTTCATTTGAAGAAAGCTTGCGCAGAATGGGTATTCCTTATCGTATTTATGGTGGTGTAAGTTTCTATCAGCGAAAAGAAGTAAAAGATTTCCTGGCTTATTTACGTGTGATTGCTAATACAAGAGATGAAGAAGCCTTGAAACGCATCATCAATTATCCCGTGCGGGGTATTGGTAAAACCACCATTGAAAAATGTGTGATTGCGGCGAATGAACAGAATATCTCCATGTATGAAGTAGTTGCTCGTGCAGGTGAATTTGGTTTCAAAGCGGGTACACTGGAAGCACTGCAGAATTTTGTGACCATGATCCGCTATTTCCAAAGCATGCTTACCGGTACCAATGCTTATGATGTGGCAGTGCAGGTGGGTAAACATACCAATCTGGTAAAAGAACTCTTCAATGATAAAACTACGGAAGGACTTGCACGCTATGAAAACGTGCAAGAGTTATTGAACTCTATTAAAGAGTGGACAGAGAGTCCATCTAATGAAGATGGTGAACTGGGTGATAAATCACTGGGTTCTTATTTACAACAGATTACTTTACTGACCGATGCAGATGATGATAAAGGAGATAATGATGTAGTAAAACTCATGACCATTCATGCGGCGAAAGGATTGGAATTTGAATGTGTGTTTGTAGGTGGTGTGGAAGAAACTTTGTTTCCGAGTGGCATGGCCATCAATACCAGGGAAGAACTGGAAGAAGAAAGAAGATTGTTCTATGTAGCCGTTACCCGTGCCAAACAAAAACTATGGTTAACCCATGCCAATGCGCGTTATCGTTTTGGACAATTAGTGCAGAATGAGCCAAGTCGTTTCATAGAAGAAATGCCGGAACAGTATATCGATAAAACCTATGCCGGCGGCGGCGCTCGTAACCATGCCGGAAGTGATATGGGCAGTGCTTTTGAACGGATGCAGCGTGGGTTTGGTTTTAGTGGAGGCAGTGCTGCTGCAGCAGAAAGAAAATATGGTCCGCCCCCGGCACGAAAACCCAATGCAAAACCCGAATACTTACCGGTACAACCACCTGCAGCTAAAGTAGTAGCACATACACCATCACCCAATTTTGTAGCGAGTGATACTTCACAACTACAAGAAGGACAAACAGTAGAGCACCAAAAATTTGGTTTTGGTAAAGTCATGAAAATTGAAGGTTCTGCGCATAACCCCGTGGCCACCATTCTATTTGAAAAGAACGGTGAGAAAAAAATTATGCTCAATTATGCGAAACTGCGGGTTCTATAAAAAAGGGAAAGAGTAGAACAGAGAAAAATGGGATATAAAAAAAGAAAAGAATCGTGCTTTACTCCGATATTCGAAATTCTGCTTTTCACACAATATTGGTATACGAAGAAGCCGCTGCTTGTATTCATCCTGTTTTCTTTTTGCTTATCCAGTCTGCGTATGCTCAAAGACTTTCCAGGCAAAAAATAATCGGTACAAAAGAATATAAAGTATTGAATGTTGTTCCTGACCAATCCGGTCAGGAACAACATTCAGTTTTGAACAGCAGGCTGATTAATTAGGATAGCAAATCAGCTTACAGGCTAATCAATTTCTACACCGCCGCAGGTTCTCAGGTTATTATAGATGATATCGTAAATATTAGTATTAGAGGTAGCAGAAATTTCTATTACTCCATTGGTTCTTGTTGCATTATTTAACATGCTTTCTGTAACATTATTGCAGAGTAGGGATAAATTCAAAGTAGTCAGTGCATTCAAACTCACCCCGCTTGCGATTACTATATTATTTTTTTCCGCTTCAATTTCAAGAACACTATTTAGCTTAAATACAACAGGAGTAGTAATACCAACTCCATTGGTAAAGTTACCGCTAAGATAAAAAGCAGCATCTGAACCATTTGGCTGTACCTCCACTTCAAATTCAATATCATCATATGTTCCAGGCGGTACAGATATTATGCCTAGAGTAGAAAGCGGAGAAAAAAGATTAATTTTTTGCTTTGCCTCGCTCTTGTACTCTACTTCAAGGCCGGCTTTAGCAGCTTCAAATTCAATCTCAACAGCAGAAGCGTAACCAGAAGTCCATACAAGGCTTGCACCCGTTGTACTACCACCTATAATGGTTGAGAAATTGCTGGTGGTTAACTCATAAGTTACCCGCGTACCAGACGGCGCATCTTCTTTTGTACAGCCGGTAAGTACTGAAAAAATAATGACAGACAGCAAAGGAATCAGTTTGTTCTTTTTCATAAGATTTGATTTTAATTTTTCATAAGATTATTTATTGCATACAACTAACAGAGCAAATTTTTTGCAGTCAATTTCACTGAACACACTTTCTTTTCAAAAGCCGGTTTTTTTGTGCAGTTGTTTTGGCAGGTGACCAAACTACGCGAAGTGCATGAACACGATGCAAAGTAGATTTTGGCAGATTTAACAGTTGCTAAAATAGCGTTTAAGATGATATGGAATAGCTATTTCTTGACCTGGCTGAAAAAAAACTGTTAAATTTCCTTGTATTCTCCTTCTCTTCGCACAGCACCTCTTCCCCTTTAAGATACCCGGGATACTAAAATGGCTGCCTAAAGGCAGGTAAAAAATTGACATTTATTTGGTGCTTTCAGGGTGGTACCGCTTATTGAAATTGGGCAGTATTGCACATAGTTAAACAGTTGGCAGCATAACTGCTAAAAAGCTGCCGTTTTACCCGTTCAGTACCCTTTTTTCGGAGAAAATACCAGAAAAGGAGTGATTTGCTCTTGTCTGCTGCCTAACAGCTTCCTCTATCTCTTCTTATCTTCATACCATGACCGGCGCCAAATACCTCAAATACCTAAACCCACTCACACTGTTTGACACCAAGCGTACACGAGATATCTTTCACGTGAACCCTACCATTATTCCGGAAAGAGTAGAAGCCAGTGAAATTCGGGTGAAAGTGTATGATTATTCTGCAACTGAGTTTGTAGAAACACAATTGAGTGATATCAAAGAATGTTTTGCTTATCGGGATAATGATCATATTACATGGATCAATGTAGATGGTATTCGTAAGGCAGATGTAGAAGCAATATGTCATCATTTTGGTATACACTATTTGATCGTGGAAGACATCATGAGCGTGAGTCAGCGTCCGAAGATGGATGAGATGGAGAATGTGATGTTCTGCTTGCTCAATATGTTGTACTTCAATGAACAAACCGGTGCGGTGGAGACAGAACAGATCAGTATTATTTTAGGAAAAGGATTTGTATTGTCTTTTCAAGAAGATGCAGGACGAGATGTATTCAATCCTATTCGAGATAAGCTGAAACTGAATGGCAGTAAGCTTCGTGTGAGTGGAGCCGATTATCTCTGTTATGCGTTGTTGGATATGATCGTAGACAACTATTATATCGTGATGGAGAAACTTGGAGATCGTATTGAGTTGTTGGAAGAAAAAATCATCCGTGGTAGTAATACGCGAACACTGGCGGTGATCAATAGTTTACGTAAAGAATTGATTGTATTGAAACGTAATGTGAGTCCGGTAAGAGAACTGATCAATGGATTTATTCGCAGTGAAAGTGATCTGCTGGAAGAAAGAACTACCAAGTATTTTAAAGATGTATACGATCATATTCTGCAAGCGAATGACTTGGCAGAGAACTATCGAGATATGATGATGAACTTACAGGATCTCTATCTCAGCAATGTAAACCTGAAGACCAATGAAGTGATGAAAGTAATGGCCATAGTAACCTGTTTATTGGCACCCGCAACAGTTATCGGCGGTATCTTCGGCATGAACTTCGATCGCATCCCCTATCTCCACCACCAATACGGCTTCTTCATCGCCGTAGGGCTCATGCTCATTGTTCCTATTTGGATGTTGGTGGCGTTTAAGAGGAGAGGATGGTTTTGAAGAAAGCTGTGAGCCATGAGCTATGAGCTGCGAGCCAAAAGAAACATCGAGTAACAATCTTTATTACAAATCTATAGACCAAAGTTCCTAGCTCATAGCTCGCTGCTCATAGCTCATAGCTTTCAAACTTTCACCAATTCTTCACTCAACAGATGTTTTAAACAATCAATTGCAATTTCCGTTTACTCAGACAACTCTTTATGAAGTATAAAAAGCTATTCATTCTTTCGTTGTTGCTTTTCCAAACGCATATTTTTTTTGGTCAGGTGCCTGCCGTTACAGTTTCAGGAATCATTAAGGCAAGTACCGATAAGAAAACACTTCCTTTTGTCAATATTGTATTAAAAAAAGAACGTGACAGCAGTTTTGTAACAGGTACCGTAAGTAATGAAGAAGGGCGCTTTTCTTTATCTAATATAAAACCCGGTAATTATGTAATGGAGTATACTTACACAGGGTTTAATGTATTCAGAAAGCCTTTATTGATCGGGAGCTTAAGTGCTTTTCTCGATCTGGGCAATATTGAATTAGCGCCAAGTCCTTCTGTATTGAATGAAGTACTTGTTTCATCAGCCAAGCAGAATGAACTAGCTGCAACAATGGATAAAAAATCCTATTCAGTTGCGGCCAATATTGCACAGTCGGGTGGGTCGGTTTTGCAAGTATTAAAGAACCTTCCCGGCGTAACCACCGGTCAGGATGGTAAAGTAGAACTAAGGGGGAGTGATAAAGTAGCCATTTTAATTGATGGCAAACAAACAGCATTAACGGGTTTCGGAAATCAAACGGGTTTAGATAACCTGCCCGCTTCTGCTATTGAACGAATTGAAATCATTAATAATCCTTCTGCCAAGTATGATGCAAACGGTAATGCCGGCATCATCAATATCATTTATAAAAAAAGTAGGCAAGAGGGATTTAACGGCAAGCTGGGAATGGCAGCCGGATTAGGGGCATTATGGATCAAAAAAGAAAATCTCCCGTCCATCAGACCTCAATATCAATCAACACCAAAAATCAATCCTTCTCTTTCTTTGAATTATCGAAAGAATAAAATCAATACTTTTTTACAATCGGACTGGCTGTATACAGAAACACTGAACAAAAATGAATTTGTTACGCGTACATATGCAGATGGATCGGTTATTGAACAACAAACCAAAAGAAATAGAAACACTCATTTTTGGAACAATAAAGCCGGCATTGATTGGAATGTCAGCCACAAAGATGTAGTAACAGTTTCCGGTTTCTATGGTATTGAAAAAATTATAGACAGAGGAGATGAGCCTTTTTTCAATAAAGATTTGTCAGAACGAAAAAGACTCTGGCGTTTTTTGGAAGATGAATTAAAAACTACGGTCATGGCTTCGGCTTTGTACCAGCATAAATTCGATCAACCCGGACACGTATTGGGAATAGGATTCAATTATACCTTTCACCGCGAAGATGAAAAGTATAATTTTGAAAATATACTCCCTTTATTTACAGGGCTAGATTCTTTCAAGCTACTATCTGATGAATATGTTGCAGACTTCAACCTTGATTACACCAAGCCTCTAAAAAACGGACGTTGGGAAGGCGGTATTAAATTCCGATATCGGAATATCCCCACCAATATGCAATTCAAACCTGGTGTAAATTCTCCATTGGATGTTAGAGCCGGAGGCGCTGCTACCTATACTGAATACATCCCTGCGGTTTATGGAAACTATGTTTTCGAAAGCCATAAAGTAGAAGCAGAAATGGGATTGAGACTGGAGTATGTAGATCTTCATTATCAAGTAAATCCCGATCACAATACGTATAAAAGCGACGGTTACCAATACACACAACCTTTTCCGAATCTACGCTTTGCCTATAAGATCAATGATGAAAACAAAATCTCTGTGTTTTTCAATAGAAGAGTAGACAGACCCAATGAAGTGGATATTCGCATATTTCCAAAATATGATGATGCTGAAATCATTAAAGTGGGTAATCCGGGTCTTCGCCCACAGTTTACCAATAGTTACGAATTAGGGTACAAGACCAATTTTAGTAAGGGTTATTTTTATTCATCAGTATATTACAGACGTACCAGCGATTATATTACCCGTATTGCCATACAAGTTCCTCCAAGTACACTGATCTATAATGTATTTCAAAATGCAGGTAACAGCACGAATACCGGATTGGAACTGGTATATCAGCAAAATTTTTCAGCCGTTTTTTCCTTCAATGCCAATGCAAATATTTACAAAACGGTGGTAGATGATTTTACGGTATTCAGTCAATATCCAACCCCCACTTTGTTTACAGCCAATAAACAAACACAAACATCGGGGAACATCAAATCCAATGGAGTCTTTAAACTGAATCCACAAACAGAATTACAACTGACTGCTATCTATCTGGCACCGGATATTATACCACAAGGCAAAATAGGTACAAGATTTTCTGTAGATATGGGTATCAAAAAACAAATTCAAAAAGGCAAAGGCGAATTGTTTTTCAATGCCACAGATCTCTTCAACACCCTTCGCATAGAAAGAGCCATCACCGGCAATGGCTTTATCCTCAACAGCACAGACTATTATGAAACGCAGGTGTTTAGAGTAGGGTATAGTTGTAAATTTTGAAAGCTGTGGGTATTGGGCTGCAAGCTACAAGCCACAAGCCACAAGCTTCAAGCAAATTATTCAAGAGTTATTTTAAAACAATTCGCCAAACACTTGCAGCTAGAAGCTTGCAGCCTTCTTCTCACACTTTCACCAACTTCCACTTCCCACGTTTAAACAGAATAACACTGGTAATAGTGATACAGGTTTCTGTTATTACGATGGCGATGAATACGCCGGTGGTGCCCATGTTCAGTACTTTGGAGAGTAGCATAGCAAAGGGTATTTGGAAAACCCAGAACCAAAATAAATTGATCCAAGTGGGTGTTCTGCTGTCGCCGGCACCGTTGAAGGCGTTGATCATGACCATACCTACACCGTAGAAAATATAACCTAGGCTCACAATACGCAATGCAGTGACTGCTGTTTTGGTAACGGCAGGATCATGTGATATGAGTCCTACAAAAAATTCAGCACCTACTACAAACAGTACAGATACAAATGCCATGAAGATGGCATTGTAACGAGCCGTTTTCCAAACCGATTGTTCAGCACGATCGGGCTGTTGGGCACCGAGGTTTTGTCCAACAAGTGTTGCAGCTGCATTACTCAATCCCCATGCGGGCATGATAAAGAATATGAGCAGGCGGATGGCGATGGTATAACCTGCAACGGCATCGCTACCAAAACCGGAAACGATTCTGGCCATGGCGATCCAGCTGGCAGAGCCGATGATGAACTGTAGGGTTCCGGTGGAGGCGATATTAGCGATGGAAGCGAGGATCTCTTTATTCGGAATAAAATGTTTGCGCACGATGCGTATGATATTTTTCCCATTGAATAAATGATAGAGCTGATACAATACACCAATACCTCTACCGGTGGTGGTAGCAATGGCAGCACCTGTTAATCCAAACTGATCAATCAATATCGGACACAAAATGATGTTACAGATATTGGCAAGCCATAAACTTTTCATGGCCATGGCAGCATCACCCGCACCGCGGAAGATACCATTGATGAGGAAGAGCAACATGATCACCAGATTACCCACCAACATGATGCGTGTATAATCGGTACCCATGGCAACAACAGCCTCATCTGCACCCATGAGTGCGAGAATATCTGCGGCATAAAAAACACCGATGATACTGATGAGGATGGAGATACCGAATGATAGCAACAAAGCTTGTGCTCCTGCCTTGGCAGCACCTTCGGGATTTTTCTCACCAATTCTTCTGGCTACCATGGCGGTAGCTGCCATGCTTAAACCGATGGCAACAGAATAAATAAGGGTGAGAAAAGATTCGGTGAGACCTACTGTAGCGGCGGCACCGGCTCCGAGTTTACTCACAAAGAAAATATCTACCACGGCAAACACAGACTCCATGCACATTTCAAGGATCATGGGTATGGCCAGCATGAACACGGCTTTACGGATGCTACCCTGGGTAAAATCCTGGTGTTCGCTGTTGAGTGCTTCGCGGAAATAACTGAAAAAGCCCTTTTTGGGCGTATGATTATTAGTATTCGTCATTACTGGAATGCATTAAATGAATAAGAAATAGTCCACCGGAGGCGGACGGTTTAAGGGTGTTGAGCGAGGGTGGGTAGCAGTGATTAGGATCTGATACCCTGCTTAGATGTTCATAAAACAGGTATTCGTGTTTGAATATCCTTCGGTCGATTTTGAATAAGTGATCCGAAGGCATGGCAAAAATATTCTTTTCTTTCACAAATGCAATACACCAAAATGGATGAGTGGTGAAAATGGGAGTGAATGAAAATGGACAATTAAAAATCAGCTAATAAAAGGGGTTTCCGGGAAGAAAACAGGGTAAATTTTTTTGTTAGAAGCTAGGAATCAGTAAATTAGAATGCTTAATTTTTAAAATGATATTTGGTTCGCCTGAAACCAAACCCTGAGAAACAGCCCCGACAGTATTGTCGGGGTTTTTAATTCGCAATACAGCTTACCAAGAGCCGGTTTTCTACGTATATATTGTTGTTACCACCGTATGAACTTTTAAACCGATAAGCTGTTGAATATCAAATTCCTATATCTTTATTACAAAGTTCAATATCCCCCAAGATGAACTGCTTGAGATTGATAAGGTCCAGTATCTGTGTGTTCGTGCGTGGAGTGCGGAGAGGGGAAATATTATTTAGGCAAAAGTTTCTCGTAATCTTTTTTTTGGTTTTTATTCCTTTAGTTTCATTTTCTCAGACTACCATAACTCTTACAAATCCGCTTCAAGCTACAACTGTTTGTCAAGGTACTATTATAGGCTTTACGGGACAATCTAACGATCCAAATGCATTATGGGTAAAATGGGTTCAAGTAACAAATGGTACAATAAACAATACAGGAACCCCTGTGCAAACAACTTCTGATGGTTTAGGTAATTTCAGCTATAGTTTTACATTCAACTCAGCTGTTGTTTCAAGTTCTCAAACAACACATGTTTTCAGACTTAGGTTTGGACCTACTGAAGATGATGTTCGTTATGATGAACCGACTTCTTTTTTATCTTCAAATACAATTACAATAACTGTAAATCCTAATCCAACTGCAACACTCACCGCTTTGAGTGGAATTAATTCAGCTTGTCAAAATAACTCTTCACCAACAGTTAATATAACAGGTGTAATAGGAACAGCTCCATTTACATATACATATAGAATTACAGATCCATTAGGCAATGTTGGCTCTAATCAAATAGTTGTATCAGATGGGGCAGGTTTGGCACAGCTCACTGTTCCTACAAACGGAACAACAGGAGCATATAGCTATCGGTTATTACAGATTCAAGAATCTAGTTCAACAACCTGTAGCAGTGTTTCAACGGCAACATTAACGATGACCATTGTACCATTGCCTACCGCAACCATCACAGCCAGCTCATTAACCGCTTGCGTTAATACAACAGCGCCAACCGTTACGATAACGGGAGCAGGGGGAACAGCTCCTTTCACATTTACTTATCGTGAAATTACAAATGGAACGCCGGGATCGAATCAGGTCGTTGTTTCAAATGGTGCTGGTGTTGCTACTTTTTCTGCAACCGTTAGTTCTGCAGCTACGAGGGTGTATGAGTTGGTATCTGTTCAAGAAAGTAGTGCAACAGCTTGTGCCAATACACAAACCGCATCTGTTACCATTGTTACCAATGCAAATCCTAACGTCACTGGAGTAGACCCCGCATTACCTGCTGTTTGTTTCGGTGCTCCGAATTTTAATGTTACTTTTTCCGGAGTCACAGGAGGTCCTGATCAGTATAGAATTATTTGGAACGGTGCTGCATTGGCGGCAGGGTTTACAAATGATGGATTTCAAACTTATAATACCAGCACTAATACTGTTACAGTAAATATTCCCGGAACAGTTACGCCAAGTACAACCTATAGCGGTACGTTAAGATTATTAAATTCATCAACAGGTTGTTTCTTAGAAAATGGAAGTTCTGTAACCATCAATCCATTACCCACCGCTACGATAGGTAGTTCATCATCAGCAGTGTGTGTAAATG
>VFQQ010004310.1_pt1 | contig 12698 bp, 12 predicted proteins | sample 3512341 | NCBI WGS metagenome assembly VFQQ01 (sample SAMN10412373, study PRJNA504923) | tailings metagenome | isolation source: Relicate 2 Philex TSF1 revegetated site | place: Philippines: Tuba, Benguet | collected 2017-08-29 | reverse complement strand
CGTTCTGCGCGCATCTGCCATGTTTGCGCTCCTCTATCTGTTGATCCGGTTGCTCGGAAAACGCGAACTCGGGCAGATGACGCCATTCGAGCTCCTGTTGCTCGTGGTGATGGGCGACCTCATCCAGCAAGGCGTGACCCACAATGATTTCAGCCTCACCGGCGCGCTTCTCGCTATCTCGACCTTCGCCTTCTGGGCATTGGTGTTGAGCTGGGCGACCTATTTGTTTCCCTCGGCCAAAGATTTTTTCGAAGGCAAGCCGCGCGTGATCGTGCGCAATGGCGAGATATTGACCGGCAATTTACGGCGTGATCGACTTACCCGCGACGAGATCCTCTCCGAAATGCGACTGGCCGGCATTGGTCGTCTCTCCGCCGTGGCTTGGGCGATATTGGAGCCGCAAGGCAAGATCAGCTTCATCAAGCGGGGAGAGAGTTCGCAGGCACGGCAAAGCGATCGTGAACTGCCGGCAGGCTAGCCACGAGGCAATAGATTGCCGCTACCGCACGCCGAATTGCAGCACCTGTGAGATCGTGGAAGCAGGGCGTTATGCCGCGCCGGGCGGTCAGCACATCTCGAACGCTGAGCAAAGGAAGACAATATGTTGGCAGGTGTCGAACTCGGCGGAACCAAATGCATCTGTACCTGGGGTTCAGGACCGAACGACGTGCGCGCACAGCAGGAAGTCGCTACCGAAAACCCCGAAGTCACGCTCGGGAAGATCGCGCGCATTCTCGCGCAGTGGGATTATCGGGCGCTAGGTATTGCCAGCTTTGGTCCGCTCGATCTTGAACCGGGGTCCCCGAGCTTCGGCACGGTCCTCGACACGCCCAAAAGACTGTGGGGCGGCACCGATCTTAGGCAGCTTGCAAGGGGATTGCCATGCGTTATCGACACCGACGTCAACGGCGCTGCGATCGCAGAGGGCCGATGGGGCGCTGCCCGCAACTTGTGCAGCTGGGCCTATATCACCGTCGGAACCGGGGTTGGCGTCGGTTCGATTGTCAATGGTAGCATTCTGCGAGGCGCCGGCCATAGCGAAGCAGGCCATCAGCGGATTCCGAAACTTCCCGGCGACCGGTTCGAGGGTAACTGCCGATTTCACGGCGATTGCGTCGAAGGGTTGGCCAGCGGCCCAGCGATTGCCGCCCGAACGGGCCACGACCCCGCCGTCTTGCCCGGCGACCATGTCGCCTGGAACCACGTCGCACATGCGGTCGCGATGCTCTGTCACAATTTGATCCTAACGACCTTGCCGGAGCGCATCTTGCTCGGCGGCGGCGTGATGACGGGCCAGCCAGGTTTGATCGAAATCGTCCGCAACCACGTCCGAGCCAGTCTCGCCAATTATAGCCGGCATGTCTCTGTAGAGGAGATGATCACATTGCCCGCTCTCGGCACCCGGGCCGGAGCCTTGGGTCCGCTTGCTCTGGCCGCGACACTCGGTGAACAGTAAAGACTTGGAGCCGCGCCGGAGCGATAGTGGTGTTGCAATTAGGAATCCGTCATCGGCGAAGCCACCCGGTTCATTCTGCAATGCTCATTTTCTACGCGCGACCCGTCGCGCAGACCGGCTCGGCCGGGCCAACAAAATGGCTGTGTCGCGGAACGCGAGTCGCAATCGCGAATTGAGATATGAAACGGCACAGCGGAGATCAAATAGCTGCCAGACCCTATTTGGAAAGTTCAGATCGGCAAGACGAACATTTATTGTCGATCCGGACGAGATCGACGGGGGTTAAGCTCAGAGCAAAAAGACGCTCGAACTTACTCAACTCGTCCAGGCGCATGACATCGATGCGATCAATTTCGAAAAGCCCTGTTTCGTCGTGTCAGCCAATCTTCAGCCGCTTCACGGCGAGCTACATGAAGAAAAAAAGGCCATCACAGCGAGCCGGATTGCCCCAGTCCTGCGAAAGATTTTCTCTAAGCGAAAGGAGGAGTTACAAATGCCCATCGCCGTCGACCAGCCGTGGCAACAGCTCGCCCTTTTCGCCGCCGGTGCAGCGCTGCTGCTCTTCCTGCTGTTCAAGATTCCTTATGTTGGCCGCGCCTTGCGAATGCTGTTTTCTGTGGCCCTTCTCGCCGGCGCGATTTTCATCTTTTTGCAGCAGGCGCCCTACGATCCCGCCCTTTCGACCATGCACAAACGTCTAGGCTTCGACTCGCAGGAGGTGGTCGGTGAGGAGGTTCGCATACCGCTTCATCGCGACGGTCATTTCTGGGCGACGGTGCGGTTGAACGGCATCGAGCAGCGCATGCTCGTCGACAGTGGAGCAACGATCACCGCCCTGTCGCCGGCCACTGCGGCGGCGGCCGACGTCGCAAGCGATGCTACATTGATGCCTCTGCTCTTGAAAACCGCCAACGGCACGGTTCGCGCTACTGCCGGGACTGTCGAGCGACTTCAGATCGGAACCATCGAAGCGCGCAATCTCAAAGTCGTGATCGCGCCCGGCCTCGGCGATGTCGACGTCGTGGGGATGAACTTTCTGTCCGAACTCCAGTCCTGGCGCGTCGAAGGCCGCACGCTCATTCTCGTGCCGAAACCCGCCGAATAAAAATCGTGCCGGGAACCGAAGCTGCCGTCGATTGATTGATCGCTAAAGGAGCAAGAAGCAATCATGTCCTCACTTACCGCCGCGGCGCTCAACTGCTCGCTGTCCGCCGAGGGCCGCGACAGCTCGACCGATGCCATGATCGATGTACTCGCCGAGCATTTCGCGGCGGAAGGGGTTGCGGTAGGAAAGCCGCTTCGGATTGCCGCTCATCAAGTCCATTGGGGCGTATCATCGGACGAAGGTGTCGGCGACGAGTGGCCGCGAATACGCGAGCAGATTCTCGCCGCCGACATATTGATCTTCGGCACGCCGATTTGGTTGGGCCAGTTGTCGAGCGTAGCCAAGCTTGTCCTTGAGCGCATGGATGCATTCCTGAGCGAGACCGACGAAAGCGGGCAGATGCCCAGCTATTCCAAAGTGGCGGTCGCGGCGGTCGTCGGCAACGAAGACGGCGCCCATCATGTATGCAGTCAGATTTTTCAGGCGCTGAACGATGTGGGCTGGACCATCCCTGCGGTTGCGGGATGCTATTGGGTCGGCGAAGCGATGGGCTCGGTCGATTTCAAGGATCTTGCCCACAGGCCGCGGTCGGTCAGCAACACGGCCAAGATGGTTGCGTCCAACGCTGCCCATCTGGCCCGGCTGCTGAAAAAGTCCCCGTATCCGGGCTGAACTCGTCTGCCACGAGCGCAAAAGGATGCCGAGCGCAACTGAGCGAAACTATCGGCCCCGCCGGGCATTGTTTCAGAGACGCGACGCGATCGGGAGAAGGAACTTTGGGAAAACCATCAAGCCCCGGCACCCGCCCGGTTCATCCGGTGCATGCGCTCCTGCTCGCTTTTCCCGTGGCGTTGTTCACCAGCGCCCTGGTGTCCGACATCGCCTATCTCAACACTGCCGAAATGCAGTGGAGCAATTTTGCCGCATGGTTGATTACCGGCGCGCTTCTGTTCGCGTCGCCGGTTCTGCTTTGGGCCGCGATCCTGTTGTGGCGGCGGCGGGACCGAGGCCAAAGTCGCCGCTTGGTGTATTTCTTGCTCTTGCTCGTGATGTGGACCGCAGGTCTGGTGAACGCCTTCCGGCACAGCCTCGACGCCTGGAGCTCGGTTGGGGCGCCTGGGGTTGGCCTGTCCGTCATTTGCACGCTCGCAGCGCTCGGCGCCGGGTGGTTGGCCTTCAGCCGGGAGCGGATCGCACCATGAAGCTTTATCAGAGGATTGCCGGCGTCATGGCCGCGTCGCTTCTAGCGGCCTGCAGCGCGGGCGAAGACGGGCTCGACCAGACCGGGCCGCGTCCGCAGCTCCCGGCTGCCGGTGAGACGCTCGTCCCGGCGATGAAAATCGCGCGACCCGACGGCTGGAACGGCGAATTGCCGACCGTTCCCGAAGGATTCAGCATAACTGCCGTCGCGACCGGGCTCAAGATTCCGCGCCAAATCCTGGTGCTGCCCAATGGCGACATTCTCGTCGCCGAGGGATCGGGCGGCAACGCGCCAAAATTACGACCAAAAGATGTGATCGCGGGCTATATCAAAAGTCTGGGAAAAAGCGGCGTCGATGGCGGTGACCGTATTACCCTGCTGCGCGATGCCAACGGCGACGGCAGGCCCGAACTGCGGACGACCTTCATCGATAATCTTGATGCTCCCTACGGTCTCGCGCTGGTCGGGGAACAGCTGTATGTCGCAAATCAAGGCGCCCTGTTGCGCTTCCCCTACCGCGAAGGCCAGACGCGCATCACCGCCAGAGGGGACGAGGTCACCAAACTGCCCGCACAGGTCAATCACCACTGGACCAAGGCGCTTGCGGCAAGCCCCGACGGTAGTACGCTTTACGTCGGGATCGGCTCGAACAGCAATGTCGGGGAACGCGGGCTCAGCATAGAAGAGAACCGAGCCGTGATCTGGGAGGTCGACGCTGCAAGCGGAGCAAGCCGAATCTATGCTTCGGGCATCCGGAATCCGACGGCGCTCGCGTTCGAACCGGGCTCGGGCCAACTGTGGGCCGTCGTCAACGAGCGCGATGAGCTTGGCGCCGAACTCGTCCCCGACTATTTGACAGCGGTTCGGGAGGGCGCCTTTTATGGCTGGCCCTATAGCTACTGGGGCAGGAATATCGACCCGCGCGTCCGGCCGCAGCGGCCCGACCTCGTGCGCACTTCGGTGACTCCCGACTACGCCTTGGGTTCGCACGTCGCGCCGCTCGGCCTCAGCTTCACAAGCGGCGGCGGTTTTCCGGGGTTCGGTGAAGGCGCCTTCGTCGGCGAACATGGCAGCTGGAACCGACGAAAACTGGTTGGCTACAAGGTGAGTTTTGTGCCTTTTGCCGACGGTCGGCCGTCCGGAAAGCCGCAGGATTTTGTGACCGGCTTCATAGCGGCGGGAAAAGCGCGCGGGCGGCCGGTGGGGGTTACCTATGATCCAGGGCGCGGAGCGCTGTGGATTGCGGACGACCTCTCCAATACGGTGTGGCGCGTGACAAGATCGCCCCCCGTTGCACTCACCGCGCCAGTCGGCGGCTGATGCGAGCGCCAGCGGGCTCGTCCGGCCATATTTTGCAATGGGGATGCGCAAGTTGGAAACGCGACAAATATGGGCCGGTAGCGCCGCGGGTATTGCGCCGGGACTCAAACACGCGGGAGTGTGCGTGAACGACGCGAACTCTCGCATCCTCACCAGAGCGCGCGCGTGTCCATCCACGCAAGAACCTCGGCAAGCTTGAACCGGGGCCGCGGTACCCTGCCCCGACTCATATCATATTCTTTCGGGAAGTCGGCTGCCTTGTCGCGCCGATAGCGATCGATCGTGCGCCGCGAAACGCGCGCGATGCGCGCAAAATCCTCGACGGTGATGAACCGGTCGTCGCCCACCGGCAGGTCGTCGCCAGCGCGCGCCACGCCGCTACCGCCTGGCCCGCGCGAAGGCACGGTCGCTGTCGAGAAAGGCCGCCAGCATGAAAGGGATCAGCTCGGCGACCGTCTCGGCTTTGCCATAGGACTGCTCATACGCCGCGGCATATTGCTGCAGCGCGTCGGCAAGGTCGGGCAGGAGCTGGATCGTCATCTTGACCGGAGTGCGGTCGGGTATTTTGGGCAATTTGAGATCAGGCATCACGGCCTCCATGGCGCAAGGACGAGGTCGCGGTGGACAATCACGCGGAGCGGCCAGCCGGGCCGCACGCGAATGGTCGGCGCGATATCGAGATTGCGCTCGACGATCCGGTCGCCGGCGCGGGCGCCCCCGGTCTGGGCGGATTCGCGCAATGCGCGGACAAGTTCGCTCTCGTCGCCGCCAAAACCGAGCTCGGTACCGACGCCGAGCAGCGTCGCAAGCCCGACGCCCTTGAGCAACGCCCAGCTGTGGAAGTCGACCTTGTCGGCGAGTCCCGCGTAACCCGCCGCGTCGCTCGCGGGCGCGTTGTCGAGCGTCAGCGACGAACCGTCGGGCCAGATGATGCGCTGCCATGCGACAAAGGCGCGGCGCTGTCCGAAGGCGATATTGCTTTCGTAGCGGCCGAGGAGCCGGGCGCCCTGCGGGATGAGGAGCGTGCGCCCGGAGATGCTGTCGTAGACATTTTCGCTGACCTGCGCGACGACAAGTCCGGGCAGGTCGCTGTCGAGCCCGGTTACGAGGCTCGCCGCGATAATGCTGCCGCTGCTCAATATCCACGGCGATGCCGGCGGCTGAATGCGGTGCGCGCTGACCTCATGGGTGCCGGCGGCGAGCGCAGGGTCCGTCGCCGCGGGGCGGCCCGGAGCGCCCGGCACGGTCTCATCCGGCTTCGCTTCCGCCGGTCCCGTGCCGACCGCTGCCAAGCCGGCCGCGCTGGCACGGCAGCCCCCGCTGCAAAGACAAGCACGGCGCGCACGCCTGCCGGTCGCAACCTGGTCATTCTGTGCGACGGCACCGGCAATGAACTCGGCGGCGCGCTGTCACACGATATCGGGGCGATCCGCATTTCGAACGTCCTCAAGCTGTACCGGATTGCCGAAAAGGGCAAAACGCAGCTGGTCTATTATACGCCCGGTGTCGGCACGGTCGGCAAAGTCGATTTCGTCTATCGCTGGAAGCAGAAGTTCCTCGGCGTTCTAGGCCTCGCGATGGGCTATGGGCTCGATGACAATGTGCTCGGCGCCTATCGTTTCCTCGTCGAGAACTGGGAAGAAGGAGACCGGATCTATCTGTTCGGGTTCAGCCGCGGCGCCTGGACAGCGCGGGTGCTTGCCGGGCTCATCCACCTGATCGGGCTGGTTAGGCCCTCTCAGCTCAATATGTGCGACAGCGCGCTCGCGGCCTACAAGCGCGCGGCGAAAGAGGATTCGCTGCCGATCGCCTGGCATTTTGCCCGGGTCATTGGCTCGCGCTTTCCGACGATCCATTTTATCGGCGTCTGGGACACGGTCGCCTCGGTGCTGGTCCCACGGTCGGATCGGATGTGGATCCCGAGTCTCGAAACCCTGCCTTACACCCAGACCAATCCGTCGGTGCGAATCTTTCGCCATGCGATCGCCGTGGACGAGCGTCGGCGTATGTTTCGCGTCGCGCATTGGGTGCAGCCGCAGCCGTTCATCGCCAATCGCTTCAGGCCAGCCGAGACCAAGGAGCAGGATATCGAGCAACGATGGTTCGCGGGCGTGCACTCCGACATCGGCGGCGGCTATCGTGAAGACGAAAGCGCCCTCTCGAAAATCCCGCTTGTCTGGATGGTCGAGGAAGCAGCCGCCGCGGGTCTCAGGATCAACAAGCCCAACCTGCGCCATCTCGCCTATGGCGCGCCGAAGGAGGGCAGCGCGCACAAATATACCGAACCGGATCCGGCGGGGCCGATGCATAAATCCCTCACATTCGCATGGAAGCCGCTCGAGATCCTGCCCAAGCGGACGAGATATCGGGAGTGGAACCGCAGGTCACTGGCGAGCTTCTACCTGCCGCTCGCAGAGCCACGGCCAATTCCGGACACGCACGAGATCGATGAATCCGTTTATCAGCGGAGGCAGCAGGAGGCATCCTATCGGCCTCCCAATCTGCGCGAGCCTAGTGGCCGGGATGACGATTGAGCGCAAAGCTTGCCGACAGGTCGCACCTCGGGATCGCAATGATTGACGGGGCATATCAGCCGGGTGGCGCAAGCTCTGAAGTTAGTCGCTTGCGGTCAGTCAGGTTGCAGCCGGAGATCGCCTGAAGTTGACACCGGCGCGACATTCCTCAGAAGAGCCATTGTCCTTCCGACCTAACGATCGCAGGCGGACGCCAACTGCCATCCAGGACCGATGGCGCTGCCGACTTTGGGTGGAACATTCTCAGCATGGGGATGAACGCGCCCGAGGGTGCCGGCAGCCAGTTCGTCTCCTTGCCGGGACCGGGCGAATGGCTCTGAAGATAGAGGGTCAAAGATCCGTCGGAGTTATATGCGAGCGCATCGCGCTGGCTGATCGTGAAGCGGTTCAACGCGTTGTCGACGAACCACCAGCCGCGGTCAACCTGGTACATGGTGAGCGACCAGAAGCCATCGACCGGCGGCAGCTGCCCCTTCGCGAAGGTCATGGTATAGCTATGTCTTCCGGTCAACGGGCGGCCTTCGCTGTCGGCGACGGCATATGGGTAGACCGCATCTTGCTCAAGGTTCGCAGGCCAGCCGAAGGCTGCGACGACCGCGCGCTTCATATAATCGGTACCGTAGCGGCCGAGCCCCTTCGAAATCGTCCAGCCTGCGGCTTGCTGTCCCATGGCCGATTTGTTCGCCTCGATCTCGGCGAGCACGGCTTGTGGCAGATCGGCGAGCGCTTCACGCGCTGACGGATCGAGACGATGAATGTCGAACGGACGGCAGGGGACGATGCCGATCCGCGCCATTCGCGCGAGGATGGGTGCATCTTTCAGCGCCGGGCGCGCGTCCTTGCACATCATCGCCGCAAGCCGATCAAAATAGCCCTTCGTGCCCATGTCGAGAATGACGGTCTGAGGCTTGTCGGTCATGCTGTAACCGGGATTTGAAACAACTGGCGCTGCGACAGGCGACTGGGACGTTCCAAATGCCGAGAGCGGGGCGAGCCGATATTGCGCCTGCAGCGCGTGGACCCTCGCATAGTCGGCCTCGGTCCCATCGGCATAGGTTCGATCAAGGATTACGAGATGGCGCGTCGGCGATCGAATTTCGGTCATTCCGTTGGGCACGGTCCCGTGCCAATCGGGACCAGCAATCAGATAGGTACGCGCGCCGCCGCCCGCCGTGCGCCGACCAGGTGAATCGACGACGGGCATCCACAGGCTGTACATCGGAAACAGGAAAAAACGGTCGCCCATATCGGGGTGCGAAAAGACCATGGGCTCTGCTCCGAGATCGAGCCATGCGACCGAATAGAGCGTATCGGCGTTGGGCGCCGAGATGCCGCGATATTCCGCCGGCGGATAGCGTTTCACATGCGCGAACTGGCCTGCGGGCGCGTGCAGGCCGTCGGCCTTGTCGACGTTGCTCATCTGGACGCGCGTGACTTCGCTGGTCATCAGCGAATAGCCGTAAATATAGGCTTCCATGGCGATCGCCCGAGTTTCGCTTGCTGAAGGCGTGGCGAGCGCGACCGACGAACAGACGAAACCTCCGGCGATCGCAAATGCGGATATCAAGGCCTTGATCAATGTCATCTGTCTATCTCCCATTGTGCCTCGGGCCCGTGGAGCGGGACACCAAACCGGCTATTTCGAACCGCGGCTCGCGAGCGGAATTCTCCGGAGCGCAAGAGCCCGCGCCGAAGCAGAACAGGGATGTCGCCGCCGCAATCCGTACCGCGCCCATTGTCATCCGCCGAAATGCGTGACGTCGCGCGGCTCGATGCCTTTGTCCGCGCAAAAGGCCAGATAGCGCTCGACCGCGGTGCGCCAATTCTCGATCGCGGCCATGGCGCCCCTTTCGTCGAAATAGACGAGATCGCCGACGGTGATGTTGAGCGTCACGATTTCATTGCCGTGCCCCTCGACCGTGATCGGTGTGTGCCGCGACCCTGCCGTCTCGTAGACGATGCTGCCCGGGGTCGCGACCCAGTCGTGTTCGGCGTAGCGCCATGCGCCGCTAACCGTATAGACGATCACCGTGCCGCCGTGATGGTGCATCGGAAGGACGGCACCCACCGGCGCGCGAAGAAACGTGACCGTTTCACCACGAACGGGGTCGGCCTTTATCAGCTTCACATGGACGGTGTCACTGTAAGGCGAGAAAGGCGTCCAGGGGAGATCATCGGCGCTGATCATCGCGGTGTCGACCGTCTCGAAATTCATCACGTCAATCCTCCCGGCGCTCACAAATGCCCGGAGCGGACGATGCGACCGCCCGCTCCGGAAGTGATGGCCCTCTTCCCCAGGCCGACGCCCACTCTAAACAGGAAGTTCGATCCGAAATTGACTTTGCGCGCCAAATTGCCCAGTCCGCGGAAAGCGAGTGGGTATGAGCAAATGGATTCGCGCGGGTGCGCTGGGCGGCGCGCGCCAGCTGGTTGATGACATGGACGGCGACTTTGCTGCGCTCGCGAAGGCTTGCGAGCTGCGCGCCGACTTCGATGCCCACCCCAATCTGCCGATCGCCGCATCAGCCGTTCCGCGCTTTCTCGATCTCGCGGCGCAAAGGCTTGATTGCCCGTCCTTCGGCCTGCAGTTAGGGCAGCGTCAGGATTTCAGTCTCTTCGGTCCCCTTGGGAGCCTGATCGCGAATGCGAGGACGATCGGCGACCTTGTCGCGAATCTGGCTGCGCTGTTTCCGCTTCACACTCACGGCGCGATCGTCGCCCTCAAGGAAGACGGTAGCGAAACATTTATAAGCTACGAACTTTCGAGCGACGTTCATCCCTCGCACCGCCACGTCGTCGAGCTGGGCTACAGCGTCTTGGTCGCCGAGATCAGGCGACATCTCCCGGACTGGAAGCCAGGTTTCATCGCGTTCCGGCATGGCGGGCCAAAGATGATGCGCGTGCATAAACGGCTTCTCGGTGCCACACCTTTGTTCAATGCCGACCAGAACCTGATGCTACTCGACAAAGCACTGCTTGCCCGCCCGCTCGCGAAGAGGCCGTCACAGGGGCACGACAGCGCTCTGGCGCACGCCATCGATATGGAACCGCGCCCTGTAGCGCTGGATACCGAGCGCGTGGTCCGCCTGGCGCTGCCTGCGCGCCTGTTGACCGTTGGCGACACGGCCAAGCTTCTGGGCCTGACGCGCCGCACCTTTCAGCGCCAACTGGCGACAGAGGGCAGGACATTCGCGGCGATCGTCGATGCCGTAAGGGCCGACCTCGCCCTCGCCTATTTATGCGAATCCGAGCTCAGCGTTGCCGAGATCGCCGAGACACTCCAGTTCTCGGAAACAAGTGCGCTATCGCGAGCGGTACGGCGATGGTACGGGAAATCGCCGCGCCGCTTGCGGCCATAATGGCCGCCTTTCGCCGGTCGGCGTAGCGAGCTGGAATTGGAAAGGCTGACGATTGGCCGCAACGACGAGGAAGACCGCAAAATAAGCCGTTGGCCGCTGCGCGAACAGAAAGATTGATTCTCTGGATGGCACCCGCAAATAAGCGAGATATCGGAACCGGAAGGTGTGGGAATGGTACGGCTTCCATACATTCATCGCATTATTATGACCGAGCGAACGGTATTCGAAAAATTCAGCTGGTCGATTGTCGCGATCGTTGGAGCCACCGCTTTGCGCTGGATCATCGACCGCGGCGCGTCCGGGGTTCCTTTCGTCACCTATTTCCCCGCCGTGGTCCTGGTTTCACTCTTTATCGGCTGGCGCTGGGGCTGTTTCACCGCTGTGCTGGCCGCGATCATTGGCAACCGACTGTTTCGTCCCGATCTTCCGTTCACGGAATTTGGTGCAAGCGATTATATCACGGCAGGCCTTTTTGCTTTCTCCTGCGCGATCCTGATCAATATGGGTTATGCGGTCAGGCGGCTCTTGTGGCAGCTCGATGAAGCAAAAAACCGCGAAAAACTTCTGAACGAAGAGTTACGGCATCGCGGCCGCAACGTCTTGGCCGTGATCCAATCGATCGCCAGCCTGACATACCGGAGCAGTCCACCGGAGGACTTTCTGAACTCCTTCACACAACGATTGGATGCGCTGGCGCGCGCTAATGACGTTGCGGAAGGCGATGTGCCGGTCTCCCTAGCCAGAATGATCGAGGAAGCGATTGCGCCATTTCAGATAAGGGCGCGAATAAGAGTCAGTGGCCCGGAAGTCACGATCGATACGGAAGCACGCATTCCAACAATGCTCGCGCTGCACGAATTATGCACCAACGCCGCCAAATATGGCGCACTGTCTTGTGAAGGCGGCTGGATCGAGATCAACTGGGTTGAGGATGACGACAGCGTGCGACTCTTCTGGCGGGAACGGGGTGGTCCGCCGGTGAGGCCGCCGACGCGAAAGGGGCTCGGGTCCGCGCTTCTTCGGCGCCAACGTGGATTAAATGCAGTCGATTTGCGATTTTCCGAACCTGGCCTCGAATGCGACCTGGTGATGAAGCTTGCCTAGGCGCAGCGCGCAAAGAATTGGCGTAAATGAAATTGGCCGGGATCAGTCAGGCGGCTTTTCGTTACATACGAACTTAGCTGGCTGCAAAGAGCAGCAGATAGCTCGGCTCACCGAGCAATCACGCATCGCATTTTTGATGGTCAGCTTGGCGCTTCGGAACGATCCGCGGGACGGTTTGTTATTTTCTGCAGAAGCACCCGAACAGGCAGAACCGCATGCGGGTTGGAGCAGCCTTTCGTTGGTTTGGCGAGAGCCTACGCGATCGAAAATGGCACTTGTCCAGCATCGCGTCGCCCGCATCGGCCGCAAGAATGTGGCGGCGCCATTTAAGTTCGCACAGGACCGGTCTGCTTGCGACGGTCGTGATAGCCGAAAGGACAAAAGCATGAGTGACATTGATCAACCGTCTGATCAGGCGGAGGTTGCGGCAGAGGCATTGGCTCTCAAAGAGGCCAATGAGTCACCGCCTCGCCATCCGCCAACGGAAGATCATGCTGACAAGGGGCCCGAAGTGACGCCACGGCCCAATCAGCCGCCCTCCGGTGCGTTCGATGCCGAAGGACATCGGCCGGTTCTGGAGCGGTCGCGAAAAGTCCGTTGACGAAAATATCGGGGGTAT
>VFQQ010004309.1_pt1 | contig 12698 bp, 10 predicted proteins | sample 3512341 | NCBI WGS metagenome assembly VFQQ01 (sample SAMN10412373, study PRJNA504923) | tailings metagenome | isolation source: Relicate 2 Philex TSF1 revegetated site | place: Philippines: Tuba, Benguet | collected 2017-08-29 | reverse complement strand
TGCGCGCGCACCACATCGACATGCTGACCATCGGCCAGTACCTCGCGCCCAGCGGCCACCACCTGCCGGTGCGCCGCTACGTGCACCCCGACACCTTCCGCATGTTCGAGCGCGAGGCGGCGGCGATGGGCTTCACGCACGCCGCCGTGGGCGCCATGGTGCGCAGCAGCTACCACGCCGATCAGCAGGCGCACGCGGCCGGCGTCGAGGGTTCCGTCGCCTGAAGACGCCGTGGGCCGCTTGCGCGGCCCACCGGGTCAATCTGCGAGCTGCAGCTCGCGCCAGTTCAGGCGCCGCAGGCCTGGCGGCACGGGCGGCTCGGTCGGCGGTGCGCTGGTGCCACCGTTGTTGCTGGCGCCGACCAGCACGCGGCGCCCCGCCACGCTGACCGATTGCGTGGAGATCACCTCGCCGGCCAGGGTGTCGTTGTAGACCACGCGGGTGGTCGTGCCGCCGCTGATGCTGATGAGCTCGCTGCGGCCGTTGCCCACATCCACCGAGTAGATGCGGCTGACGCCGGACGGGTTGCAGGCATCGGGCGTGGGCAGCGTCGCCACGAAGGTGACCATGCCGTTGAAGGTGCTCGGGTCCCGGATCACGCGCCAGGCGTTGCCGCCAGGGGACAGGCCCAGGTCAACCCACCAGCCCATCTGCGTCAGCGGGTTCATCGCCACCGGGTTCAGCAGGTCGATGTGCTGCTGCAGCCGGTTCATCTGGATCGGGAAGCTCACGCCCGCCGGCAGCGTGTTGGGCTGCGTCGGGTTGGCGCTGTTGTGCGGCTTGTTGAAGCCGGCCCCGTTGCCGTCGATGTAGGCGGCGAACACCTGGGCGTTGCCGTTGGTGATGTCGGTGGTGTCGAGCAGGCGGCCGGAGCCCACCGCCACGAAGCGGCGGTTCAGGCGCGGGTGCAGCAGCACCGCCGGTTGCGTGGTGATGGGCAGCGCCGTGCCCGAGGCGTTGGTCAGCTGTGCCAGGTGCGTCACCGTGTAGGCGGCCGTGGGGTCGGAGACGTCGAGGCGGAACAGGTTGCCCTTCAGGTCACCCGCGTACACCGCGTCGGCGATGCCTTCGGTGTAGTCGAGGATGTAGGCCTCGACGTGGGCCATGCCGAGCTGGTTGCTGGCCGTGCCGGTGACCGGGGCAGCCACCTTCTCCAGCAGCGCGCCGGTGCGCGGGTTGACGACGAAGAAGTAGGCGTTGCCGTTGGTGTTGTTGTAGCCCGACGCGAAGATCAGCACCCAGCCGTACTTGCGCGTGCGTACCGCCACCGGCTGGCCGAAGCTGTAGCCGAGATCGGCGTAGGCCGCCTGCGACTGATGGATCTCCCACAGCACGCGGCCGGCAACGATGGCCTCGGTCGTCATCGAAGCCGGGTCGGTCACGTCGATGGCGAAGTACCCCTTGCCACCCTTGCCGTAGCTGCCCACGAGCACGCTGCGCCAGTTGGTGCCGCTGCCGCCGACGGTGCGGCCGAGGTCGATGTCGAACACCGAGACCGGGCCGTCGACCATCGGCTTGTGGGTGAAGTTGGGGTCACCACGCGCCTGCAGGCCGTCGGTGCCCGGGGCCGAGGGGCCGTTGAACATGGCGCCGGGCACGTAGGCAAACACTTCCTTGCCGGCCTCGGTGCCGCTGAGCGCGCCGTTGATGGCGTGCAGCACACCGGCGTTGGTGCCGACGTAGAGCATGGTCGGCCGGCTGGCCCAGGTGCTCTTGAAGGTGCTGTAGCCCGGGTTCGTGCCGTCGGCATAGGGTTCTGAGGGTGGCGCCACCGGTTCCACGCGCGAGCCGACGATGTCGCCAACCTGCGTCGTGCGCGTGCGGTACATCTTGTCCGCGGCCGGCACGGCCGCCGTCGAGTTCTCCTCGTAGGTGGTGTCGCCGCGCAGGTAGTTCAGGTAGTCGGCGCCATCGGAACCGCTGCGGTAGACGGTGTCAAGTGTCCCCTGCTGCGCCGCCGAGATGCTGGCCCAGCGGAAGGGCACGCCGGTTCCGGTGGCGGTGTTCCAGGTCACCATGCGGCGGTTGGTGTCCCAGCCGGTGCCGGCGAGCTGTGCGGCCAGCTTGGTGCTGAAGCTCCATTGCGTGGCCTGGACCGGGTTGTAGTTGGTGTCGAAGCTGAGTGCGTTGGCCTCGACCTCGCCGGTCCAGCTGCCGGCGTCGTACTTGCTCGAGAAGCTTGCGCTGCCACTCACGGCGAGCTGCGGCAGCGCGGTGGAGAACGAGGTGCTGTACAGCTGCAGGTCCGACAGCAGCTTGCTGAAGGCGCGCTTGAGGCCGAGCACCATGGCGGCGGGGTCGCTGGCGACGAAGTAGTTGTCGGGCCGGTTCTGCCCGCCCACCGTCTCGCCGCTGGTGCTCCACCAGGCCTGCGGGATGTCGGTGGCGCGGGTGTCGGGGTCGAAACCCGTGGGCACCTTGAAGCCGCCGTACTTGGCCGCGAGGTAGTACTGGTTGTTGGTCTTGTAGGTCTGGTACTCGAGGATGTCGAGCCAGTAGGTCTGCACGGTCTGCATGCCCGTGGTCTGCGGCTGGCCGGTCACCGTGGGGCGGATGTCCTTGGTGTTGGCGTGGTACGCCAGGCCCGCCATCAGCGCCGAGTTGTTGTTGCAGCAGCCGTTGTAGGGGTTGGTGCTGCCCAGGTTGGTGAGGCCGTGCAGCGAACCCACCTTGTCGGTGGCGGTCTTCGCGTCGAACGGGTCGAGCGCCAGCGAACTCGGCCGCGCCGGCTCGTTGCCGGTGGGGATGCCGCTGCCCGGCACGTTCTTGTCGGCGTGGGTGTTGACGTCGCCGATGCCGAGGATGAAGTTCTTCTGGCACGAGTACTGGATCGGATCGTCCCAGGTCGTGATCACCGGGAACCCGTCGGCCCAGGCCGTCTTGGTGGCGGTGCTGGCGGCGCCCGTGGCTGTCCACTCCGGCACGTTGCCCAGGTTCTTGAAGTACCGCAGCGCCGCGTAGTACAGCTCGCCAACCGGGTCGTAGGTCTTGTACTGGGCGCCGGAGACCAGTTGGCCGAACTTGTTGAGGTAGTTGATGACGCCGCTGTTGGACACCGTGCCGGCAGCCAGGCCGAACACCGTGTTGGTGGTGGTGGCGTCGGCGGCGTCGGGGTTGATGTAGAGCACGCCGTTGTTGGAGTCCCACTCGCTGGCCGGGTTGCTCACGGGTGTGGAAGTGGGCACCGGGTTGGTCGGGCCGATGAACTTCTGGCGTGCGCGCAGCACACCGCCGTCACGCTGGATGTTGCTGTCGTTCAGGTAGCCGAAGGCGCTGTAGCGGAACGAGTTGGCGTACTGCTGCAGCAGGCCCGTGGGCTTGTAGTTGCCGGCCGGGTAGGCCGTGCAGTTGCTCTCCAGGCCACCGGCTGAGGCGCCGGTGTCGCAGACCTTCACGCGCACGCTCACCTCGTACACGGTGTTGACGTCGTTCAGGCCCGGCTGCCAGGGCGTGGGCGTGTTGTCGATGTTGCCGTTCTGCGAGAACCGCATCTTGTTGCCCAGCCCCTGGATGCGCATCTTGAACTGCGACCACGCCAGGGGCGTGTGATCGGCCACCACGCTGCTGCTGGTGGTGGTGCGGTTGGGGAAGTTGCCGGTGCCGCCCTGGCCGCTGGCGTGGGCCTTCTCGATGATCGTCTCGGTGGCGGTGTCGACCACGCGGTAGCCACCCGTCAGCGCCCACCGGAACGGGTCGATGGTCTGCATCGTGGCCCAGTTCAGGTAGTTGCCGCTCCATTTGGCCGTGTCACTCGCTGCGGTGCAGGCCCTGCTCGTGGCCTGGCCTGCCGGGTAGAAGTAACGGGCCGTCTCGGTGGCGCTGTAGTTGTACAGGTAGCACTTGTTGGGGTCGAAGTAGCCGAGGTAGGTCTTGCTGGTGCTGTAGCTCGAGTCGGTGTGCGCCACGCTGACGGCCGTGGGGAACTCCACCGACAGCGCCAGCGCCAGGTTGCCCGGCACGTCGCGGCTGCTGAACACCGGCTGGTCGGCCAGCGGCGTGGTGGCCTGCGCGGCGTGCGCCAACGCCAATGCCGCGAACAGCGGCAGGAGCCCGTGGCGGGCTGCAGAGCGGATGGCTGTTGTGTTCATAGCGTCATCGTCGATTGGAAGAAGGCTTGCGTGTTGCGCGGGCCGGTGACCCGCACGCTCAGGCGATAGACCACACGCTGCTGCACGGCACCGGTGCCCCCGGCCGTCGTGAATTCGGCGCCGCCCTTGCCCTTGTAGCCACCACCGCCGGCGACCGGGTCGGTGGCCATCTGGCAGTGGCTGGCCGTCGCCGCGCCGGTGTTGGTGCACAGGCGGTCGATCACGTAGCGGATCTCGATGCCCTGGTTGGCGACCACGATGTCGTTGGCGGTGGAAGCGACCGTGGCGAACACGCTGTCCGACAGCAGCGCGTTGGGGATGCCCTGCGCGTTGCTGGGCAGCAGCGTGGAGCGGTAGTTGCGCGCCGTCTGGTCGGCCTGGCGCGTGGCTTCAGCCGACAGCGGGCCGCTGCGGAGCTGGTCGTGCACGACCGAGATCGCACGTTCCATCTGGTTGGCCATGTCGCGCTTGAAGCCGAGGTTGCCGGCGTTGAACATCGAGGTGTTCACCGACTTCACCATCGCCGCGGCGCCGATCAGCATGATGGCCAGCACGATGAGGCCGAACAGCATGACCACGCCGCGCTGGCGCGCGTGGGGCAGGGTGGGGTGGGGCTTGGGTGTCATGACGGTGCCAGCAGCACGTTGCGCAGCGGGATGGTGAAGTCGAGCACGCGCCAGCGCAGCAGCTGCTCGTCGGCGCTGAGGGTGCGGGTGGCCTGCAGGCCGCTGGCCAGGTCGGGGAACATCGTCAGCGTGGCCGGCGACTGCACGCTGCGCTCGGGCACGCTGCTGCGCACCGCCACCGCGATGCGCAGCGCGAGGATCTGCCGCAGCGCCGCGCGTGCGCCGGTGCCCGCCTGCAGCGTGGCGGCGTTCCAGGGCGCCACGCCGGGATGGACCCAGGTGTCGACGATGTTGTCGGCGTTGGTGTCCAGGCCGTAGCGCACGCGCAGATCGCCCACGCCGTCGGCGATGCCCACGGGGAGGTCGCTGCCGTCCATCTGGAGCATGTCGTGCGCCACCAGTACGGCGTTGTTGTCGACGCCGATGAGCTGGAACACGGGCCGGTTGCCGGCGACGTTGCCCATCATCGACAGCCAGGCCGGGTCGCCGGTGGCCGAGGTCGGCGTGTAGAAGTTGGCCAGCGAAGCCGTGCCGATCGTGGCCGTCGCGTAGGTGCCGCTGAAGTCCAGCTGCTGCGTGGCGCCGCCGGTGAAGCCCGACTGCACCTGCTGCACCATGCAGTCGGCGCCGCCGTCGTACACGAGCACGAGGTCGTTGCTGCGAACGCCGATGGTGGCCGGCACCCGCAGGTTGCTGGCGGTGGCGGAGTTGGAGGTCACCGGCATCGGCGATTCGCCCATGCCCGAGGAGCCCGACATCACCGCGATGACGTCGGAGCCACCGGTGCCGGCACCCGCGTGGACCACCACCGGCGCCAGCATCACGGCCTGCGGCACGCTGGCAAACGGGCCGGGGAAGGCGCTGGACCGCGGCAGCACGGCCGTGTTGCTGCGCGCCGCTGCCACGCGGCATCCAAAGGCATTCTTCCAGCCCTGCACGTAACCCGAGCCGGCGCTGCGCAGCAGGCGGTCGAGCGCGTAGGTGACGTAGGCGCCGCTCTGCGAAGCGTCGTTCAGCGTCGTCATGCTGCGGCGGTTGGTCTCGAAGCGGGCCAGCATCAGCGTGATGGCCAGCGTCAGGATCATGCCGATGGCCACCGCCACCAGCAGCTCGATCAGCGTGAAGCCGCTGGAGAAACCGCGCGTGCGGCGGCGGGCCGGCAGGGGGAGCTTCTTCATGGCACGAGCTGCACGTGGGTGACGTAGCTGCGCGTCGTCGCGGTCGGGTCCTGCGGCGCGCGCCAGGTGACGGTGATCGTGGCCACGCTGCCGGTCACGGTGACGGTGCCCGCACCGTTGGGCAGGCCGCGGCCGGTGGGGTCGCCGACGGCGGTGTTCCAGGTTGCCACCGTGGCCGGCGGCAGGATCACGCTCTGGTTGGTCCACATCGCGCTGGCCATCTCGTTGGCCAGCATCGCAGCGCGGTTGAAGTCCTCGGCGCTGACCGAGTTCTGCACCGCCTTGGCCTGCAGGCCGACGACGCCGATGAGGCCGAAGGAGAACAGCACCAGCACCACCAGCACCTCGATCAGCGAGATGCCGCGGCTGCGGCGGGGCGTGGGTTTCATGGCGGGCACCCGTCGGGGTTGGTGGAGGACAGCGTCCTGGCGGGATCGCACAGGCGCACCTGGCCGCCCAGCATCACCAGCACGCGCAGCGGGCGGTCGCCGCCGGTCGCGGCCGCGATGTCGTAGGTGCTCACGCCGGGCGCTGCGCCGACGGTGCAGGCGATGCCGCTGCCGACGCCTGGCGCGGCATTGGCAGTCTGGCGGCCGGCGGAGTTGAAGCAGATGGCGGTGGGGCCGACGATGTTGACGTTGCCGGCGCGATCGGCCAGGTTGCCGCATTGCACGGTTTCCACCGTCTCGCCGGACAGCAGGCCGATCGTGCGCACACCCCAGAAGCGGCCGTTGGCCGCTGCCGTGATCGTGTTGTCGCAGCCGGCGCTGTTGGTGAGGAAGAACACGGTCTGCCGGTTGCGGCGTACCGCTTCGGCCTGTGCCAGGCGGGCGCCGTTCTGCAAGGCGTCGCTGACCGAGCGCACCTGCGCGTTGCGGGTCCACAGCGTGAAGGCCGGGCCGGCCAGCCCGAGCAGCAGCGCCAGCAGGGCGATGGTCACCAGCAGCTCGATCAGCGTGAAGCCGCGGGCGCGAGCCGCGGCGCCAGGGGCGGGTCTCAGCACGTGGCCCCCTTGCGCAGCACCCAGCAGGTGGCGCTGGTGTTCCAGCCGCTCGGCGCGGCCGTGGTGGCGCGCACGTCGGCCTGGTTGACCGTGAAGGTGAAGCCGTTCGCCGGGCCCGAGCCCACGGCCTGCAGCGTGAAGGCGGTGGCGGTGGGTGTGCCCGAGCAGCTGACGGTGAAGTGGTTGAAGGTGCGCGTGGCGGCGTTGGTGCTGGCGCAGGGCGTGACGAAGGTGCCGACCGTGGCGTAGCTGCGGTTGTCCTGGAAGTGGCGTTCCATGTCGGCGCGCACCGCGGCCAGGCCGTTCACCGCGTCGGTGAGGTGGCCGCGGAGGATGTAGCTGCGGTAGCTCGGCAGCGCCACGGCGGCCAGGATGGCGACGATGGCCACGGTGATCATGACCTCGATCAGCGTGAAGCCGCGGTCGTGGCGGCGGGGCTGGGTTCGGCGAGCGTGCATGGCTGAAGGTCTCTGGCGGGATTCGTGCGTGAACTATCGGCGTGGCGCGCGCCGGCTGCAGGGTCCACACCGATGAGCGGCCCCGCGACGCCGACGAGTGGCAGGTAACAGTTCATGTCTGCGCCGCGCCGCGCACGCTGGTTACAGTGCGTGCCAGCCCAGCCGTGAAAAACCGCATGAACCACGAAGTCACCCCGGCGCTGCTGCGCGCCCTGCCCAAAGCCGAACTGCACATCCACATCGAAGGTTCGCTCGAACCCGAGCTCATCTTCACGCTCGCGCGCCGCAACGGCGTCGCGCTGGCCTACCCCAGCGTGGAAGCGCTGCGCGCGGCCTACGCCTTCACCGACCTGCAGAGCTTCCTCGACATCTACTACGCCGGCGCCAGCGTGCTGCTGAAGGAACAGGACTTCTTCGACATGGCCTGGGCCTACTTCCAGCGTGCCAAGGCCGACGGCGTGGTGCGCGCCGAACTCTTCTTCGACCCGCAGACGCACACCGAGCGCGGCGTGCCCATGGCCACCGTCATCGCCGGCCTCAAGCGTGCCTGTGACCATGCGCAGGCCGAACTCGGCATCAGCGCCGCGCTGATCCTGTGTTTCCTGCGCCACCTCAGCGAAGAGGCTGCGCTGCAGACGCTGGAGCAGGCCTTGCCGCACCGCGAGCACTTCATCGGCGTGGGCCTGGACAGCAGCGAGCGGGGCCACCCGCCCGAGAAGTTCGCGCGGGTGTTCGCGCGCTGCCGCGAACTCGGCCTGCACGTGGTGGCCCACGCCGGAGAAGAAGGCCCCCCGGCCTACATCGAGAGTGCGCTCGACGTGCTGAAGGTCGAGCGCATCGACCACGGCGTGCGCTGCGTCGAAAGCCCGGCGCTGGTGCGGCGGCTGGCCGCCTCGCGCGTGCCGCTCACCGTGTGCCCGCTGTCCAACGTCAAGCTGTGTGTGTTCCCGGCCCTGGCGCAGCACAACCTGGCCACGCTGCTCGACGCGGGCCTGTGCGTCACCGTGAACAGCGACGACCCGGCCTACTTCGGCGGCTACCTGCTCGAGAACTACACCCAGACCTTCGAGGCGCTGCCGCAGCTCGGCCGCGCGCAGGCGCGGCAGCTCGTGGCCAACAGCATCGAAGCGAGCTTTGCGCCGGCGGCCGACAAGGCACGCTGGCTGCGCGAGATCGACGCCGTGTACGCCGCGGCCTGATCAGGCCGCGGCGCGCTGCGCGGCCGTGTTGCCGCCGCGGCGGATGAGCGCCACCGCCAGGCTCAGCAGCGCGGCGGCGCCCACGATCAGCGCGGCGCCCACGCCCCAGGCCACCCACACCACCACGGCACCCGCGTTGCCAGCCCAGGCCAGCAGCGTCTGCGCCAGCTGCAGCAGCGTCAGCAGCAGCTCGCGCCAGCCGGGCAGCGAAGCGTCGAGCACCCACACGAAGGGCAGTGCATCGAGCACCGGACGCAGGTCACCGACCGTGCCCAGGTCGAGCCCGAACAGGCTCGCCACGCCCCAGGCCAGGAGCGTCCACAGGGCGAGGCCGAAGGCGGCGAGCAGCCAGATGATCCCGTGCATGGGGCGCGAGTCTAGGCAGCCGCCGAAACCCGCACCACCGCCGGTGGCTCAGGCCGCCAGGGCCGCCTTCAGCGCCGGGGCCGCGGGCCCGAAGGCGTAGGCGTCCATGCCGAGGTCACCGAACACCAGGCTTTCGTGGATGCGCAGCGCCGGCGCTTCGCCACCGGCACCGGCGGCCACGAAGAAGGGCAGCAGGTGTTCGTCGGTGGGGTGCATCAGCGTGGCATGCGGTGCGCGGGCCTTCCAGTCGAGCAGTGCCGGCCAGTCGGCGGCCTCCCCTCGCTGTTCGAACCAGTTGCGGAAGGCCGTGCTCTCGGGCGTGGGCGGGCGCTCGGGCGGGTGCAGGCCACCGCCGGCGAAGACTCGCCGCAGGTTGTGCGTGATGCTGCCGCTGCCGACGATGAGCACGCCCTCGCCGGCCAGCGGCGCCAGCGCGCGGCCCAGCGCAAACAGCTGCGCAGGCGTCCAGTTGGGCGGCCAGGCCAGCGGCAGCACGGGGATGTCGGCCTCGGGCAAGGCGTAGCGCAGCGGCGTCCAGATGCCGTGGTCCAGGCCGCCCTCGGCCACCACATGCACGGGGATGCCGGCGCCGGCCAGCAGCGCGCGCACGCGCTCGGCCAGTGCCGGCGCGCCGGGTGCGTCGTAGCGCAGCGTGTAGAGCTTGGGGTCGAAGCCGCCGAAGTCGTAGATGGCCTCGTGCCGCGGTGCAGCCAGCAGCACCGGCTCACGCGTGAGGCTGTGCGCCGAGACCGCCAGCACGGCCTTCGGCTTGCCCTGCGTGCGCAGCAGCACCTGGCCGAGCCGCTGCATGAAGGTGCCGGCTTCGCGCGGCTCCAGCGCCGTCATCGGCGAGCCGTGCGAGAGGAACAGGGGGGCGAAGGTCGTGTCCATGCCGGGCATTGGAGCACCGCGCCGCAGCGCCGGGGTTCAAGCCCGTCGAACGCTCGATTCACGGGCCCGATTCACCCGCCGGCCCCGCGCCCGCCCGGCTTGCGCCAAGATGCGGCCCATGCAACCCAAGCCCCCCTCGATGCGTGCGCTGGCCTGGCGCCAGACCCTGCGCGACCTGCGCGCCGGTGAACTGCGCCTGCTGGCCCTGGCCGTGACGCTGGCGGTGGCCGCGCTCACCGCGGTCGGCTTCTTTGCCGACCGCCTGAGCGGCGGCCTGCAGCGCGACGCCCGCCAGCTGCTGGGCGGCGACGCCGTGGTCGGCAGCGACCGTCCGGCGCCGCCGCAGATCGCCGCCCGTGCCCGCGAGCTCGGCCTGCGCACCGCCACCAGCGTCGGCTTCCCCAGCATGGCGCGGGCACCCGATGCGCAGGGCGCCGCCTCGCGCCTGGTGTCGGTGAAGGCGGTGAGCGCCGAGTACCCGCTGCGCGGCAAGCTGCAGCTGAAGGACGAGCCCGCGGGCGCCATCGTCACCGTGGCCGCCGCGCCGCGGCCCGGCATGGCCTGGGTGGACATGGCGCTGCTCGACGCGCTGCAGCTCAAGGTGGGTGACCGCCTGCTGCTGGGCGACGCTGCGCTGCTCATCGAGCGCATCGTGCATGTGGAGCCCGACCGCGGTGCCGGCTTCCAGGCCTTCGCGCCGCGTGTGCTGCTGAACGAAGCCGACCTGCCGGCCACCGGGCTGATCCAGCCCGCCAGCCGCGTCAACTACCGGTTGGCGGTGGCGGCGCCCGAGGGCCTCACGATGGCCCGCGGCGACGCGCTGGTGCGTCAGTTCGTCGATTGGACCGAAGCGCAGGTGAAGGCCGAATCGCTGCGTGGGCTGCGTGTGGAATCGCTGCAGAGCGGGCGCCCCGAGATGCGCCAGACGCTGGATCGCGCCGAGAAGTTCCTCAACCTGGTGGCGCTGCTGGCGGCGCTGCTGGCCGCCGTGGCGGTGGGCATCGCGGCACGTGACTTCGCGGCGCGCCACCTCGACGACTGCGCCATGCTGCGTGTGCTCGGCCTGAGCCAGCGCCGCATCGCCGGCGCCTACACGCTGGAGTTCGGCCTCGTCGGCCTGCTGGGCAGCCTGGCCGGCGTGTTGATCGGCCTCGTGGTGCACCAGGTCTTCGTGTGGCTGCTGGCGGGGCTGGTGAACGCGCAGTTGCCGGCGCCTTCCATCAAGCCGGCGCTGTTCGGCCTGGGCGTGGGCCTGACGCTGCTGCTGGCCTTCGGCCTGCCGCCGGTGCTGCAGCTGGCACGTGTGCCGCCGCTGCGTGTGATCCGCCGCGACGTGGGCGGGCTCAAGGCCAGCTCGATCGGCGTGCTGCTGGCCGGCACCGCCGGCTTCGTGGCGCTCTTGATGGCGGTGTCGGCCGACTGGAAGCTGGGCGCCATCGCGGTGGGCGGCTTCGCGGCGGCGATCGCACTCTTTGCGCTGCTGTCGTACGCCGCTGTGCACGTGCTGCGCCGTGCCGTGCCGGAAAGCCGCTCGCCGCGCTGGCTGGTGCTGGCCACGCGCCAGATCGCGGCACGGCCGGCCTTCGCGGTGCTGCAGGTGAGCGCGCTGGCCGTGGGCCTGCTCGCGCTGGTGCTGCTGGTGCTGCTGCGTACCGACCTCATCGGCGCCTGGCGCCAGGCCACGCCGCCCGATGCGCCCAACCGCTTCGTCATCAACCTGCAGCCCGACCAGGCCGAGGCCTTCCAGCAGCGCCTGAAGGCCGCGGGCGTGGAGCGCTACGACTGGTACCCCATGATCCGCGGCCGCCTGGTGGCCATCAACGGTCAGCCGGTGAACGCGGCCAGCTTCAACGGCGAACGTGCGAGCCGGCTCGTGGAGCGTGAGTTCAACCTCAGCCACAGCGGCAGCTCGCCCGCGCACAACCAGGTGGTGGCGGGGCGTTATGCAGAAGAGGCCGACGGGCTCAGCGTGGAAGAGGGCCTGGCGCAGGAGCTGGGCCTGAAGCTCGGCGACACCCTCGCCTTCGACATCGCCGGCCAGCAGCAGCAGGGCCGCATCACCAGCCTGCGCAAGGTGGACTGGGGCTCGATGCGCGTGAACTTCTTCGTGCTCTTCACACGCGGCGCGATGGAGGGCCTGCCCATCAGCTACATCAGCGCCTTCCGCGCGCCAGCGGCGCAGGCGGGCCAGCCGAGCTTCGACAACACGCTCAGCCGCGAGTTTCCAAACATCACCAACGTCGACGTCTCCGCCAGCCTGGCGCAGGTGCAGCGTGTGCTCGACCAGGTGATCCGCGCCATCGAGTTCCTGTTCGGCTTCACGCTGCTGGCGGGGCTGGTGGTGCTGTTCGCGGCCGTGACCGCCACGCGCGAACAGCGCGCGCGCGAGTTCGCCATCATGCGCGCCATGGGCGCCAGCGGCCGCCTGCTGGCGCAGGTGCAGCGCGCCGAGCTGCTGGGCGTGGGTGCGCTGGCCGGCTTCCTGGCCAGTGTGGCCGCGGTGGTGGTGGGCTTCCTGCTGGCCAGGTACGCCTTCGAGTTCACCTGGAACCCGTCGCCCTGGGTGCCGTTGCTGGGCGGTGTGGCCGGTGCGTTGCTGGCACTGGCCGCGGGCTGGTGGGGCCTGCGCGAGGTGCTCAAGCACCCCGTGCTGCAGACGCTGCGCCGGGCGGGCGCAGTCTGAGGCTCAAGCCGGGCTGGTGTCAGCGCGCAGCTGGAAGCGGCCCAGCACGTCGCCCAGCGTGGCCACCTGCTGGCGCAGGCTCTCGGCAGCGGCCGCGCTCTGCTCCACCAGCGCCGCGTTCTGCTGCGTCATGCCGTCGAGCTGCGTGACCGCGCCGTTGACCTGGCCGATGCCGCTGCTCTGCTCGCCGGCGGCGGCGCTGATCT
>VFQQ010004308.1_pt1 | contig 12699 bp, 12 predicted proteins | sample 3512341 | NCBI WGS metagenome assembly VFQQ01 (sample SAMN10412373, study PRJNA504923) | tailings metagenome | isolation source: Relicate 2 Philex TSF1 revegetated site | place: Philippines: Tuba, Benguet | collected 2017-08-29 | reverse complement strand
TGGCGACGATGCCGTGCCGGTAGAGCGGCGAGCGGTCGTCGCGCATGAAGATTTCAAGGCCGGCGAGTGCGGCGCGAATGGCTACGAAATAGCGGGTGGCGGCGTCGGTTTCGGCGGTCATGTGAGAGCCTGCAAAGCTGTGCCGGCTAACACCCCCCTCTGCCCTGCCGGGCATCTCCCCCTCAAGGGGGGAGATTGGCCTTCATCGGTTGTGGCGCCCCTGCCGCAACTTACAGCATTTAGAACGGCGATAGAGAGAGTGATCTCCCCCCTTGAGGGGGAGATGCCCGGCAGGGCAGAGGGGGGTGTTTCAGAGGTCAAGGCTTTCAACCGAAACCTAAGTCCGCACATAGTCCGCTGCGTTGTGCCGCTTCAGCACCTCCTCGAAGCGGCGGGCGAAGGCGTCATCGGCGAGCTTCTTGCGGCGCTGGATGTCGGCGGTGGCGACCATGTTCTTCTCGTGCATTTCGAGAAGGTCGCCGATGTGCTTCTGGGCAGCGGCGCCGATGCCGGCCATGGTTTCCTCGGCGGTGTTGTCGACCTGGCTGCCCAGCGTGTTGATCTTGTGGGCGACATCCTGCTGCGCGGCGGTCTTCAAACTATCCTCAAGCGCCTTGTAGAGAACGATGCGCTGCTCGGTGTCGATGGTCAGCTTGTTGATCAGCGTGTTCTGCGCGGCGATCTGGTTGTTGAGCGAATCGACGAAGGTCTGGAACATCGAGGTGTAGCGCTCCAGCGTCTGGCTCTCGGCCAGAAGCTCCTGCTCCTTGGCCTGCTTCTCGTTGTATTCGGTCGCCAGCTTCGAGCGGTCGCCCTCGAGCTGGGTGCGTTCCTTCTGGCTGGTGGAGGCAGCGATCTTGTTCTCGATGTCGAGCAGCAGGGGGTTGAGTTCCTCGATGCGCTTCTGGGTTGCCTCCAGATTGGTCATCGTTGCCTTGCGGCGCTCGATGACCTGGGCGAGGCTCGCCTCCGAGGTCTTGTAGCGGGCGTCCAGAACCTGCTTCTGCGCCTTGAGGATGCCGACGATGGTGTCGGATTTCGACAGAAGCTCCTGCAGATTGCCGGCCAGCGACATGTTGCGGACTCGGTCGGTGCGCATGCGCTGCTTCTTCTGGGCCGAAAAGATGCCGATGAAGCTTTCCCAGCCCGTATAGTTCTTCATGCTTTCGAACTCGGTGCCGAAGACGTTGGTGGCGTCTTCCAGCCCGATGATGAGGTCGGCGATGTTGCCTTCCATCACCTTCTGCTGTTTCAGCACGTCCTCGATGCGGGCGTTCTCGATGTCGAAATCGGCGGAACCGATCTTCTGGTCTGAGGTGGCGAGCTTTTCCAGCACGGTGCTGGACTGGTCGATCTTGCTGCGCATGTCCTCGACGACCTGTTTGGTCTTTGCGATCTCGGTATCGAAATTCTGCAAGGTCGCCATATTGTCCCTCCGGGTGGCCTGCTCATGTCGGGCCAATATAGGGTTGGGTCGTATCGATTGAAAGACGGCAGGCGCGCGTTTTGGGAGCAGTTGCGGCAATCTACACCGGATGGTTGATACAGCCCGTGTCGCGCACAGATAAGTGAGCGGCGCGGCTCGCCCCGCCTTACCGCTTGAAACCACACCAAAATGGTGTTTGGCTTAACGATACGAACGGCAAGAAGTTGTAGTTACTGCCGCACAAGAATCACAATGGGAGAACTCCATGAATATGAAAGCACTCGCCGCCGGCGTTGGCCTGGTGGCATTTCTGTCGGCTGGTGTCGCATCCGCCGCAGATCCCGAAAGCTGCAAGGCCGTGCGGCTCTCCGATGTCGGCTGGACCGACATTCAGGCGACCACCGGCGTCGCCTCTGTGCTGCTCACCGCGCTCGGCTATGAACCCAACGTTATCCAGCTCTCGGTGCCGGTGACCTATGCATCGCTGAAGAACAAGGATCTCGACGTCTTCCTCGGCAACTGGATGCCGTCGATGACCAACGACATCAAGGAATATACCGCCGACGGCTCGGTCGAGACCGTCAGCGAGAACCTTACTGGCGCCGGCTACGGCATCGTCGTGCCGACCTATGTCGCCGATGCGGGCGTCAAGACGCTGACCGACCTCGGCAAGTTCAAGGACAAGTTCGCCGGCAAGATCTACGGCATCGAGGCTGGCAATGACGGCAACCGCATCATCCTCGACATGATCAAGAACCCGGCCGACAACCTCGAAGGCTTCGAGCTGGTCGAATCCTCGGAAGCCGGCATGCTGACGCAGGCCGAGCAGTCGATGAAGAACAACGAGTGGATCGCCTTCCTCGGCTGGACGCCGCATCCGGTGATGGGCGCGATGAAGATCACCTATCTCGACGGCATGGGCGATTCCGGCTTCGGTGCCGCCACCGTCAGCACCAATGTGCGCAAGGGCTACCTGACCGAGTGCCCGAATGTCGGCAAGTTCATCGCCAACCTCAAGTTCAACCTGGACATGGAAGGCGAGATGATGGACGCGATCCTGAAAGGCAGCGATGCCAACACGGTTGCCACCGACTGGCTGAAGAAGAATCCCGACGCCGTGACGCCCTGGATTGCCGGCGTAACCACTTTCGACGGCGGCGATGCGGCGGCTGCGGTGAAGACCGCGCTGGGCAGCTGATACCAGAGACGACACGCGCCGCGCAGCCCCTCATCCGCCTGCCGGCACCTTCTCCCCGTAATGACGGGGAGAAGGGGCTGCCGCGACGCTGACGATCCCCTCGCCCCGTTCTTACGGGGAGAGGGTGGCCCGAAGGGCCGGGTGAGGGGCAGCGCGGCCGCCTCTCCAGACAATGTGAGGGGACGCAATGGATCCGGTTTCGCAATTCCTGGCCAGCTACAAGATTCCGATCGGCGCCTGGGGCAAGGCGTTCTTCACCTTCCTGACCGACAATTTCGACGCGATCTTCCGCGGCTTTTCGAACAGCCTCAACTTTCTCCTCAACGGTCTGGTCGACGGTTTGCTGATGGTGCCGCCGGTGCTGCTGGTGCTGATCATCGCGGGCATCGCCTATTTCCTGCAGCGCTCGCGGCCGCTGGCAATCGGCGTCGCGCTCGGCCTGCTGTTCATCATCAATCAGGGCCTGTGGAAGCAGACGGTGCAGACGCTGGTGCTGGTGGTGGCCGCCGCTGCCGCCTCGATGGCCATCGGTGTGCCGCTGGGCATCTGGGCCGCGCACAAGCCCAAGGTCTACCGCATCATGCTGCCGGTGCTCGACCTGATGCAGACGCTGCCGACCTTCGTCTATCTGATCCCGGTGCTGACCCTGTTCGGCCTCGGCAACGCGCCCGGCCTCATCGTCACCATCATCTTCGTCATTCCGACCGCCGTGCGGCTCACGCATCTCGGCGTCACCTCCGTGCCGACCTCCATCGTCGAGGCCGGCGAGGCCTTCGGCGCGACCAAGCGGCAATTGCTGTGGAAGGTGGAACTGCCGGCGGCCTTGCCGACCATCATGGCGGGGCTGACCCAGTGCATCATGCTGTCGCTGTCGATGGTGGTGTTCGCAGCCCTCATCGGCGCCGGCGGGCTCGGCACGGAAATCAACCGCGCGCTCGGCTCGCGCCGCATCGACCTCGGGCTTGAGGCCGGCCTGGCAATCGTCGTGCTCGCCATCGTGCTGGACCGGATGACGCGTATCGGCGTCGGAGGCAAGAAATGAACGTCGCCGTAGATTTCAGGAATGTCGACATCATCTTCGGCCCGGATACCGCCGATGCGATCGCCATGGTCGACAAGGGCGCCAGCCGGGCTGAAATCCTGGAAAAGACCGGCAATGTGCTGGGCTGCGCCGGGGCCAACCTCACCGTGCATGAGGGCGAGATTTCGGTTCTGATGGGCCTGTCCGGCTCGGGAAAGTCGACGCTGCTGCGCGCCGTCAACCGGCTCAACATCGTCTCCCGGGGGCAGGTGCTGGTCAAGGACGGCGACAAGACGGTCGATGTCGTGACCTGCGACGAGGCGACCTTGCGCCGCCTGCGCCAGAAGCAGGTCGCCATGGTGTTCCAGCAGTTCGGCCTGTTGCCGTGGCGCACGGTGGAGGAAAATGTCGGCCTCGGGCTGGAGCTTGCCGGCATGCCGGAGGCGGAGCGCAGGCAGAAGGTCGGCAAGCAGCTCGAACTCGTCAATCTGACGCCATGGGCCAAGAAATATGCCCATGAGCTTTCCGGCGGCATGCAGCAGCGCGTCGGGCTGGCGCGCGCCTTCGCCACCGAAGCGCCGATCCTGCTTATGGACGAGCCGTTTTCCGCGCTCGATCCGCTGATCCGCACCAAGCTGCAGGACGAGCTTCTGCAACTGCAGGAGACGCTGAAGAAGACGATCATCTTCGTCAGCCACGATCTGGAGGAGGCGCTGAAGATCGGCAGCCACATCACCATCATGGAGGGCGGGCGCATCGTCCAGACCGGCGCGCCGGAGGATATCGTGCTGCGCCCCGCCAACGATTATGTCCGGGACTTCATCTCCAACGTGAACCCGCTTTCGGTGCTGACGGCGTGGAACGTGATGCGCGACCGGCGCGATCTCGAGTCCGCCGGCAAGGGCGGCTGGCTGTGGCTCGACCGGCGCCAGACGACGCGCTTCAAGATCGACAAGGACGGGCTGGTTTCGGCAGCCGAACGCAACGGCCAGCCGGCAGTGTGGGTGTCCTGCGACGACATCGAAAAGCTGCCTGACGATGCCCCGCAGGTGTTCTGGGCAAAGCCCGGCACCTCGCTGAAGACGGTGATGCTCGCCATGCACCGCTCGCAGACCTCGCCGGTGGCGCTGTTCGACGAGCAGTCGCGGTTTGTGGGAGCGATCGGGATCAGGGATGTGTTGAGCGCGGTGCTGAGGCGGTAGTTTCTTCTTCCGCGCAGTCGGTCAGGGATCGTTTGGAAGCTGGGAAATCCCCTTCTTCAACATGGAGAGGGTCATTCCTGCGTCGCCAGCCCATGGAAAACGCTTTGAAGCGGCAATCGCTTCAAACACAGCCGCCGCTCCGGCTGGGTCCAAGGCATAGGTCGCATAGGCGGAATTCAGGCGAACCTGCATGTTGGGATGATCGTATAGGGCTAACAGCAGCCTCCGCTGGTCCCCTTGGCGGACCCGTAGTTCGCCAAGAATCTTCTGATTCTGATCAAAGAGGCGGTTGAATTTCGTTGTTTCGAACGTCTCGCTGACCTCACCTTGCGCTACACTGACTTCAATGAACCGCATGAAAAGTTCATCATTCGTCATTTCGGATATGGCGCGTTTCATGGCTTGATTCATGAGACCTCAGCCTTCCCTATGCTGCTTGAATGTCGTCAATCGAGTTTGCCAATTCCTTCATCAAGTAGCGCAAGTGTCATGCCCGCGTTGCTGGCGAAAGGATAATGTTTGGAAGCGGCGATCGTCTCTAGTTCTATCCTCGCTGCTTCGGGGTCCAGCGCATAGGTCGCCTTTGCTGCATTCAGTCGAACCTGTAAATCTGGATGGGCATATAGTGCGAACAGCGCTATTCGCTGGTCTCCTTGGCGAGACTGGAGTTCATCGAGTATTTTCTGATTCCGATCGTAGAGGCGGTTGTACTTCGCCGTTTCGAACGTCTCGATTGCCTCGCCTTGCGCCATGCTGATTTCGATGAACGTGCGACGAGTTCTTCGATGGTCATCTCGGATATTTTGCTGCCCATGGTTGAGTACCCGCGCCACTATCGCGACCATTGTAGACTGGCTTCCTGAACATGCTAGACGATGGACCATCCGGCCCGTTTATGCGAAACTCGGTGATCATCGCATCCATCATCCGCGCGTCCGATGACCGACACAATCACCATTCCCCGCACGAAAACCAGGCCGAAGACCGAGCGGCCGAAGCTGCATAAGGTCATCCTGCTCAATGACGATTTCACGCCGCGCGAGTTCGTCGTGCGGGTGCTGAAGGCCGAGTTCCGCATGAGCGAGGACCAGGCGCATCGCGTGATGATCACGGCGCACCAGCGCGGAGTCTGCGTGGTTGGTGTGTTTACGAAGGATGTTGCGGAGACAAAGGCGACGCGGGCGACCGACGCCGGCAAGGCGGCGGGTTATCCGCTGATGTTTACGACGGAGCCGGAGGAGTGAAGTGCGCCGGCGTTTTCTCCCCCCTTGAGGGGGAGATGGCTGCGAAGCAGCCAGAGGGGGTCGGTCAAGGCAGCGCAGGGCGTAAAAAGAACGTCGAGCACTGCCGCAGCGACCCCACCCGGCGGCTTCGCCGCCACCCTCCCCTCAAGGGGGAGGGGGAAGTCGCGCTTTACGATCACCCGGCCGGCTGCTTGGTCTTGCGCAGATAAGGCAGGATGGTGTCGAAGGCGCCGAAGCGCTTGATGGCGTCTTCGTTGGAGACGGCGGCGGTGATGATGACATCCTCGCCCTGCTGCCAGTTGGCGGGCGTCGCGACCTGGTGCTTGGCGGTGAGCTGGATGGAATCGATGGCGCGCAGGATTTCGTTGAAGTTGCGGCCGGTGGTCATCGGGTAGGTGAGGATCAGTTTTATTTTCTTGTCCGGGCCGATGACATAAACCGAGCGCACGGTGGCGTTGTCGGCGGGCGTGCGGCCTTCGGAGCTGTCGCCGGCGCTGTCAGGCAGCATGTCGTAGAGCTTGGCGATCTTGAGGTCCTTGTCGCCGATCAGCGGGTAGTCGACGCTGAAGCCGGTCGCGGTCTTGATGTCGTCCTTCCACTTGTCGTGGCTCTGGACCGGGTCGACCGAGATGCCGATGATCTTGACGCCGCGCTTGCGGAATTCGCCTTCGAGGCCGGCCATGGTGCCGAGTTCGGTGGTGCAGACCGGCGTGAAATTCTTCGGGTGCGAGAACAGCACGGCCCAGCCATCGCCGATCCATTCGTGGAACTTGACCGTGCCTTGCGTGGTCTCGGCGGTGAAATCGGGGGCGGTTTCGTTGATACGCAGGCCCATGGCTCGCTCCTCTTGTTCGTCACTGTTGGTTGGCTTTCCAAGATAGCGCAATCCGCGCAATTTTGGAGGCCGAAACGGGCTCTATCAGGCTTTCAGGAGAACGACCAAGGCGGATTTTCAACCTTTAGAGGAAAAACATACTCCTATTGGGGGAGGCTTATGCCCTCACCGGTATTCTGGACGATCCGTGAAAGCGAGTTGGGCAATCCAGTTTCTCTCAATGCAGGGCGGTTCGTTTGAAATACCCCCACCCCTAACCCCTCCCCACAAGGGGGAGGGGAACTTTGCCGCACGGATATCCAGTCCCAATCTTCACCTTTTATGGTGGCAACGGCGGCGGGATCGTCTCCCTCCCCCTTGTGGGGAGGGATCAAGGGTGGGGGTATGATCCGCTCAGACCCGTCGGCAAAGCCCTACCGCCCTTCGCGATACCACATGGAGCCGAGCGCGAGCAGGAGCAGGCCGAGGCCGAAGAAGCCGCCGAACATCGGTACGCGGCTGACCGATTTCAACACGCTGTCATTGGTGGTGCGCAGGCCGATCCAGTCGCGGCCGGAGGCTTCGGCCGTGCCGCGCACGGGGACCACGCTCGGCACGCTGATGCCGGTCAGGCCCTCGAGCCGGCGCACGCTGCCGCCGCTCGCCTCGACCGCCGGGCGCACGACGTTTTCCGTCGAGATGACGTCGGCGAATTCCGGCGCGTTGATCGGGCCAATATGGGCGAGCGCCGTCAGATCGCCGTTTGCGACCTGATAGAGGCCGATCTCGTTGGTTTCGACGCTGCCGGCGAAGATGCCAGGCTCGGATTGCGCAAGCGGCACGGTCATGGCCTTGCCCGACGGCGTGATGACCTGGGCGGCACCGGGATCGTCGCTCATGGTCTGGCGGCGCACGTCCAGCGTCATGCCGCGGCCATTGGCGGTGAGGCGCTCTTCCTCCAGTTCCGGTTCCTTCATCAGCCAGTGGGCGATGCGGCGATAGAGCGAGACATGCGGGCCGCCGCCCTCGAAGCCGCGCGCCCACAGCCAGCCCTGATCGGAAAGGAACATGCCGACGCGGCCTTCGCCCTTGCGGTCGAGCAACAGCAGCGGTCGGTCGTCGGGTCCTTTCATCACCACCTCGCCCTCGGGCCGGTCGATGCCGATGAGGCGGAACCAGCGGCTCCATCTGGGCGGTTCGGTGGCCGAGCCTTCGAGGCCGCGCGTGACGGGGTGGCGTTTGCCGACGTCCGTCAGGCGCGGATAGAAGGCCTGATCGACGACCTCGCCGCTGGGCATCGCCGGCAGCGCCGACATCAGCGGCGTGCGCGCGATCGACTGGTCGCCGGCATATTCGGGGCCGGCGGCAATCAGCAGCGCACCGCCCTTTTCGACATATTCGGCGATGTAGTCATAATAGAGGATCGGCAGCACATCGCGGTGCTGATAGCGGTCGAAGATTATCAGGTCGAAATCGTTGATCTTGTCGACGAACAGCTCGCGCGTCGGGAAGGCGATGAGCGACAGTTCGTTGATAGGCGTGCCGTCCTGCTTTTCCGGCGGCCGCAGGATTGTGAAGTGGACGAGATCGACCGAGGCGTCGGACTTGAGCAGGTTGCGCCATGTGCGCTCGCCGGCATGCGGCTCGCCCGAGACCAGCAGCACGCGCAGGTTTTCGCGGATGCCGTCTACCAGCGCGATCGCCCGGTTGTTGGTGTCGGTGAGTTCGCCGTCGACGCGGTCGATCTGGAGCTCGACGATGTTGCGCCCGGCATTCGGAATGGTGATATCGACGGGCATTTCCTGGCCGATCGTCGCGCGCTCGACCGAGACCTGCTGGCCGTTGACGGAGACGCGGACATCGACCTCGCCGGCTGCGCCGCCGGTGTCCAGCACGCGGTAGGTCATGGCCAGCGGCTTGCCGACGATGCCGAAGCGGGGCGCCTTCTCGAAGCGGATGCGGCGGTCGCGCTCGTTTTCCTCGCCGGTGATCAGGGCATGAAGCGGCGCGTGGAAATTCGGTGCTGCGGGAACGTCATGCACCTGCCCGTCGGTGACCATGATGGCGCCGCCGATGCGTGAGGGCGGCACGTCGCGGAAAGCGCCGTCCAGCGCGGAGAACAGCCGCGTCTGCGTGCGCTCGTCGGCGGCATCGGCCTTGCCGGCCTCGACCACGCGCACTTCGAACTGCTTGAAGCGGGCAAGCCGTTCCTGCAGCGTGGTGACCGCCTGGTCGGTCTCGGCGGTGCGGTTGCCGATATCCTGGCTTTGGCTGCGGTCGACGATCAGCGCGACGACGCTTTGCAGCGGCTCGCGGTCCTCGTCCAGCAGGACGGGATTGATGAGCGCTGCGGCAAGGGCAGCAAGGGCTGCGAGCCGCAGCCAGCCGCCGCGCTGGCGGAACCACAGGCCGAGAACGGCCAAAAGCGCCAGCGGAATGATGATGGCGGCGACGAGCGGCCAGCCAAGCAGGGGTTCGAAGGAGAGGGACCAGTTGTTCATTGGATGATCACCCGGCCAGCGGCTGATTTGCCACTGTCAGCGCCGCCCCTCATCCCGCCGCCGCGACCTTCTCCCCGTATAGTGACGGGGAGAAGGAGGCTGGCCGCAACGCTGGCGATCTCCCTCTCCCCGTTCTTCACGAGGAGAGGGTAAGGGTGAGGGGCAGTTGCTGTGTTGACGATTGTCTTCATCAAACCAACCATTACTGCCCCAGCCTTTCGAGCAGCACCGGAACGTGGACCTGATCGGACTTGTAGTTGCCGGTCAGCATGTACATGACGATGTTGACGCCGGCGCGGTAGGCGTAGATGCGCTGCATCGGGTCAGCGGGCACGGTCGGCAGCATCGGTTCGCCATTGGCGTCGACGGCCCATGCGCCGGCGAAATCGTTGGCGGTGATCATGATCGGGGTGACGCCGTCGCCGGTGCGCACGGGGCGATGCTCGGGGTTGCTCGCTTCCGCAGATGCCTCAACCCATAGCGGGCTGCCGTTGAAGCGGCCGGGGAAATCCGGAAGGATGAAGAAGGACTTGGTCAGGACGTGGTCTGCCGGCACCGGCTCCAGCGGCGGCACGTTGAGATTGCCGAGGATATCGCGCAGCCGCTCGGTGGCCGGACTGGCGGAGCCGGCGTCGATGCCGGTCGAATACTGGTCGCGGGTGTCGAACAGCACCGTGCCACCCTGCTGCATATAGGCGTCGATGCGGGCAATGGCCTGCTCGGTTGGCATGGCGGCGTTCGGGTCGATCGGCCAGTATATGATCGGGTAGAAGGAGAGCTCGTCCTTCGAGATGTCGACGCCGGCCGGCTTGCCGGGCTCGAGCGCCGTCTTGTCGATGAGGAAGCGGGACAGGCCGTCGAGGCCGGCGCGGCTGATGGCGTCGATGGAGGCGTCGCCGGTCAGCACATAGGCGAGGCGGGTGGTCGCGACCGCTTCGATGGCCTCCGCATCGCCCGGCTTGGCGTCCTGCGCCATGGCGTGCGACGAGAGCGCGAACATCGCACCCGCTGCAAGAAGGACAACCGCGGCGGAACCTGCCGCTCTTGCTGCCTTGCGGCGGCGGTTGAACATGCCGCCCATCCAGAACACGGCGAGTGTGTCGAGAAGCATCAGGATGAGGGCAGCAGCCACGAGCGGACCTTTCAGATCACGGGACTCGTCGAAAGCATAGCGCATTTCGGTGACCGGCGCTGCAACCTGCGGACGGACGAGCGGGGTGAAACTCGCGTCCGAGCCAAGAAGGTTGTGGGCAACGACGCCTTCCTCGCTGCCATAGAGGCCGGGCGGGTTTTCGATGGTGACCGGCGCAGGCGCACCCGGGCCGACGGCAAGCGGGCGCGCGTCGGGCGTCGGCGGCACGAGAGCGCCGTTGGCGGCGATCATGCGGTAGGGTGCCAGCGTGGCGATCTGGCCATCGGCGTTGGGAGCAGCCGAGCCCTGATTGCGCGAAAGCTGGACGAGACGGCGCAGCATCTCGACGAAGCTGCCCGAAATCGGCAGGTTGGACCACGTCGCTTCCGGCGTGATGTGGAAGAGGACGATGGTGCCTTTTTCGCGCTTCGCCCCGGTGACCAGCGGCGTGCCGTCGGCAAGGCTCGCCCATGTGCGCTCGACGATATCGGCGGTCGGCTCGGCCAGCACCTGCCGGCTGACGGTGACCTCCGAGGGTGGCGTCAGGTCGGCAAACGGGCCGGCGGGGAACTCGGCCACCGCCTGCGGCTCGGTCCAGGACAGCGCGCCGCCGAGCGAGCGCTCGCCATTGCGCAGGCGCACCGGCAGAAGCTCCTCGTCATTGCCGGCGGCGGCAAGGCGCGAGCCGGCGAAACGCACCAGCGTGCCGCCATTGTCGACCCACTCGATCAGTTTCTGGCGCGCGGCTTCGGGAATGGTGCCGACATCGGCCATGACGATCATCGCCGGCTTCTGTTCGATAAGCTGCGGGATGGCGTCGGCGAGATCGGGGCTGCGCGGCTCGACCAGATCGGCGAACGGCTCGAGCGCGCGGCGGATATAGTAGAGCGGCGACAGCAGCGGCTGGGCCTGATCGGCCTCGGACTGGGAGAGCAGTCCGACGCGGCGGCGCTTGGAGCTTTCGTCCAGCACGCGCACGGCACCGGCCTGGTTCTCGCCGTCGATGGCGATGGCCGCGAAATCGTTGCGCAGTTCGAACGGCACCTGCATCTGGCCGGTTGCCGTCGTCTCGCCGGCACCGAAGGTCAATGCAGCATCGGCAATGCGGCGGCCCTTGTCGTCGAAGGCTCCGGCGGTGACCTGACGCGGGCCGGCGTCACCTGGCGGGCGGATTGCGGTCAACGCGAAACCTTCGAGCTGGTTTTCGGCAGCCTTCAGCCCGACCGTGGTGAGGCGGTCCGGGACAACCCAGACTACATCGGCCGGGTTCTTGCCGAGCAGCGTGTTGAAGGCTGCTTCATCGCCCTGGGCTGCGAGGCCGTCGGCAAGGATGGCGACGCTGGCGCCGGGCAAGGCATCGAGCGCTGCCGCGACGCGCGCATAGACGGCGGGGCGGTCGGTCGGCACCGGGCGCGGCTTGGTGGCGCGCAGCCTGTCGCGGGCGGCCTCGGCATCGAACGGGCCGATCTCGGCATTCGGCTTTTCGGCGGTGAAGGCAAGCAATACCGGCACGCCGTTCGAATTGGCATCGGCGATCAACCGCTCGGCGGTGGCGACGCGGCGATCCCAGTCGGGCGCGCTCGACCAGTCGTTGTCGATGACCAGAGCCAGCGCGCTGCCTGTGGTCGGCAGTTTTTCACGCGGGTTGAACACCGGCTCGGCCAGCGCCATGACGACGATCGCGGCCATCAGCAGGCGCAGCAGCGTCAGCCACCACGGGCTCTTTTGCGGGGTTTCCTCGCGCTTCAGGACGCGGGCGAGGATTTTCAGCGGCGGAAACACCTCCGTCTGCGGCTTCGGCGGCGTCAGCCGCAGCAGCCACCAGATGACAGGCAGCGCCAGCAGGCCCCACAGGATGGCCGGAAAGCCGAAGGTGAGCGGAAGCCAACTCATGCACGGACCCCGGAGGCATAGCCGCCGTCGGCGGTCAGCGCCATGTGGATGCGCACCAGCGCGTCGGAGGCGAGGCGGTCGGTGTGGTTGACGGTAAAGCTCCAACCGAGGCGCTTGCACCACGCTGCCAGCTCATGGCGGCGGGCGGAATAGAGCCTTTGGTAGTCCTCGCTCAGCATTTCGGCGCGGCCGGCGGTCAACTTGTCGCCTGTTTCGGGATCGGTGAACTCGGTGCGGCCGGCATAGGGGAATGTTTCCTCGGCCGGGT
>VFQQ010004307.1_pt1 | contig 12703 bp, 21 predicted proteins | sample 3512341 | NCBI WGS metagenome assembly VFQQ01 (sample SAMN10412373, study PRJNA504923) | tailings metagenome | isolation source: Relicate 2 Philex TSF1 revegetated site | place: Philippines: Tuba, Benguet | collected 2017-08-29 | reverse complement strand
GGTGGATGATGCCCTGCCTACACCTTTTATTGCACAAACCACCCTCAGCCCCGCCCACCTTGATGTCCCGGTGGATGATGCCCTGGCGGTGCAGGTACTCGAGCGCCTTGAGCACGTCCTTCATGATCGTGGCAATCACAGGCTCCTCCAGGCCCTGCAGGCAGCAAGTTTGGGAGGTATACAAGAGAGAGTTATAAGCAGACGGCAACCTTCATGATCGTGGCAATCACCGGCTCTTCCAGGCCCTGCGGCCAGCAAATCAGGGCACCGATACAAGCGGATGGCGTGCTTCAGATGCCAGGCGGCACAAGGCGGAGCGCCAGCGCGCGGCGTGCAGGCGCATGCAGCAGCAATGCGGAGCGTGATAAACGTTACCCAGGTGTCGGTGGCGCAACACAGGGAGCAAAGGGCAGCCAAGTTGACCAGCAGAGCAACAAGCAGCGGAGCAGCAACAAAGCGTGCAGCTGTGTCGCACGTCTGGGTACGCGAAGCGCATGATGTTGAGCACGGAGCCGCCCTGCACGTACGGCATCACCATCCACAGGTGCTCCTTGTGCACGAAGGAGCAGTAGAGCGGCAGCAGGTTGGGGTGGTTCAGCTGGCGCATCGTCTGCAGCAGGGGCAGGGGGCAGGGGAGGAGGGGAGCTGTGAATTTAGTCGGCCTGCTGACGCCCTAGGCCGGCACAGGTGCCCTTGATTGCCTGCCAGCCCCCGCCCTGCTCTGACTCGCTCTGCCGCGCACCTGCGCCTCCCGCACAATTTCGTCCAGGCTGCAGTTCATGTTCTCCAGGTCCAGCAGCTTGACCGCCACCTGGCACAGCGCAGCACAGCACAGCAGGGGACAGTCGGGTTGGGGCATGCAAGGGTGTGTGCGCACTGGTACAAAAGAGCTGCTCAGGCAACGGGCAGCATCAGCGGCAGCGGCATCAGCGGCAGCAAAGGCGAGGCGGGCAGTGGTGCAGCTGCCAGCATGGGCCCACCTCCTCCTGATAGGGCTTGCAGATGGCTCGGTACACCTGCCCAGGGAGTGCACAGTGGGGTGCAGTGAGGCTTAGAGAACAGACTGGCGCGTGTGGCACCCAGGAGGACACGGCAACAGAGCACAGCTGGCGGTAGTCCACTGCTGCAGACAACCAGGGCTGCCCTGCCCAGTGCTGCACGCGAGCAGGGGCTGTGCCGCAGCACTCGAGGCACTGATGCACTCAACTCCACAGCGTGCCCTGCAGGACAAGAGGCTCACCGTGGCGCTCACGCCGCGCCCGCACTCCTCCACCAGGTCATAGGCATCAGCTGTGGTGGGGTACTCCCTGCAGCACAGCACAGCGCAGCGCAGGCAGGCTCAGTGCAGGCAGGACAACAGAGATGGACGGCGCAGCAGTGCAGCTGCCGGCAGGTGGAGAGCCGCGTCGGCGGAACAGCGGCTGCCACGGCAGCCTCCTTTGCAGCAACCAAAGCAATGGCGGCTGGTACGGGCTGCATGCAGCAGCAGGGTGCCTGCGCCGCGTGCAGCCCCAGCCTGCGCAGACCGAAAATGGCAGCAAAAGGGCGCTCGCCTGCGGTGCTGCGCCATCGCCGCCACGCTGCTCTGCGAGCGGCTGGCGCTCATAAAGCTGAAGCGCTGGTGCTCCATATCGCCCCACACTGCCAGGCCTGCAGCAACTCAGATTGTAAAGCCTGCGGGGCAGCGGAAGGGGCGAGCCGGGCGCGTCAGGGTTTGAGCTGGGCCGCCGCAGGGGGCGGCGGCGTTGCAGGCAGGCACATTAGCTCTCTGGCGCCGCGGGGAGGCGGGTGGGCTGCTCAATAGCCCCTGGCATCCCAGCAGGGGCGAGGGGGCCGCCCCCACGGCCTGCTAGCAGCCTGTAGGGGCGGGGGCCACCTGTTGCGCAGGCGCTGCTGGCCCTTTACCTGCGCAGGGGCCTCCCAGGCGACGAACTCGATTCCGAAATGCCGTCCAGCGCCCGCAAACCGCCCGAGCGGGCGTGGGACGAGCCCGAGCAAAAACACTCGCGGCCCCGGAGGCCTTGCGCGGCTCCCGGCTCCTGCCACAGCTCTCCAGATCAACCGGGGCTGCCAGCCTGCCCCCCGCGACAAAACGGCTCGGGGCGCCACAGTGGCAAGCCATGCGTCGCACGCCTCTGCATAGCGGGCCGCCTGTTGCTATCTGCTCTCCCAATCGCCCAGATCGGCATTCAGGTTTGGTCAAGGCGGGGATCGAGCAGAATGCAGACCACCTGCAGCGCCAGCGCGGCCCTGGCGGGCGCTCGCGAGCAGCGACGCTGCGGGACCATGCGGCAGAGCATGGCCGGCCGTCAGCTGCCCGCCAAGGCCACCGCCAGCCGCGCCGCGAGCGCCCAGCGGCTGGCGCAGCGGTGAGCTGCTAAGGGTTGGGCTGGCGCCGGGCCTTCCCGGGCCCCTGGCGCCCCGCCCCTGCTCCCCTGCTGTAGGGTGCAGGGAATGTGGACAATCGGGCGGGTGCCAAGGCGCCCAGCCTGCCGCCGCCGCCGCCTGCACCGACACCCCCCCGGCGCTTGGCCGGCCGCCTGCGCCCACCCCTCCCTGCAGGGACCTCCGCATCGAGGCCGCCGCCAAGCAGGAGTCCCGCACCCTGCCCGAGGGCAGCACCCGCTCGCAGACCAACACGGTGCTGGGTGAGCGGCGCAGCAGGGCAGCACGGCATCGCTCGCTGCTGGCGGGGGATTTTGCCGCCTGCGATATTGGCTTGATGGGACCAACCACTGCTTCGTCCGGCCTGAACCCAACCCCACAATGCACCGCCCTGCACCCCGCCCGCAGCCGTGATTCTGGGTGGCGGTGCCGGCACGCGCCTGTACCCGCTGACCAAGAACCGCGCTAAGCCCGCTGTGCCCATCGGCGGCGCTTACCGCCTGGTGAGGCCGATGGATGGGGTCCCTGGGTGCCTGGGCTGCTGTGCTGGGCACTGGTTGGGAGGGACACCCTACAGGCCCACCAGGTTGGGTTGGGTTGGCATGTGCGGTGCACCATGCCTGATGCCTGCCGTCAAGCACCTGCCTGTGTGCCACACGGCGGTGCCTCTATGATGGCCCATGCCATGGCATGCTGATGTCCCATGCCGCTGCCGCCGACGCTGCACTGCTCCCCCGTACCCAGATCGACGTGCCCATGAGCAACTGCATCAACAGCGGCATCTCCAAGATCTACATCCTCACTCAGTTCAACTCCACCTCGCTCAACCGCCACCTGGCCCGCACCTACAAGTGAGGCGGCCAGTCAAGCAGTGCTGGGGTGGTGTAAGCGGCTTCCTCGGAACATGATGGCATGCTTTACAACCCTGCAGCGTTGCAGTTGCAAGCTGCCATGTGCGGTTGCATCACGATGCCGTGTCATGGCCATCCCATGCCATGCCATGAACCGCGCATCGACCCCCAGCTGTGCTGCTCGCTCCTGCTGCCGTTGAGTGCAGCTTTGGCGCCAGCGGCGTTCGCTTTGGCGGCGAGGGCTTTGTGGAGGTGCTGGCCGCCACGCAGACGCCCACTGACAAGGAGTGGTTCCAGGTGTGCGGGGGAATCACACGTGTGCAAAGGGTGCGAGGGTAGTGCGTGCAAATGAACATCGATTATAGGCATGGCCCACAGACAAGGAGTGGTTCCAGGTGCGGGGCATGGGGGGCAGGCAATTTGTGAGATGTGCTGCTGGTGCGGCATGGCATGGCATTGGCATGCCACGGCATGGCATTGGCATGGCATGGCACGATATGTCATGGCTGCTCCACATCATTCACCCAGCTCAGCACCGTGCGCACCCACCCACCCCTTGCACTGTTGCAGGGCACCGCCGATGCCGTGCGCCAGTACGCCTGGCTGTTCCGCGACATCAAGAACCGCAACGTGGAGGTGAGCCGGGCCGGCATTGCTTACCTGGCTGGCCTAATGGCCGAGCCTGTTTGGGTTGCTGCGCCTTGCAGCATGTCATGGCTCGACGCACGCACGTCTGCTGGGCAGCTATCTCTCTGCTTGGCAGGTAAATTCAACATGCGTGAGCATAAACGGTTGCCTTCGTTCATCGCCGCTGGTTGCCGGTGAATAACAGGTACTCCTGGACGCCAACCCCCTGAATGCTGCCGCCGCTCAACTGCTGCACCCGCTGCCTGCCATGCCCCTCCAATGAACAGGACATTGTCATCCTGAGCGGCGACCACCTGTACCGCATGGACTACATGAAGGCAAGGCACTGCACTGCTGTGTGAACAGACCATATTGCTCATGAAATGGATTTGAATGGTGAACAGAAGAACAAAGAACGAGGACAGAAGCGCGCTGCATGGCGGTGCCCCTTGTGCCGCTGCGCACGATCACTTCACCAGCCTGCCCTGCCGCTTGTTCCCCCCCCTCAGTTCGTGGACTACCACCGCGCCACCGGCGCTGATGTGACCATCGGCTGCCTGCCCGTGGACGCCAAGCGTGCCAGCGACTTTGGCCTCATGAAGATCGACAAGGACGGCCGGTGAGAAGCGGTTTTCGTTAACAGCATTAAGTTTGCCACAAAGCATCTGCTTACCGCACTGTACAACCCTGCTTGCTTCCCATGCAGCATCGTCGAGTTGCGGAGAAGCCCAGGTGCTTGCTTCGCTTGTCTCCTGCAACCGTATCAAACTGCTCCTTTCTGCTTGAATCCCCGCAGCATCGTTGAGTTTGCTGAGAAGCCCAAGGGCGAGGCGCTGGAGAAGATGCGGGTGGACACCACCGTGCTGGGTGCGCTGCGCACGCTGCGCTGTGCATGCTGTGCATGCTGCCATGCTGTGCACTGCGCTGCAACCCTGGGCTTGGTCGAGTCCAGAGCCGCGGCAGCCGCGCTTGCCAGCGGCCTCTGCACGTGTGCCATGCTGTCTCCCCATGTTTGCTGGCCCCTGCCTGCCGCGGTCGCCGTCTGGTCCCACCCCATCTCTGGCCCCACATCGATCCCACCCCTGTGCCCTCCACCCTTTCTGCCCACCAGGCCTGAGCCCCGAGGCCGCCAAGCAGCAGTCGTTCATCGCCAGCATGGGCATCTACGTGTTCAAGAAGGAGCTGATGCTGGACCTGCTGGACAAGGTGCGCGCGCTGGGCCATGCTGTACCATGCTGTGGGTGCTGTGGTCGATGTGGCTGCTGTGGTTGCTGCAGTCGCTTCGTCGCACACGGTGCTGCAGCTGTCTACGGTGGGTCAGCCCCCATGTGTTAGTTTCACCGACTTTGATGCCAGCCGCCTGACCGCCACAAACCCCAACCCTGCTCACCGCCGCCGCTGCCACCGTGGCTCCCCACCCCCTTACCCCGCAGAACAAGGCCAGCCACGACTTTGGCGGCGAGATCATCCCCATGACCGCCAAGGACCACAAGGTGCGGCCTGTTGCTCAATAACGGCTTTATATGCGCAGGACTGTGGGCCTGTTGCTGGATATAGAGGCAGGCGTGCAGCACTGCGCACCAGACTGTGGCGTGACACGTGCTGCTGCTTGCTAGCATTTGGCCGTGTCGCCTGTGTCCCCTGGCTCTGCCCTGGGCTGGCCGTTGGTACATGCCGTGCTTACTAGCAGCCGTCTGCTCTTTGCCTCCTCCTCTCCCACAGGTCATGGCCTACCTGTTCAACGGTTACTGGGAGGACATCGGTACCATCGAGTCCTTCTTCAACGCCAACCTGGCGCTGACCCACAACGTGAGGGCGCTGCTAAACTTGAGCCCGGTCGTTGCATAGGGGCTCGTCTTGCACTGCTTTTACGGCAATCGGTTGCGACTTGTGAGCAAGTGTCCGTGCTGTGGCCTGCCGCCGTTGCCTCTTGCACTGGCCCATCTCCTGTCTCTGACGTGTCCTCCCTCCCTGTGCGCTTATCATTCCTGTTGTTCCTCTTGCAGCCCCCCAACTTCCAGTTCCACGACCCCCAGGGCCCCATCTACACCAGCCCCCGCTTCCTGCCCCCCGCCAAGGTGCGCATGACTGCCTCATGTCTTGAAACACCCCACCTGCATTGCAACCGTAAGCGTAGAAGTGGCCCCGGGCTCAGCAAGGCAGCGGTGCGGGCTGGCTGTGCTGTGTAGCAGTCGTGTGTCCTGACTGCCTGCCCCTTGCCAGCAGCATCATTCAGTCCCAAATTCCCCACACCCTCTCCTGGCCAGGTCATCAAGAGCAAGCTGACCGACGCCATCGTCAGCCACGGCTCCTACCTGCGCGAGTGAGCGGGGCAGGGGTTGCTCTGTGGAAATGACAACAGGCCATGTCGCTCCGCAACCACGGACGCTCGGTGCTTATTTGCTGCGGCTTGCAAGCCAGCACGCAGCACACAGACCACGAGTGTCCAAATGCCTGTCGGGGACGTACTACTTGCTGGACCTACTTAAATTACAGCTTGCTCGCTCTCCCCAACTGGCCGCAGGTGCACGGTGAACCACGCCATCATCGGCCTGCGCTCCCGCATCATGGACGGCGTGACCATCCAGGTGGGCGGGCGGATGTATGTGGATGCCAAGCTTCTGTGTGGGTGGATGGCACGCTAGGATTGGACCTCTTGCAGGCCAGCCGTGGCTCATGGTGCTGCTGGCCACTGCTCCACCCCTGCCTCCGCTGCACCCATTCACCCCTCCCCGTCCCTGCCCCAACTTGCCCCCCTCTTCACTCATTGTTCAGGACGCCATGGTCATGGGCTGCGACTACTACGAGAGCGATGCGCAGGTGGGCTTGGTTTTTATAGGTGCCGTTTGTGGCAGGCGCCGGCCAGCCTGGCTGTGTGTGCTGAGGTGCAGCGCCAGGCGCGCTGCGCAGTGAGCTGCCTGCTGCTGGCACATCCATGCCCATGCATCCTGTCAACTCACCCTTGCTGCCCCCTCCACTTACCTTGCCCTGCAGCGCGAGGCTCTGATCAAGGCGGGCGGCGTGCCCATGGGCATTGGCGCCGGCTCCACGGTGGGTTGAGTGGGGGGCACTCGTCTTATTGTGCTGTTGTTCATCAATTGTTGTTCCTGAGGCCTGCATGTGGTGATTGCCAGCTTGTGCATCTCTGGAGGCTTCCGGTGCAAAGAGTGCGCAAAGGGTGCTCAGCAGGGCGGACCCCGCCGCTGCCAGCTGGCCTGCTCGATTCTAATCGACTGCTAACTTACACACACACCTGCCTCCCCCGCCGCAGCTGCGCAACGTGATTGTGGACAAGAATGCACGCATCGGCGACAACGTGCAGATCATCAACAAGTGAGCGCCCAAGAGAGGGCGGGGCAAGTGCTTCGAAACCTTGGGGCTTGGCTCGCTCGCTCGGCTGCTCGCCAGTTGGCCAGACGGCTGACCATGCAAGCGGCGGCCCTGTGAACGGCAACTGCCGGCACGCAGCCCAACCTCGGACAGCCTGCGTGCGTGCTTGCCGTGTGTTGCGCTGTGTCTGACCCCTGCCTGCCGTCTGTCCTGTTTGTTTGTCACCACAGGGAGGGCGTGCAGGAGGCGGCGCGCGAGGACGAGGGCTTCTTCATCCGCAGGTGGGCTGGGCTTGCAAAGATCTGCATCGGCTGGGCTTCTTAGTATGACGGGGCAGAGCTGGGTTGGGTTGGGCAGCCAAGCGATCGCCCTCGAAAACAAGTGTGTTGTACCGGGCCTGTTTGCTGCCGATGCAGTCGCAGCCACAGCCTGGGACGCTGCAAAGCAGCGCATGCCGGTGAAAGCAACCACTGCCCAGCACCTTTGCACCACCTGCTGACCCACCTGCTGCCCCCTCCTCCCTCTTCCTTTTGCAGCGGCATTGTGGTGGTGCTGCGCAACCAGACCATCGCCCCTGGCACCATCATCTAAGCGGCCCAGCCCAGCCCGCCGGCCGCTCTCTTCGGCATGCTTTGAGTGCTCCCGCTGCTGCCTAGCGCCCCGTTGCGGCCGCGGCCATTGCGCCGCCGCGGCCATTTGATTCAGCCCCCATTCGTTCGTCCCGGGCGCCTGCACCCGTGAGAATCTCCTTGTTTTTTGCACAGCGCAGCCAATCGCTGCAGCTTGCCCATTTTGATGTCCCCAACCACCCGCCAAAATGAACGCGCTTTCGCCTGCCCTGCTGCACCCCATACTGATGCTGACCTGCGCCGCCGCCCGGCCCATACCCCCTTGTTGAAAGCTGTCCCCCTGTTCATTGTGTTGTTGTGTACTGCTGCTCTGCTTCTGCTCTGCTGCTGGGCACCGGGCGGCGGCGCACAGCCACCGAGGCCCCCCCACATGTAACTGCCGCCTCGGCTGCACAGGGCGCACATTAAGGCAACAGCAAGCTAGCGGCAACAAATGGTGTTCCTTGCATGCAGGCTGTTTACATCAATCATTAGACACAGCAAGCAGTGGCTGTGGAGCATCGGCTGCACGGGATGCAGTGCAGCCTCACATAAATGGATGCCACAGCTGCAATGCATGTGTATTGCATAGTTGAAGGCTCTGTCGGTATGGTGCTTCATGCCTTGCAAGGTATGCTGCCCTAAACGCAGGTGAGCATCACCTCACATCGACAGGAAGCGGCTGAGGCGCACTGGGGACCCCATGCCGCCATAGTCCTGGTCGCTGCTGTCACTGCTGCTGCTGTCGCTGTCGCTGCTGCTGCCGCTGCTGCTGCTGCTGCTGTCGCTGCTGCTGCTGTGCCGCCGCTTCTTCTTCTTGCTCCGCTTGTCCTTGCTGCTGCGCTTGTGCTTCTGCGGGTGTGTGTGGGGTGGGGGGCAACGTGAGGGCAGGAGGCCTGGATGTGAGCCCCAATGATTGTATCACAGCTTCTTCTTCTTCTTGCTCCGCTTGTCCTTGCTGCTGCGCTTGTGCTTCTGCAGGTGTGTGTGGGGTGAGGTAGGACAAGACAAGGGAGGCGGACATGAGCAGTGACGGTCCGGCAAGCATGGCAGCAGACGGGGGGCAGGCAGGGACAGGCTTAATCTGTGTGCGCAACACCACATTCAAACCACATTGTTTTGGCAGGCCACCCACCCGCCGGCACGCACTACCGGGCTGAAGCCTTGCCACAGCAAGCACACCCACCTTCTTCTTGTCCTTGCTGCTCTTCTTCCGCTTCTTCCGCTCCTTCTTCTCCTTCTTCTTCTCAGCCTTCTTGTCCTTCTTCTTGGTCACGCCGCCCTCCTGCACAGGACAACGCCAAGCAAACAATGCCTATAGATCATCGCCTCTTGTGCTGGCGGGGGAGGCAGCGGAGGTAGCGGTAGCAGTTGTGGTGCAACTGGGCCGGCGGCGGCGGCAGCAGCAAGAGGCAGCGAAGCAAGAGGCAGCCCACCTTTGTGTACCCCAGCCGCCGCGCCCGCTCAGCCTCCAGCGCCTCCTTGTACTCGCCTGCAGGAAAAAGTGTGTTGGCAAATATGGTGCGTTGGCAGATGAATCAGGCAGGAGCCAGCAAAGGCAAGGGACAGAATCGGCAGGAAAGCGGCACGCTCCACGGCTGCTGCCAACGGTGCCAGGGCACCACCAGCGACGGCAGGAGGCAGGGCGCAAGGCGAAGCAGGCGCAGCAGGTGCAGCGGCACAGCTGGCAGGCGGGCAGCCGCACTCACGGTCTGCCTGCGCGTTTGCCGCCTCCATTGCTGCCTCCCTTGCAGCCGCCTCGTCTTGCTGCTTCTTCCAGTCGTCCCAGCTGCGTGGAAAAGCAGGGCAGGGTGGGCATGAAGTCCTGAGCTTTTGGGAACAGGGTTGCAAGCAGCGGGCTGCAGGCAATGGCAGCATCAGTGTGCTGCAGCAGTGGCAGTCGGTTGGCCCCAGAAGGATGACAAGCACCGAAGCACGCGTGTGCAGCAGCTCCCAGTGCCAGCGTACACACGCCCCCAAAACCCACCTTGGCCGCTCCATTGTCAGCGCTGCCAGCCGCGCAGCGTGCCACTCGGCCGTGTGGAACGAGGCGTCGTGGCCTGTGGGGAGCAGGGGAGCCAAGCACGGCAATGCGTCAGCAGTGGTTTGGGGGCATCTGCGAGCACGGGCACAACTCCAGGTCACCCAGGTGGCAGCTAATGTGTGGCAGGCAGGAGGGGCTGCCCTGCACTGGCACTGCCTGCTACTGGCCACTTGCACAATGTTTCATCTCCTGCCCATCGCCACAACAATCCCTGCCAGCCGGCCGGGCCCAGCTCACCTGCATAGCGAGGGTCGACATCCTCTGGCCCGCCGCCGCCGCCGCCCCTCGAATGCTTGGCCATCTGCATGCTCTTGTGCGTCTGGTTCTTCCCCATAGTGCCTACTGCTGCCGCTTCTCCAAGGAATGTTTGTGCAACTGCAGAGAGGCCTGCACAGGCCGTGCCAAGGGGCGGAAGCGAGCGACGGTGAGAGCAGGTGGCAGCGGCGGCAGCAGCTGGCGGCGGCAGCTGAGCCGAGTCGGCGCGCTTGCAGCTGGGTTCCCTACCTTCAGGGGGCTTCGAGAGGGTCAGGAGTGCCTGGTTGTGACTTGAAGCCTCCTGTTTCGACGTGATTGTCTGCGGCCGTGCCGGAAACGAGCCGGCGACCTTACCTCGCCTGCTGCAGATGATAATGGAGCGCGTGCAGGTGCTCAGGGGCTGCTTTGGGGCTGTGTTGTCGTGCTGCGCAACCCGGCATTTCTTGGGAAGGGTTGTTTGCGGGTGAGGCGGCGATCGGCGCTGGTTCTCGCCTGCCCATTGCCCGAGACGCAAGGCCGGCTGCAGTAGCCCGCCGTAGAGTCACTCCCCGTCAGCCCGAGCAGAATGCTTCGGCAGGCGCTTCGCACGGCCACCCGGGCGGCCGGCCAGGCGGCCCGTGGGTTCGCCACCCAGGCTGGAGAGCAGGGCAAGGGCGGGGTGAGTCTGCTACGACAGAACCCCTTGCGCTTGAGCGCGCCGAGCCGTGTGCGCGGCTTTGTGGCGCCCAGGGGCGTGATCGCGGCCATCCCAGCCCATCGTCGGCGCCCCTGAACCGGCTTGCCCCTGCCCGCCGCCGACGCTGACGTCGCGCAATGCGGCCGTTTGTCACGGGGCCTGCCGCCTCGTCCGCAGCACTCCCAGCCTGCTGCACGGGCACAACGGTGGCCAGCCACAGCTCGCAAACCCAGCCCATGTTCGCCGCCCCGCCGCCCTGCCGTGCAGAGCTCCCTGCCGCTGTTCCTGGGCCTTGCCGCCGCCGGTGGCGGCCTGTACTATGCCAAGGAGCAGGTACGGCCCAGTGCAATCTGTTTGCTGATCTCAATGGCTGGGAAGATGGCAGGTCTGGCTTATGGTTGCAGCTGGCCCAGCAGTAGCTGCAGCCTGGAGGCATGTAGCACCGCGGGCTGCCGCCCGAGCTTCAAGATTGCGGCCCTCATCCGGCTTGCGGCCGCCCAGCTTCTGCAGCAGCTCATGCACCCGACTGCCGCTCCGCTGCTGCATATTCCTCGTTAACATTTTCCCTCTGATGTAGTGCTGTCGTTTCTGCATGGCCAGGTCTGCAGGGCTCTGTCCTGGTGCCTGCTGCTCAGCCTGCCGCTCCCCCGTGGCATGCCCTCACCCTGCTGTACTGCTTTTTGCCCACCTGCCCTTTATCAATCACACCAGGGCCTGTTGGACTCGATGCTGGGTGCTGCCGCCCAGCCTGCTGCTGTCTGCCCCTCACAATTCACTGCTGCTGCCACCCCATTATCACAACACAGGGCATGCTGGACTCGATCCTGGGCGCCGCCCCCGGCACCAGCGGCTCGGCGGCCGCCTCCTTCAAGCCCGACTACAACGCGGTGCGGCAGCGCACACAAACAGCTGTGGGGGCGACTGGGCTGCTTGCCATGCTGTGCAGCTCGCTGCCGTAATCTCACTGCCTGCATGGCAGCCCCGCCGCCACGCTGGCATTCAGTGTTTTGGTTTCCCTTCGGCTTGATGCCGGCAGGTGCGCAAGGCGATTGAGGACCTGCTGGAGACCAACCCCGGTAAGCGTGGAGGCTTTGTTTGTTGGTAAAAGGGCGTGCTGGCTTGGGCTGGGTCAGGGGGTGTGCTGCACTGGCACGCAAACGTCGCCTCCGCCGCCATGTGCCTGCTTCGGTCGCCTGTCTGCACGCCGCTCTGCTCTGCTGCAAGCCCCTCAACCCCCCACCCCTGCCCACCTCCCCTCAATCAATACCTGCCCCAGACTACGACGATGGCAGCTATGGCCCCGTGCTGGTCCGCCTGGCCTGGCATACCAGCGGCACATACGACAAGAACACCAACACCGGCGGCTCCAACGGCGCAACCATGCGGTGTGTGTGGGGAGCTGTTTGCTGTTTTTCGGAGGCCTGGTGCCGCGCTGGCGGTGGGTGCTTTGCTGGTGACATTGCTGGGCTTTAGGGGTGCCTTGCCCCCTTGCATGGTGCTGCTTACTGGGCTGGTATGCTCACGAGCAGGGATCCCCCATTCCCCGCTGCTTCACCGCCACACCCTGCTGCACCACCTGCTCCCTCCCCTCCCCCTCTGCCCCAGCTTCCTGCCCGAGTCCAACTGGGGCGCCAACGCAGGCCTGGCGGTGGCCCGCGACCTGCTGGAGCCGGTGAAGCAAAAGGTGAGCACAGGAGATAATGACACCTATTGGATGCAAACATGTCTGAGGGCGCAGCGGGTGGCCGAGGCAGCAACTGAACCCACCCACCCATCCACCCCTCCCTCCCCTCCTCAGTCCCCCTGGATCTCCTACTCCATTCTGTTGTGTCCAGCCTGCATCCCTTGCATTCCCCTGTTCACGCCACCTCTCCACCCCTCCACCCCTCCTCCCCCCCTCAGTTGCCCTGGGTCTCCTACTCCGACC
>VFQQ010004306.1_pt1 | contig 12703 bp, 14 predicted proteins | sample 3512341 | NCBI WGS metagenome assembly VFQQ01 (sample SAMN10412373, study PRJNA504923) | tailings metagenome | isolation source: Relicate 2 Philex TSF1 revegetated site | place: Philippines: Tuba, Benguet | collected 2017-08-29 | reverse complement strand
GTGCCGCAGCCAGGTGGCGGCGTCGATGGGGCTGTCGGCGTTGCGCCGCTTCCACCAAGTCAGAACCGACGGCTACCACCGATTGCACAGCTGAGAAGAACAGCCCGCTGTGCTGCTCTGGGGCTGGATCAAGCCCTGCACCCTCGCGCTTTGTGGCTACGCGCTCTACAAGTGCATGCAGGGTGTATCAGCGTTAGGGCACGCAGGGCGGGCGCTCGAGCAACACGCTCTCCAAAGATAAACGTGCAGGCAAACAAAGTTCGGCCAGCGATAACAAAGGCCAAGCAGCGCGGGCAGGGGTTGGGCAGGGGAGATATGGTGCAATGTTGACTGTTCAAGGGCTGGCGGCTGGGGCAACGCGTGCAGAACACCAGCAGGCACCGGCGCACACAGCCTGGGCGCTGGGATGGCAGCGCGCAACGAGCGGAGAGTATGTATGTAGAAGGCAAAATGACTGGCGTGGAGAGGCAGCAGGAATCAGGTTCAGTGATGAGCCGGGAAAACGTTGTGCAGGCCCTGAATGGTGCCGCCCAGTAAGAAAAGGATTGAGTGTGTGTGACGTGCCCGGGCGGCATGCATGCAGGGCGGGGCTGGAAGAGCCGAGGCAAACAAATGAGATCAAGTCGGCGATCGTTCGTTGCTGGTAGAATGCGGTGGGACGGATGTGCTGAGGGCGCTCGATGGCGCAAAAGCAGGCCGTGCATTGGGCCTTGATGAGGTTCTAGACGTGTACAAAAGGAAGCGTTCGTTGTTCTGGGTGCGTCGATCAGAAAGCTTGGAGTTGTAGGAGCTGCATCAAGCGTGCAGCTGGGGGCAGGGCGCCGAGCTGCCGAACGTGCGACAGGTGCTGCTGCGAGCGTGGATCATTTGTACCGGCATGCTCATGGGCTGCCTGGATCAGATGCGGTTGTTCAGGGCCGCCATGCTGGCGGAGCGGCTGGCGCTGCCTTCGGTGGTGATGCGGAAGTGGCAGGGCAGCGCCTGGCGCGCCAACGAGGCGGCCAGGCCACATACATCCCTGCGATAAAAATCAAGGCAAGACACAGCAAGTCAGCAAGCACTTCACTGCAGACGAGGTGAGACGACTGTGCACCCACTGGTGCAGCAGGCAAGGGGGCTGTGCGGGAATGTGCTCCTCCCTAAACGCTGTGTGGCCGTCCTGCACATTCTACCGTTTCACAAATCAAAACACAAAGACAGGCACGGGCCTCACCCCAGGAAGGAGCCGGGCCCCTTGCTGGGCGAGCCGCCGGCGGCTGGCAGGCCGTCCCCGGGCAGCGTGGAGGGCATGACGTGCAGGTGGCGTTCCGTGTCCTCCCGCCTGCGGGAACAGGATGGAGCAGCACAGCAAATGAGGATGGATCGTGACCGGCAAAAGATGCAAAGCGAGGGCAGCAATGGAGGGACCTCCGCAGGCGCAGCTCGCAACCTGCCAGCAGCTCAATCAGCTGGCAGCAGGCGCTCACCACTCCATCACGCCGTCTCCTATGATCTCCACTGTGGCAGCTGACGCTCCCGCTGAGCGGCTGGCTGCGGCGGCCTCGGCCTTCACCTCGGCCAGCAGCGTGGCTGGCGTGGCGCCGACGCGGCCGCGCACCACAAAGCGCGTGTGGCCGCCAGTGTCGCTGCAGCAGAATGCAAGGGGAACAGGCATGGTGAGGAAAGGCACCTGCCAGCGAAGCTTTGGACCACACCAATCAGAAGCTGAGCCAGGTTCCATTGCACAGCAGCCACAAAAGCCTGTCCGACAAGCATGATATGCCCACCTGACGCGCAGCATGCAAAACTTGAAGCGCCCCCGCATGTCAATACGAGCCGCCTCCAGGTGCCGCCCCGCCCACGCGTCCTCTGCGGTGCGGCTGCGGTCCCACCTGCGCAGCAGAATGGCAGCGGGTAAAATTGTCAGCAGGCATGACATCGGCGACAAACAGCTCAGCACAGACCTGAGCACTGCATCAGCACAATAATGGCGGCCACATCTCCAGCTGCCCTGAACGCCTCGGCCACACCCAATCCCAACACGCAGCTGTCTGGCCACAGCAACCAGCTTCAGCCCACCCACCTGTCCTGCTCCGCCTGCTCAATAGCCCGCTGCCTCTGCAGCAGGTCTTGGGCCTTGTTGGCCATGGTCAGCACGCTGCGCGTGGCCGCCAGGCCGTTGCGCGGCGACGCGCCCTGCGGCAAGGAGGTGGTGAACTAGGGGCTGTGACGTTACGGACTAACCAGTGTGCAGCAATTCACCCTGCTACAGCAGCCAGGGAGTCCAGATGCGCTGCAGCTGAAGGCAGCCTTCAAAGCAGTGCCACGTTGAAAAAGCAGCCGCAGTTTGGTCACCACCAGCCGCACATCAACAAACAAGCACACCTGTGCAGCCCAGGTGTTGGACCGCCGCGGTCGCCGCGGCTGCGCCTGCTGCTCCTCCCCTCCCGGCTCCAAGGCTGCTGCGCTGCCATTAGACGTTGTTCGCTGCAGCAGCTGGCCGGCTGCGGCGCCGCCATGTGTGCTTGGGCCGGGGGACATCTCAGCCCCCAACAGCCCCGGCTGGTAGGAAGCCTCGTCCTGCAGCAAGGAGGCCAGACAGTTGGTAGGTCAACAGGCGGCAAACATGGACACTGGACAGGCAGCAGCCCCAAACATGCAGTTGCTCAGCTGCTGGCGCCGCCTGATGGCAGCCAGACCCCAGCAGACACTGCAGCCACTCACCGTCAGCAGCGAGAGGTTGGAAGTGCTGGTCTCCAGCCCCCGCGGCTGCACATCCTGCAGTCCCGCCGCTTCTGCGAGCGCCGGCCGCTGCTTCGGCGCGGACGTCTGCAGCAGCTGCAGGCCCACGCCGATGCCACAGGCCTGCGGCAGGAAGGCGGATGAGCTCGGTATGTCATCTGCATCGAGGGCTTCATGCACTGCCACCAAACCAGCGTCTGCAGCACGCTGCAAGCAACAGGCAATGCCGAGTAAAGCTGGATATCAGTCCTGGCTATCAGTCAGCAACCAGCACACTGGCTTGCCCACCCACCCACCTGCGTGAAGGCGAGGGGGTCCAAGTCATCGCTGGCCATGGAGGCTGGGTCGCCCCCGTCGTAAAACTTCTTCTGCTCTGTGGCCCACTTTCTGCAGGAAAAAGGGGACAAAGGTTGGGTGGTATCCGTGAGCGCATCTCGGGCACCTCGAGCAGCTGGGACGACACGCTACTCGGGCTGCAGAGCTGGGCCGCTGACCACAGCGAGCACCCAGGAAGCCAGTTCTCCTTGTCACCATCCACCAATGACTCAACCAGAGCAGCCCTCCTAGCCACCCACGTGCTGACCCACCTGCTGAAGCGCCAGCGCCACGCATCCTCGCACGCCTGCTCGCTGCCGTAGGAGCCTCCGCTGGAGCGGCGGCCGGCCGCACCGCCATCAAACCCGCCGGCCCGCAGCACCACAGGGCTGCCAAACTGATCGTAAGCCTCCTCTGCCTCACGCTTGCGGGCGCTGTCGGGCTGCTGCACCTCGGCACCTGCCTGCTGCTGCTGCTGCTGCTGCTGCTGCTGTTGGTCCTGCGGCGCCGCCGGCTGGTCTGCAGGCGGCTGGTCCCGGCCAAACAGGCGGTACCGCCCCGCCCACGTGCCGATACCGGGCAGGTCCTGCACCGCCGCTGCCTGCTGCGCCTGCCGCAAGCTCAGGATGGGCTGCGGCAGCGTCGCATGTGGCAGGGCGCTGCCACCGCTGGCCTGGGAGCCGCCGGCGCTGCCCGAACGGTGGCTGCCGCTGGTGGTGGGCGAGGCATCGGCATCTCGCTGCCCGCCCTCCCTTGCATGCTGCTGCTGCTGCTGCCGGCGGCCGCGACGCAGCGGGGGCAGCGAGGGCACCAGCTCTGGCTCATCGTCCGCTGCCTCGTTGCCAGGCGGCTGCACGCCAAACCTGCGCAGCACGAAGCAAGGGCAAGCCCACTCAGCCGCGGCGGCTGGGCATGCGGGGCAGGCTGACGGTGTGTGCCGCCGAGGCATTCAATACCCACTGTGTCCAGTTACGCATCCAGCAATCCAGCGCACAAGGCAGCACCCACCAGCCCTCGTCCAGCAGGTACAGGATGTCTTGGGCGTGCCCCTCCATCCGTGCGGGCTGCGCTGCCGCCGCCTTCTTGCGCGGACTGGCTGCCGGCGCACGCTGCGCGCTCCTGCAGTGTGGAATGAGGTTGATGGGAAGGAGGTGAGGAGAAAGGAGGCATCGGGCGGGATTGCAGCTACTGCACCAGGCCAGCTACCCAAAGGGCGCACGCGCAGCGGCGGTGCCGGTGCCGGCGGCAGGCTACTGGGCAACCCTAGCCGACCTTGAGCGCCGCATCGGGCCATCCCCCGGAGCACTTGCCTGGGCCTGGGGCCTTGGAGCACGTCGGTGGGGCTCAGGCTGCCCTCTGAGCTGCCCTGCCCTTGTGTAGGCGGCGGTTGGGCGCCTGGCGCCTGCTTGGGCCTGGTGGCCGTGCGGGGCAGCCGCAACATGGCTGCACAGGCCGGCTGGGGGCCGCGCCAGGCCGCCGGGGTGGGTCGCGGCGCGTGGCGGGGCGTTGGCGCCGGTTAGTGCTGGTGTATCATTCACAGCGCTGCTGCGGGGTAGCTGATGCAGCTTGTGGGGCGCGGGACCCGCTGGCTGGAACGAGTGCACTACCAGCAGAAGCTGCAGGGACCGAGAGCGCGATCTAGGGAATGCGCTACGATCAGGAGTCGGTCAAGTGGAAGGGGCGGGGTGCGATGGGAGCGGCACGGGGCCGCCAAGCTCCGCATCGGATCCTTGCAGCTGAGCCCTGAAGCAAAGCGGCAATGGGAGCCGAATTTCGAGAGCACATATCAGAGAACAGTGGGCTTGAAGCCAAAATCGGCTGGAGAGCGCCTGCGGGGCAGGGAACATGCAGTTCCTGCTGCAGTTCGAGCGGTAGGCTGCTGGGGTCCTGTTGTGCACGAAAAGCATGCAATTGCCTTATCAGATCGGCAGAGGGCCAATGCCTGCCCCCGCCCTCCCGCCGCCGCCCTGCCGCCTGCGCCGCCAGCCGCTTCGCCGCTCTCACCTCCCTCGCCCTGCATCCCATCGCTCTGCCAGGTGGGAAGACGGCGAGCTGGTAAAGAAGGAGTTGGCGGAGCCGTCGCGCTGGGATGTGCACAGCGCCGATGAGGTGGCCGTGACCCTCGGCGAGCTGCGCTTGCGCATCATCCAGCAGGTGTGAGTCGCACCTTTTGGGGGCCTGCTTGGATGTGTTTGAGTCAAACGCTTGCTTGGTTGAAGCTGTAGCTCGTATGGCAGCAGCAGATAATCACAAGGTCACCTGAGCCGGCTGGCCTGAACAAGGGAAGTTGCATCGGCATCCGTTTTCTCGTGATGCTCCCAGCTTGCCCCTGCCTTACACGTCCCCCCTGCCGCTCTCTGTTGTGCAGCCGCACCAGCTGGCAGGAGCGGGGCTGAATCCAGACAAGCTGGGCGTGGCCGCTGCGCTGTGGGATGGAGCGCTGGTGCTGGCGGGGTATCTAGCGGCGCAGCCAGCCTACAAGTATCTGGGTGCGGATGTGGGGGCAGGTGCCGGCAGTGAGGAGGGTGCTAGCTGGCGTCAGGCACGACACGCTGTGCCGGCAGGTTGCATGTTGATGCAAAGATGCCGACAGATGACTGAACTGGGTGGCAGCTGGTCTGAATGATTCCTGCCCACATGTACATGTCTCTTCCCGCTTTTCCACCCACTTGCAGGCATGCGCTGTGTGGAGCTGGGTGCAGGCGTGGGGCTGGTTGGGCTGGCCCTGGCTGCCATGGGCGCACGCGTCACCATCACCGACGTCGCCAAGGTGAGCTGTGATGCAACGACTGCCAGAGCTACTTGCACTCCAGCAGGCTGGGTGGCCAGCCGCTTGCCAGTGTGCCCAGGCGGTTGTCTTTTATGCACAATGCGTTTTGCCCTGGATGGGTGGGTGGGCCGGCACTGCACGTGGCTGGCTGCGTTTGAAACCTTGCCCTCCTCCTCACGCCTGCAACCTTTCTTCCCTTGCCTTCGCTGCCAGGTGCTGCCACTGATGCAGGCCAACTTGGAGGCGAATGGGTACGACCCAGCCAAGGGGTGAGGGCAGCTTCAAGCGGAGACATCTGTGCAGTGTGCAAGGGTTGTTGTGCGCACACAGCAACTCTGGGGCAACTGGCCGCGTTGCAGGCCTTATGGTATGCTCCGGCGATTCCTGCCTCCTCATCCAGAACCGCCTTGCAAAACTGCCGCATCTTGCCGCAGGCCCCGGGAGGGCGCGGGCTGGGCAGAAGCAGACGAGCTGGAGTGGGGCAAACCCGGGTGGATGCAGTCTGTGGCGCGGCTGGCGGACCAAGGCGTGGACCTGGTGAGCTGCGCTGCACGTTTGGCTGCCGGTGCTTGTCCCTGCTGGCTGCCTGCAAGAAGGTTGGAAATAGCAGGGCAAGGCAGGTGGCAAGCACGCCAACTGTTACAGATCGCTCCAACTCACCCATTGAATGTACTTCACTCACATTACGCAGGTGGTGGCTGCAGACTGCTGGTGAGTATGTATGGGGGCGCTCTGGGCTGGGAAGCTCGCCGTCCACTGCTGCTGCTGCTCTCTGCTGCAGCCAGCACCGACCTGCCGTGCACCTTCAACTGTTGCCGCGCCCCCTGCTGGCATGATGTCCACCGCCTAACGCCAACTGCCCTCACAACCACCTGCAGCTATATAGACCAGGACGGCAAGAGCCCCTCCACGCCAGCCTTTGTGGAGACGTGTGCCGGCCTGTGCGGCCCCTCCACCCGCTGCTTAGTGTCGTTCGAGCGGCGAGCCCCTGAGGCAAGTCTGCAGGCATTGGAACTGCTTGCTACTGAGAGGTTTTGGCTGGCGCATGTATGCTGCTGCCTGGGTGCCTGGGCTGCTGTGGTGAGGTGAGAGCGAGCTGCGATCTTTCCTGCCCGCCAGCTGCTCACCCGCTGCTGCCTGGCGTGCAGGTGCGGGCATGCTTGATAGAGGAAGCCAAGAAGCGGTTCAAGAGGGTCAAACAGGTACCTCTGAGTGCGGTACCCAAGCAGCTGCGGCTGGAGTATGTGGACATTTGGGAGCTCACGCAGCCTAAGCCAGCAGCAGCAGGACCAGCAGGCTGACGGCACGCAGAATGCCGTCCCCCGCACTTTGGGGCAGAACTGTGACTGACTGATGACTGACAGCTGTAATATATGTGATGAAAGCGGGCGAAAATAAGCTGCCAGACGCGTTGCAGTGGCACAATTGGACCTGGCTGCCGCCTGCGCCTGCCTGCCGGTCTCCCACTGCCCGCCCAACCTGTTTGTTTTGAAATCTTTCAAAACTTTCCTCCCTGTGCGTCAAAATCAACCAAAGGGTGGTTGGGCACTGCGATCAGGCATGGAAAGCGGACAAGAAGGCAGAGATCTGGGCGTGCAGAGGGCCGCCCGTTCGAAGGTTATGCAACAAATGCAGCCCGCAGCAGGCGCGCCGCGGCGCATGGGCGTCATCCGCCTCACCCTCCGCCTCGCGCCCTTACCGCCACTCATTCGCCAGTCCTTGGTCCACAACCCGGCCCACAAACACTTTCCACCACCCACAGCCCTCGGAAGCCATGGCTTTCTGCGCCACCACCACCGTCTCCGCCTCCCTGGCGCGTTGCACGGCCGCCTCCGCCGGCAAGTGTCTTTGCATGGTGTTTAACGGGGCTTGGCATTGGCGGCGGGCGGAATGCGCGGCCGCAGCGGACGCGCCGGCGCCCAGAACCCTGAAACGCGTCCCGCCTCTCCCCGGCCCCTGACGCCCCGCTGCTGCGCCCACTCCCCGTTTGCAGTGCTGCCGAAGCGCTGTGCCGCCCACGCCAGCGTGCGCGCCGCTCCCCGCAGGCCGATGGCCGCCGCCGCCGCCGCCGCCGCTGCCAGCCAGCAGCGCAACAACACGCTGCCGTTCGTGCGCCCCGGCAGCGCGGGCCAGTCTGCCATGGTCAGCCTGGACGACCAGATCCTGCCCCTGTTTGTTGCGCCGCCGCCCACGGGCCTGCGCACCGCGCCCCTGCTGGTGCCCACCGCACCCGCCGCCTATGGCGCCTGCACCGGCGACGCCTGGCGCGCTGCCGCCACCTATGTTGACGTCAATGCGGGCCGACTGCTTCGCAGGCCTGGACACCGAGCGATGCCACCAGGTGGGCTGGGCGGGGAGCCGGCAGGGGCTGCAAGGCATGCATAGGGCAGCAGTGTCTGCCGCCCTCCTGTGCCTGCCATCCTGCCCTTCCCTCCACCCTCCCGCCTGCTCCTCACCCTGCTGTCCCCCACCCCTGCCCCTCTCTCCTCCCTCCAGGTGGCCTACCTGCACCTGGCCGACACCATTGCCTCCCTGGACGCCGCCGCCACCGGCCTGGCCCCGCCCACCGCGGCCCGCACCCTGCGCCGCCTGGCCGCCGAGGCCGGCCCCGCCCTGGCCCTGGTGGCCCCCGGCGGCATCAGCGCCCTGGCCGCCCTGCCCGGCTGCCAGCTGCCCAGCCTGTTCCAGCGCGCGGCAGCCTGCGCCAGCCAGCTGGCCGCCGCCGGCTCGCACACCGCAGCCATCGACACCGCCCTTGCCGCCCTGCAGCTGCTGTCCCACCTGCGCTTTGGCAGCGCGGCCGCGGCGCAGCCCTATGCCGCCGCCTCCTGCGACCTCAAGGCAGCCCTGGCCGCCGCCGCCCGCAGCCCAGCAGCCGCCATCAGCGAGCGTCAGGTGCTGTGCCTGGTCAGCGCCTGCGCGCGCGCCGACAGCCACCTGTGGCTGGCCCCCTGGGTCTGCCAGCGCTGGACCGCCGCCACCGAGGCGCGCCTCACCGCGGGCTGGAGCAGCGGCGAGGCGGCGGTGCAGTACTTCGAGGCCTGGTGCGCCCTGGTGGCGCGCAGCCGCCTGCACTTTGCCGCCCCCAAGTTCCAGGCGGCGGCAGAGGCGGCGGCGGGCCACGAGCAGCTGAGCGCCGCCCAGCTGGGCCGCCTGCTGGCCGCCGAGGCAGCCCTGCCCGCCGACATGACCACCACAGTCAACGCCTGGCTGGCGGGCTGGACGGCAGGTGTGGCAGGCCGCCGTGCCGCGCTGGTGCGTGCGCAGGCCAAGGCAGCCACCGCCACTGCTGTGCGTGGCCGCCGCGCCGCCGCTTGCTCAGCTGCTGCTGTTGAGCTGGCCCAGGGCGCCCCCGCCCTGGCAGCTTTCGCTTAGCGCAGCTGTTAGTGAAACTTGGGGCCAACACCCCACTGAATAAATACGCCTGGCCACTGTGGTCCCTCCTCTCCCTGGTCCTCTCCTGCCGCCCCTTTCGCCCTCCTTGCCCTTTACTTGATACCCTGCAGCCTGATTACCTCCTTGCCCTGAACGCCTGACCGCCCGTTTGTACTGCCCTGTTCTCTGCCCTCCGCCCACCGAAAACCCAAAACATTTTTGTTGGCCTGCTCTTCCACCCAATTTGCGCCGCGCTGGCGCTGCAACCCTGCCGCCCTGCTTGACCAGCCGGCCCCCTCCCTGATTGGCTTGAACATGCCCTGATACGTACGCCCCTCACATGATTGATCCACGAATAAGCGCCCCTCTATCCCCAATGGCTTTAATGCCGACCTTTAGTGGCCCCTCGGCTTGCCCGCCCGCCACTTTCCCACTTCACTCTTGTGCTGCGCTGACGTTGTATCTGATTGTAACGTACAGATGGATTCACCCACAGAGGCAGAGAGACACAGTAGCAGGCTGGGTACATCCGCGTTGCCACATGCCCTGCCCGGTTGTCGACTGCACCTGCTCATTGTCACACCTGCGGTGTGCTCTTATGCTAAGAAGAGTCGTGGCATGAAACATCAATTGCAGCACCCCACGCTCGGCTGCATGTGCCCAGGGGCCGCCACGCTTGGCTGCATGTGCTCAGGGACCGTCTCAGTCACGTGACGCCGCACATGCTGCCGCCTGTAGCGCTGCCACAACCTCTTCGGTCGTTGCTATCTCCAGCTGAGCCGGGAAGCGCCTGCGCAGCCAGCCGGGGCAATTGAACAGTGAGCACCTGCTGCTTCAAGAGCACTTGGCTGTACTCATTCACGCTGCCGTCTGCTGTGCAGCATCGTGCATGATGGCAGGCACCAGATCAAGTTTGACGGTGGCTGCTCGATTGCACCCATCCTCCTGCCCACAAGCACGCCATAGCCAGCTTGCACCCAGCACGCACCTGAAGATATAGTCAATGGTGGCCTGCACAGAAGGGGTAGCAGCAAGCAGCAAGCGTCAGTAAGTTGCCCGGGCAGCAGTATGCAGCAGCCGCAGTGCTAGGTGGCGGCTGCAGCGGCAGCCTGGGCAACACCGGCTGTGCGCACCTGCCCCGAGTTTGGCTGGCTGGAGCCCATCGCATCTGTGACCACGATGGTGCGGATTCCCTCGTCCACAGCAGCCAGCACGGTTGAGACAACGCAGCTGCAAAGGGGGCGGCAGGCAGTTGGTGGCGTCATTAGTTCAATGTGAAACAAGTGGCCAGCAAGCTATCAGCGGCGGTCTTAGTTCGCACAGCTGTCGCCAGCAAGGACGGCTTCAACCTGCACCGCTGCAGCACCCCAAGGCCTCACTAGTCGGTCTCAACGCCCATCACGATCAGCGTCTCTGCGCCGCTGTCCTTCAGGGCATCACGGAACTGCTGGGATATGAAGGCCCCAGCCGTGGTCTTGTTCACAACTGCACATGGTGTGCGGTGAGGATGGCGCTGGGTTCGGATGCATAGAGCAGCATGAGTCTTGTGGCCTTGGCCATGCTGCATGCCGTAGCAGGCAGCAGGCAGCAGTTTGCATACCACAGAAGGCAGCAACAGCAGGCCACCCGTGCTCACTATATGCGCTGCTGCCCATGGCCGCCGCAATGTCTGCGATCTCCGGGTTCACACCCAGCATGTATCGTGGGTCCAGGCCGGCCCGCTCCAGCTCCTTGATGGTGACTGCATGAGGATGGGGGCGGGGGGCGGGGGGAGAGTGGATACGTGTCGTGCAGCATGGGCAATGCAGGACTGCGTGGCCACACGCTGGCCACATGGCCGTGCAGCTGCGGGCAACTCGTGGCGGCAGGAGCAGGGGGCGCAGGAGCGGCAAGGCGACACCGTCGACGCTAGCACGCACCCAAGGCGTCCCCAGGCGCATCTGCATAGTAGCGCGCCCAGGTGCCCTTGCCGGTGCCCTTCTCCTCGGACGTGATGAACTGCGTAAAGATGGCCTGCAGATGGAGGGGAGGAGCAATCAAATTACCTGTGGTGCGCAGGCAGTGAGGTTGGTTGGTTTCATTTGATGCATCCCCCTGTGAGCAAGCATCCTTGCAGGGCCACGGTCCATGTCGCCAGGCAGCGCACCTTGCCAGCAGGCGCGCCCTTTGGGTCGCAGTACTCCTGCACAGCTGCCGCCAGGGCCTCCACCTTTGGCAGCAGGCGCCTGCGGCGGTGGCGGCAGGCAAGGCGGGAGTGCAGTTAGCATGCATCGCCAACTTGAGCCAGCGGTGCTCCCACTGGTGCACAGTTGGGGCATCACCTCCAACACAAGCGCCGCAGAGCTAGCCCGCAGCCATGCTGCTGGTGAGCAGCTCCCCTCTCAGGGAGGCCCAGCCCACCAGTAGGTGGCGTTGTTGTCGGGTGATCCCCAGGGGGACGCCACGTCGTTGAACAGCGGCTGCAGGTCGATGACAACCAGGGCCACTGCTCCGGGGGTGTCAAATGGGCACAGCGCCTGGTTCCAGTACCTGCACAGGTTGTGTGTGGTGTAATGGGTGAGAGGTATACATCAAGGCCGGTGGCCGGCTGGGTGCAGAGCGTCTATCTGGGATGCAAAGCACTCTGCACCACGCACCGGAAGTTGGCCAGCCGGATGTTCTTGCCAGATGAGCCCATGTCGGCATGTCGGCCATGTGGGCGCATGTGGGCGCATGTCGGCCATGTGCACCAGCGGCCGGGCCGTCGTGAGCGCCTGATCCAGGGCCAATCTGTGCTGCAACCAAGCTGGCGGCCGCAGCCAGCAAAAGGAAGAACGCGGCGCGGCGCATGGCCCACTTGCCTGCAGCGCAGGGGGCGGAGGCCGTCAGCGCCGGCCGTCAGAGGGGGCAGACCGGGCCCATCCCGCCAGGCACGCACGTCGACACCATTCTACTGAGAAGGGCCGTCACTGGCATGTGCGACGCACTGCGTAGCACAGGGCACAAAGCAGGAGCGGCTTGCACACCTGGCTGGACGCTCCCCGAGCTATGCACCTCACACAAACGCGCAAGGACAGGAGGGTCTGCAAGTGCAGTGCCAAGTGGCTGCGGCTTTGAGCGGGTGGCAGCGACCGCTTCCTGCATGGGGACGATCTGCGCCCAGGCCAGCTGGAATGATGGAAGTTCACAGGGGAGGAGGTTGGTGGCTCAACAGAGGAGTCGGGTGATCCCCAGCGACTCCCAGCAAACGGGGATGCAGCAAGAGGTGGCTCTGCAGGCCACTGCCTGGGTGGCTGCTGCGCCCGCCCGCCGCGCGCCGCCACCTCGTCACCGTTGCAACCCATTTCTGCTGCCTACTCTGGCGTTACTTCGTTCGTTACAACCGAGCTGAGTCGTGTTGGGGGAGATACATGTCAGACATGTCACAACAGTGCGGCAGTGCTGGGCCGGGTGGGTCAGGATACATGCAGAGGGGCGGGCGGCATGTGGCAAGGCTCGCGCGCTGCTATGGCACAAGGGGGGGGGGGGGGGGGGGGGGGGGGG
>VFQQ010004305.1_pt1 | contig 12711 bp, 11 predicted proteins | sample 3512341 | NCBI WGS metagenome assembly VFQQ01 (sample SAMN10412373, study PRJNA504923) | tailings metagenome | isolation source: Relicate 2 Philex TSF1 revegetated site | place: Philippines: Tuba, Benguet | collected 2017-08-29 | reverse complement strand
CTCCCCACCTGAGGGGGAGATGGCCGGCAGGCCAGAGGGGGGCAACGTAGAGCGCAGACGCCAGCAGGCTAAGCCTCGCCAAACATGCCAAAATATCCCTGAGAAAAACCTGGCTGGGGCGGGAGGGTTCGAACCTCCGAATGGCGGTACCAAAAACCGCTGCCTTACCACTTGGCTACGCCCCAAGACCCGGAGCCCCGAGTCAGGTCTGTGCGGCCTTATATTCAGTGTGATCGAAAAGCACAATCGCGGCAAAATGCCTGTTGTGAATTTTACCGCCTCACCGCGAGTCAAGCGTTAAAGCGAATTCCGCGAGCGCACAAAGGAGTGCTATTCGCCCCACACCGCCAGTTCGTTGCCGGCCGGATCGGTGAAATGGAACCTGCGGCCGCCGGGAAACGAAAAGATCGGTTTCACGATTCTGCCGCCGGCGTCTTCCACTGCCGCGAGCGTTTCCTCGAGATTTTCCGAATAGAGAACCGGCAGCGGCTTGGGTGTGGCGTCTCCCGCTTCGGAATAGAAACCGCCTTCCAGGCCCTCGTCATAGGCCGAATAGCTTGGTCCGTAGTCGGTGAAAGACCAGGAGAAGGCTGCGCTGTAGAACGCCTTGACGCTGTCGAGCGTGCCGCCGGTGGCGGGCATTTCGAGATAATCGAGTTTGCCGGTCTTTTTCATGATAGCCTCTTGTTCTCTTTATGTTCTATAAAATTCAGAACCGAAATACAAGTCTTGTTACGCGCCGTTTTCTTAATCGATTGTAGGCGTTAAACAATCCGAAGCACCGGTTGCCTTTCGCAGCGCAGCAATTTATCGCTTCGCGCAGGGTCATCCCGATGCGGGAACGGCTCGAAGTGCATAGGCGAGGAGCGAGCATGACCAAGTGGGTCTACACCTTTGGGGATGGTGCCGCCGAAGGGCGCGCCGGCGACAGGAACCTGCTGGGCGGCAAGGGCGCCAATCTGGCTGAAATGTGCAGCCTGGGGCTGCCTGTGCCGCCGGGCTTTACCGTCACCACCGAAGCCTGCAACTGGTATTATGCCAATGGCCGCGCCTATCCGGCTTCGCTCCAGAAAGATGTCACGACCGCGCTCGACCATATCGGCGCGCTGACCGGCCGCCGCTTCGGCGACCCGGAAAAGCTGCTGCTGGTTTCGGTGCGTTCCGGGGCGCGGGCCTCGATGCCCGGCATGATGGACACGGTTCTCAATCTCGGCCTCAACGACGTGACGGTGGAAGCGCTGGCGAAGGATTCGGGCGACCCCCGCTTTGCCTATGACAGCTACCGCCGCTTCATCCAGATGTATTCGGATGTCGTGATGGGGCTCGACCACGAGGTCTTCGAGGAAATCCTCGAGGAGGAAAAGGCCCGGCTCGGCCATGAACTCGATACCGAACTGTCTGCCGGCGAGTGGCAGGCGACCATTGTGCTCTACAAGGCAAAGATCGAGGAAGAGCTTGGCAAGCCGTTCCCGCAGGAGCCGCAGGAGCAGCTCTGGGGCGCCATCGGGGCGGTGTTTTCGAGTTGGATGAACCACCGCGCCATTACCTATCGCAGGCTGCACGACATTCCCGAAGGCTGGGGCACGGCGGTCAACATTCAGGCCATGGTGTTCGGCAACATGGGCGACACCTCGGCCACTGGCGTTGCCTTCACGCGCAATCCGTCGACCGGCGAGAAGATGCTCTACGGCGAGTTTCTGGTGAATGCGCAGGGCGAGGATGTCGTGGCCGGCATCCGCACGCCGCAGAACATAACCGAAAAGGCCCGCATCGCCGCCGGTTCCGACAAGCCTTCGATGCAGAAGCTGATGCCGCAGGCGTTCGCCTCCTTCATGGAGATTTCCGAGCGGCTCGAAAAGCACTACCGCGACATGCAGGATCTCGAATTCACCATCGAGCGCGGCAAGTTGTGGATGCTGCAGACGCGGTCGGGCAAGCGCACCGCAAAGGCCGCGCTGAAGACCGCCGTCGACATGGCGGCCGAGGGGCTCATCACCCAGGAAGAGGCGGTTGCCCGCATCGACCCGTCCTCGCTTGACCAGCTTCTGCACCCGACGATCGATCCCAAGGCGGAACGCAATGTCGTTGCGATCGGCCTGCCGGCTTCGCCGGGGGCTGCCACCGGCGAGATCGTTTTTTCGTCGAACGAAGCCGAGGAAATGCGCGCAATCGGCAAGAAGGTCATTCTGGTGCGAATCGAAACCAGCCCGGAAGACATCCATGGCATGCACGCCGCCGAAGGCATCCTGACGACGCGCGGCGGCATGACCAGCCACGCGGCGGTCGTTGCCCGCGGCATGGGCAAGCCCTGCGTTTCGGGTGCGGGCACGCTGCGCGTCGACTACAAGGCAGGCACCATGACCGCGATGGGCACAACCTTCCGCAAGGGCGATGTCGTCACCGTTGACGGCGGCACCGGGCAGGTGCTGAAGGGCGCTGTCGCCATGCTGCAGCCGGAACTTTCCGGCGATTTCGCGGCGATCATGGAGTGGGCCGACAAGATCCGCCGCATGAAGGTGCGCACCAATGCCGAGACGCCGGCGGATGCGCGCATGGCGCGTTCTTTCGGCGCGGAAGGCATAGGCCTCTGCCGCACCGAGCACATGTTCTTCGAGGGTGTGCGTATCATCGCCATGCGTGAAATGATCCTCGCAGATACCGAAAAGGACCGGCGCGCGGCGCTGGACAAGCTCCTGCCGATGCAGCGCTCGGATTTTCTCGAACTGTTCGAGATCATGGCGGGCCTGCCGGTGACGATCCGCCTGCTCGACCCGCCGCTGCACGAATTCCTGCCCAAGAGCGATCAGGAAATCGAGGAAGTCGCAGCGGCGATGAAAGTCTCGGTGGACAAGCTGCGCCATCGCACCGAATTGCTGCACGAATTCAACCCGATGCTCGGCCATCGCGGCTGCCGTCTCGCCATTTCCTATCCGGAAATCGCCGAAATGCAGGCGCGCGCCATCTTCGAGGCGGCTGTCGAAGCCGGCAAGAAGACCGGCAACCCGGTGGTGCCGGAAATCATGGTGCCGCTGGTTGGCCTGAAAAAGGAACTCGACTTCGTCAAGGCGCGCATCGATGCCGTGGCAAAGAGCGTGATGGAAGAAAGCGGCGTCACCGTCGAATATCTCACCGGCACGATGATCGAACTGCCGCGCGCCGCGATCCGCGCTCATGTGATCGCGGAATCGGCCGAATTCTTCTCCTTCGGCACCAACGACCTGACGCAGACCACCTTCGGCATCTCGCGCGACGATGCGGCATCGTTCCTCGAGACCTACCGCCAGAAGGGCATTGTCGATCAGGACCCGTTCGTATCGCTCGATCTCGAGGGCGTCGGCGAACTGGTGCGCATCGCCGCCGACAAGGGCAGGGCTACCCGGCCCGACATCAAGCTCGGCATCTGCGGCGAACATGGCGGTGATCCGTCGTCGATCCGCTTCTGCGAGGAAGTGGGACTCGATTACGTTTCATGCTCACCCTTCCGCGTGCCGATCGCAAGGCTGGCGGCAGCGCAGGCTGCGGTAAAGAAGGCAATGTGATATGAAATAGGCGAAATCATCCCAATTTTGCCGCGATGCGGGCATTGGGATGATGCGGTTTCTGTTTGGGTTTTCCGCATGCGTCTTGTTTCTAAGCTTTTGTCGGCTGTTGTTCTTTCCGGCTCAGTAGCGGTCGCCAATGCCGGGCCGCTTGTCGAGCCGACGCTGCGCCTGAAGCCGCATGCCGACGGCCCGCGCGTGGCGCTGACGCTGGATGCCTGTGGCGGCGCGACCGACAGCCGGATTCTCTCGGCCCTGGTTCAGAACAGGATTCCAGCAACGATCTTCGTCACCGGCACATGGCTGAAGCGCAATGCGCCTTCGCTTGAGATCATGCGGACGCATCCGGAACTGTTCGAACTGGAAAACCACGGCGGGCGGCATATTCCAGCCGTTGATACCCCGCGAAAGATTTATGGCATCCGCAGTGCCGGCAGCCCCGAAGCCGTGCTGGCCGAGGTCGAGACGGGGGCTGCGGCATTGACCCGGACCGGGGAGCCGGCGCCAAAGTGGTTTCGTGGCGCGACTGCGCAATACAGTCCCTCGGCGATAGCATTGATCCGCAAGGCCGGCTTCAAGATCGCCGGCTACTCCATCAACGGCGACGGCGGCTCGCTGCTCGGCGCGCGCGAGACGGCTAGACGGGTTGCCGCGGCGAAGGATGGCGACGTCATCATCGCCCACATAAACCAGCCGACCCACGCCGCCGGCGAGGGGCTGGTGAAGGGTCTGCTGGCGCTGAAGGACAAGGGCTACACCTTCGTGCGGCTGGACGATACCGACGGCGACGGGACCGACGACACCACGAATTGAGCGCCTGAAGCTTTATACATACAGTGCCGGCAGATTTGCATTATACCCAATTCGCAAAATGGGTATAACTTGATTGCTTTGTATTGGCCCATGAGTTATACCTATTTTGCAAATTAGGTATAACTCATGGGCCCGACTCCGATGACGCGTCAACTGGACATGGTCTACACCACCATGAGCGCCGAGCTTCTCGATCGCGCGCTCGACGCTCAGTTCGATCTCGATTTTGACGAAGCCGGCACGTTCAAGAAGCGTACGGTCAAGGACCGCGACTACTGGTACTACAAGCCCTCCGAGCGCGGACAGACCGAAGCGGTGCGGGAAAAATATGTCGGCCCCGCCGACGACCCCGAAATCGCCAGCCGTGTCTTGCGATTCCGGCAGATCAAGGATGACTATCAGGCACGGCGCAAGATCGTCGCGACGTTGGTTCGCGAGGCGCGGCTATTCAGGCCCGAGCAACGCGTCGGCGACGTGGTCGAGGCGCTGTGGAAGGCGGGGCTTTTTCGTGTGCGCGCCTGTTTGGTCGGCACCATTGCCTATCAGACCTATGGAACGGTGCTCGGCTACAGGCTGGCCGACACCGCCATGCAGACCGGCGATATAGACATAGCGCAGTTCCATTCGATTTCTGTGGCCGTGGATGATTCCATTCCGCCGATCCTCGATGTCCTGAAAAGCGTGGACGACAAGTTTCGCCCTGTTCCGCAACTCGGCGACGAATATGGCGCGGCGAAATTCCAGGCGTCCGGCGGATTGCGGGTGGAATTCCTGACGCCCAACCGCGGCAGCGACGACCATCTCGGCAAGCCGGCGAAACTGCCCGCCTTAGGCGGCGCGACTGCCGAGCCGCTTCGCTTTCTGGATTTCCTGATCCATCAGCCGGTCAGGACGGTGATGCTCCACAAAGGCGGCATTCCGATATTCGTGCCCGATCCTGCCCGCTATGCCGTCCACAAGCTGATCGTTTCCGCACGGCGGAGGCAGGACAACGGCAAGGACCTCAAGGATCTGAGGCAAGCCGCAAATCTGGCCGCCGCCCTGTCTGAAACGGGCCGCCTCGAAGATTTGCGTGATGCCTATGACGAGGCCATCTCACGAGGGCCGCAATGGCGCGAGGCGATCGCGAAATCGCTTGGCCGCCTCCGTGTCATGGGCGTGAATGCTTTCGATGCGTTGAACCCGTAGCCGGCGAAATAGGGACTTCGCCGGCTGCTACCCCGCCTCGGCCACGATCCTCACCCTGTCGGGATAAAACGCGCCGTGATCCTTGATCTCGGTCGTCTCGTCGAAAGGCTGTTCATAACCCCACTTGGCGTTTTTCGCCGCCTCGCCGCCTGCCGGGATGCTCCAGTAGGAGGCATCGCCCTTGTAGGGGCAATGCGTGGAATGATCGGTTTTTTCCAGGCGGCTGAAGTCGATATCCGCGAACGGAATGTAGTAGGCTGCCGGGTAGGGCGGCTCCGTCAGCAAAAGCGCATTGTTTGACGACGCGATCTGAACGTCGCCGGCAAAGACTTTGACCGTGCCGTTGTAGGGCTCGACCGTAATCTGCTTGGTCGGGTTCCTGGCGAAGCCGGGAGAGGGATTGGCGATGGTCATCGGGAATGCTCCATTAGATCATGATCCGAAAAGTTGCAGACTTTTCGGGATCATGCTTCAAAAACAAAAGCTTAGAGCGAGATGGCAATTCAAGTGAAAGTCATCTCGCTCTAGGGCGTGTGGGGATTCACGCCATGACGGCCTGCAAATGGCGGTTTTCTGCGCTTCCGGTGCTCATGGACCCGAATGTCCACTCCGCTCCGGTTCTCGAAAACCACCATTTTCGACTCGTCCTGACCTGAATCCCCGCACACCCTAGCTGCCACGCCTCTTCATGTAGTTCTCAGGCCCTCTTTTGAAACCCACGCCTCGGCCTGATCGAGACCTTTTTCGAAGCGGTCGAAAAGCTCGTTCAGTTCCGCTTCGGTGATGATCATCGGCGGGCAGATGGCGATCGTGTCGCCGATGGCGCGCAGGATGGCGCCGTTCTGTTCGATCAGGCGCGAGGCTTCGGGGCCGACGCCCTGCTTCGGATCGAAGGAACGCTTCGTTTTCTTGTCGGCCACCAATTCCGCGCCGCCGACAAGGCCGCAGAAGCGCGTTTCGCCGACCAGCGGATGCTCCGCCAGCTTCCTCAGGCGCTGCTCGAACAACGGCATCAGGGTGCGGACATGGCCGAGGATATCGCGCTTCTGGTAGATTTCGATCGCCTTTACGCCGAGCGCGCAGCTCAGCGGGTGGCCGCCATAGGTGAAGCCGTGGGCGAAGCTGCCAAGTGCTGCACTATGGTCGACATAGGACTGATAGATGTCTTCCGGCACCATCACAGCGCCCAGCGGCGCATAGGCGGCGGTAAGCTGCTTGGCGGCGGAAATCGTCTTCGGCTTCATGTTCAGGGTCTGCGAGCCCCACCAGTTGCCGGTGCGGCCAAAGCCGGTGATAACCTCGTCGGCGATCAGGATGATGTCGTGCTCGTCCAGCACCGCCTGGATCGCCTCGAAATAACCTTTCGGCGGAACGATCACGCCGCCGGCGCCCATCACCGGCTCGGCGATCATCGCCGCGATCGTGTCCGGCCCCTCGCGCTCGATGAGATCGCGCAGCGACTTTGCCGTACGCGCGACGAAATCCGCCTCGCTCTCGCCGTCTGCGCCGAAGCGGTAGTAATGCGGGCAATCTGTATGCAGCACGCGGTCGACTGGCAGGTCCCAGCCATTGTGGTTGCCGGGCAGGCCGGTCAGCGAAGCCGCCATCACGGTCACGCCGTGATAGGCTTTGACGCGCGAGATGATCTTCTTCTTGTTGGGCCGGCCAAGCGCGTTGTTCATGTACCAGGCGAGCTTCACCTGCGTATCGTTTGCCTCCGAGCCGGACGAGGTGAAGAACACTTTGGAAATCGGGACTGGCGCGATTTCCTTCAGCTTTTCAGCGAGTTCGACGGCTGGCTCGCTGCTTTTGGCGCCGAATATGTGATAGAAGGGCAAAGCGCGCATCTGCGCTGTCGCCGCCTCGATCATCTCCTCGTCGCCGAAGCCGAGGCCGGCGCACCAAAGCCCGGACATGCCCTCGATATAGCCGCGCCCCTGTGTGTCGTAGACATAGATGCCTTCGCCGCGCTCCATCACCACTGCGCCCATCGTCTTCAGCCTGTGGATCGGCGTGTAGGGATGAAGCAGGGATTCGACGTCACGCGTCTGGAAATTGGTGAGGGGGGTCTGATCGAGCATGCGCGACTCCTGTAAGCGAACTGGCCTCAGGCTAGTCGCTTGGAACGCAACACGCAAAACTCTTCACCCTTTGGGTCAAACGGTTGAGGTCGATGGCCTACCGCAAGACCCCGGCTCAATCACGCGGCCGTGGCGAACGCGTCTGCCAGACCGGCATAGGCGGCGGCAATGCCGGCTATGGGGCTTTTGCTCTTGGCTGCTGTCTCGACGCGTAACTGACCGCCATTGAGCGGCATGGTCATTACGAGAAACTGCCGCTTCTCGCCTTCGCCGACAAATGCGGCGGCGGCGTGATGCGGTTCATTTCCTTCATCGACCCGCATCTTGAACAGGAGCGTGCCCTTGACCGCGTCTAATGCGCCGCGGATCACGGTCTCGAAATCCTGCTCGGATATGGGTTTGCCTTTTGCCTGCAGTTCCACCGCGTTCTCCGACACGGCGTCCACAAGCTTTGCTGCCACAGGTTGCTTGGACATGCGAAACCTCATCGTATTTCGCCAGTTACACCCCGCCGCCCAGAAGGATCAGCGGCTACAATGGCCGCATTGTGACGAAAACGCTACCGGCAATGTTAGCAAATCATCTTGGCTCTATTTAGGGTCTAGGCAATTTGGCTAAGCCCGCCGGCCTAAAGCGAGGTCACCACTGGACAATCGGACAGTTCCTTCCACAATGGCCCAAACAACAATGGGAGGGACTGGAATGCTTGGACTGATGCAGGAATGGCCGCTGCTCTGCCACAAGATCCTCGATCATGCCGGTATCCAGCACCCGCGCCGCGAGGTTGTTTCACGCTCCATCGAAGGGCCGATCGTCCGAACCACCTTTTCCGATATCCGCACCCGCGCGCTCAAGGTCGCCCAGCGGCTGGAACGCGACGGCTATGGCGTGGGTGACCGCATCGCGACGCTGGCCTGGAACACCGCCCGCCACATCGAAGCCTGGTATGGCATCATGGGCGTCGGTGCTGTCTATCACACGCTCAATCCGCGCCTGTTTCCCGAACAGATCGTCTGGATCATGAACCATGCCGAGGACAAGGCCATTTTCGCGGACCTGACCTTCCTGCCGCTGGTCGAAAAGATCGCCGCAGCCGTGCCGTCGCTCAAGCAGGTCATCGTCTTGACCGACAAGGCGCATTTGCCTCAGACGCCCTTGCCAAATGTGGTCGCCTACGAGGAATGGCTGGCCGAGGCCGACGGCGATTTCCAATGGAAGAGCCTCGACGAAAGCGCTGCCGCCGGAATGTGCTACACCTCCGGCACCACGGGCGAGCCGAAGGGCGTTGTCTATAGCCATCGCTCCAACGTGCTGCACGCCATGATGGCAGCCATGCCGGATGCGATGGGCATTGCATCGAAGGATGTGATCCTCCCGGTCGTGCCGATGTTCCACGCCAACGCCTGGGGGCTCGGCCAAAGCGCGCCGATGATCGGCGCAAAGCTGGTTATGCCGGGCGGCAAGATGGATGGGGCCTCGATCTATGAGTTGCTCGATACGGAAAAAGTGACCTTCACGGCTGCCGTGCCGACTGTCTGGCTGATGCTGCTTCAATATCTGGAAGAGACCGGCAAGAAGCTTCCTTATCTCAAGAAGGTCGTTATCGGTGGCTCGGCCTGCCCGCGCGCCATGACCAAGAAATTCCAGGAGAACTATGATGTGGAGGTCATCCACGCCTGGGGCATGACCGAAATGTCGCCGCTTGGCAGCCTGTGTACGATGAAGCCGGAATATACCGGGCTTGAGGGTGATGAAAAGCTGAATATCGAGGAAAAACAAGGTCATGCGCCCTTCGGTGTCGAGATGAAGGTAACCGACGACGAGAACAAGTCTCTGCCCTGGAATGGCAAGACCTTCGGCCGCCTCAAGGTGCGCGGCCCGGCCGTGGCCGCGGCCTACTATGGCGGCGCCGGCAAGGAGCAGTTCGACGGGCAAGGCTGGTTCGACACCGGCGACGTCGCCCATATCGACGTCAACGGCTACATGCAGATCACCGATCGCGCCAAGGACGTCATCAAGTCGGGCGGCGAGTGGATTTCCACCATCGATCTCGAAAATCTTGCGGTCGGGCATCCCGACGTTGCCGAGGCGGCGGTCATAGGCGTGCGTCATTCCAAATGGGACGAGCGGCCGCTGCTGGTGATTGTGCGCAAGCCCGGCAAGGAGCCGGAGAAGTCCGACATCCTCGGCTTCATGGACGGTAAGGTCGCCAAGTGGTGGATGCCCGACGATGTCGCCTTCGTCGACGAAATCCCGCACACGGCAACGGGCAAGATCCAGAAGACGACGCTTCGCAAGCAGTTCAGCGAGTACCGGCTTCCGACTGATACGGAGGCCGCGGTCCGGTAGCCCACATATGCGAGGCTTCTACGGCGCTGCGAAACGCTTTATTGAAGCGCCAATGGAATCGACCTGCGGCGCAAGCACATGAGAGCATATCTGGAACGACGGACGGCGAGAACCGCCGGCTGGTCGCGGTGGCTGGCGAGTTTCTCGGCGGTGCTGTTCATCGTCGCCGGTCTTGCGCATCGTTACGGCCTGCTGGAGACGCCGGTCTTTCTGTTGGTTCTGGTGCTGGTGGCGGCAATCGCGATTTGTGCGCTGGCTTTCGCGGCCTTTGCCTTTTCGCGGGTGTGGAACAATGGCGACCTGGGCGGCGCCGACCTGACCTGGGGGACGATCGTTGCCCTGGCAGTGCTCGTGCCATATCTGATCATCAGCTATCGTGGGGTGATCTATCCGCAGCTCAACGACATCTCCACCGATCTGGACGAGCCGCCGGCGCTGACGCTGGCGGCAAAGTCGCGCACCGCTGACATGGATGCCATTACGCCTTTCACGCCTGAGCGCCGAAAACTTCAGACCGATAAATACCCCGACATAACGGGCCGGCGCTATGAACTGCCCTTCGATCGCACGCTCGAAGCGGTGGAGGCCTTGGTTGCGCAGGAAGGCTGGAAACAGGCCGGCCCGAAGCCCGACGCGGAAGGGCAGGGCGAGGTTACGCTTGAGGCGCTGGCCTTCACCACGATCCTTGCCTTCCCCATAGATGTCGCCGTGAGGCTGATCGACGAAGGCGACACGACCTATGTCGATATGCGCTCGGCGTCCCGCTACGGCAAACACGATTTCGGCGACAATGCCGCCCGCATCACGGCGTTTTTCGAAGCGCTCGATACGCAGGTGGCGACGCTTTCGGGGACAGTTCCGGCCGTGCCCGCCCCATAGAGCAATTCCAGCAAAAGTGTGTAGCGGTTTTGCGTCCGGAATTGCGTAAAAACAAATACTTAGAGCGGTTCAACGATTCTATCAAAAACTGAACCGCTCTGAGAGGCGGTTCAGGCCGGCGCGAAAATGCCGTCGATTGAGGGTTCCTTCTCGGTCGTTGCCGCGCCGCGTGCGACAAGGTCCTCGAGATGGGCCAGTACCGAGAGGCCGGCCGCGCCATGCAGGCGAGGGTCCGTGTCGCGATAGATCGCCGCGACGAGGTCGGGAATCGAGCGATCCCCGGATTTCAACCTTTCTAGGATCGCGCGCTCGCGCATTTTCCTATGTGCCTTCAGCCCGCGCATGAAGGGCTGCGGTTTCGTCACCGGTCCGCCATGGCCGGGCAGAAGCAGGCGATCATCGCGCGCCAGCAATTTGTCGAGCGAAGCCATGTAGTCCGTCATGGCCCCGTCCGGCGGAGCGACGATGGTCGTCGCCCAGGCCATGACATGGTCGGCGGAAAACAGGATGCCGGTGCCCTCCAGCGAGAACGCTGCATGATTGGCGGCATGGCCCGGCGTCAGAACGGTGCCGATGCGCCAGCCGTCGCCTTCTACGACATCGCCGTCGCGCAAAACGAGATCAGGCTTGAAGTCTATATCGCCACTGGCGTCGAGCGGATTGATTTCGCCGATCCGCAGTGGACGCGCAGCGCGATGAGGCCCTTCGGCGGCGGTTGTCGCGCCGGTCTCGCGCGCAAGCCGCGCCGCCAGCGGAGAATGGTCCCTATGGGTATGGCTGACGAAGATGTGGCTGACGGGGCGACCGGAAATCGCCTTCAAAAGCGCGTCGTAATGGGCATCGTCTTCGGGGCCGGGATCGATGACAGCCAGCGTATCCTTCCCGACGATGTAGCTGTTCGTGCCGTAAAAGGTGAAAGCGCTGGGGTTGTTGACGGTCAGCCGCGCCACTCCCGGAGCGATTTCCATCGGCTGTCCGTAGTGAGGCTCGAACTTGGTATCGAAATGCATGGCCATCGATTTTGCTTTTCCAGGCGGCGGTGTGAAACCGTCAAAACTGTTTGCCGCTTAGCACGTCAGGCAATATACGGAAACCCGACCGACTTTCGATCGGCTGACCTCGACTGAGATGGGGACCAACATGGCAAATTCAATTACGGCGCGTCCGCTTGTTTCGCTCGCCTTGCCACAGACTGGCATATCGCGTCTGGCGGCGCAGGTTGCACTTGCAGTGGCCGGCACGCTGCTGCTGACGCTTTCGGCCAAGACCAAGGTCGTTCTTGGCCCGGTGGACATGTCGCTGCAGACGCTGGCGATCTTCCTGATTGCCGCCGCTTTCGGCATGCGGCTCGCCGTTGCGACGCTCGTCCTTTACCTGGCGCAGGGCGCAATGGGCTTGCCGGTGTTCCAGAGCACGCCGGAAAAGGGCATCGGCATCGCCTATATGCTCGGCACCACGGGTGGTTATCTCGCCGGCTTCGTCGTGATGGCTGCCATCGTCGGCTGGGCCGCCGATCGCGGCTGGGACCGCAGCCCGGTCAAGATGTTCGGTGCGGTGCTCACCGCCGAAGTGATCATGCTGGCCATGGGTTTTGCCTGGCTCGCGGTGCTGATCGGCGCCGACAAGGCCTGGCAGTTCGGCGTCGTCCCCTTCATCGTGCCGGATCTGATCAAGGTTGCGCTGGCTTCGACGCTCGCTCCCGCAATATGGGCGCTGTTGCCGAAGCAGGGCTGAGCAAGCCATTCCTTCAAAACGTCTGTTTGATTTGAAAAAGCCGCGGACGAAACCCCGCGGCTTTTTTTGTGACTGCTGTCAGCCGGGTTTCTCGGCGGTGACTGGGTCAGATATCGGCTGCATCGATG
>VFQQ010004303.1_pt1 | contig 12715 bp, 16 predicted proteins | sample 3512341 | NCBI WGS metagenome assembly VFQQ01 (sample SAMN10412373, study PRJNA504923) | tailings metagenome | isolation source: Relicate 2 Philex TSF1 revegetated site | place: Philippines: Tuba, Benguet | collected 2017-08-29 | reverse complement strand
CGTCAGGAAGATTTTGATGCCTTGGCTAGAGATGTAAGGAAGTTTTTGGAGGGGATTCTGAAGTAAAGATCATGGAAAACGAACAAAAGAATCAACCACGGAAAGGATGGGCTGAGGCTTTTAAGGAAATGCATGAAGCGGGAGAAGATGAACTTCTGATTCCGGAAGTTTTCGAGGACGAATCATTTCTTTCGGATCCGGAAAACGATTGGAAAGACGATGAAATTTCAGACCAATCCAAAAAACATCCGTAAATTATAGCCTATGAATTATTTGGATTACATAAGCATCGATCCCAATATCCGATTTGGAAGACCCTGTATTAAGGGGACTCGCATCAGTGTGTCTGATGTCCTAGGCTGGATGGCTTCTGGAATGAGTATGGAGGATATAATGGCCGATTTTCCGGAGTTGACAATAGATCAGCTTAAAGCTTGCTTAGCATTTGCAGCAGATCGGGAGCAGAAGTTGAAATATGCCTAGTCAAACTTATGGCTTTACTTTTTGATCAGAATATCTCCTTTAGAATAGTCAAAGAAATTCTTCCTCATTTTCCGGGATCAAAACAACTTCGTGAAGCTGGTTTGGAAGGAAAGCAGGACCGGGAGATCTGGAAATGGGCGAAAGTCAATGAATTTGTAATTGTTACTTTCGACTCGGACTTTGTAGACCTTTCACTATTGTTTGGCTTTCCTCCCAAAGTAATCTGGCTAAGATTGGGAAATTCATCTACGGATAGAATCGCAAAAACTCTTTTGGACAAAAAAGAAGAAATCAATGATTTTTTAAAAAATGAAGTTGAGGGAATTTTAAAGGTAGAATCTGCATTTTAGCATCAGTCCAAAGAAGGCTTTAGAATTTATTAAAATAAAATCACCATGCAAAAACCCGAATTCAATACAGAAGAGGTTACCAAAATCATCCGTGGACGACGCTCCATGTTTGTCACCCAGTTTAAAGAAAATGATCCAGTAGCCGACTCCATTATCGAGGAAATGCTCGAAAACGCCAACTGGGCACCGACACACAAACTGACTCAACCTTGGAGGTTTATTGTCTATACCGGAGAAGGGCTGAAGAAGTTTGGTGACTACCAAGCCGAGATGTATAAGATGCGGGCGGAGAAAAACGGTACCCCGTTTATCGAAGCTACTTACCAGAAATTCAAAGAAAACCCAACCAAAGCTTCTCATGTGATTGCCATCCTGATGAAGCGAACTGAGGGCTCTGGCATCCCGGTGATGGAAGAAATTGCCGCAACAGCTATGGCTGTTCAGAATATGTACCTAACCGCCTGTGCCCATGGATTGGCTTGCTATTGGGGTACTGGTGGACCGACGTTCTGGACAGAAGCCCGGGAAGATTTCGGACTCGAAGGGGAAGATATGCTGATGGGCTTCTTCTATGTCGCCAAGCCCGCCACTGACAATTGGCCTTCCGGAAAGCGCGAACCGATCGCGGAAAAAGTGAATTGGGTGAGGGGGTAATAGTCATTCAGAATTAGAAAAAATTGGGTTTCTAAAACAGTCTGGATTGAGTTTTTAGACTCAAAACCTTGCCTTATCATTTTTTATTCAAATCCTTTTTGATTACCAAACTCTGTTCTGAAGGGCGCGTGGTCCGACACAGCAGCGGGCTAGCGTTTGGCCTTGTGCGGTTGGAGCTTTGCTGTGTCATGGGTTTTTGGTTACTTTTTGCTCCACAAAAAGTAAAAATTGAAAAAATGGAATAAAGGTCAAAAGGAGGCAAACGGGGTGGGTCTATACCGCTTTATCACCACTAGTAATAACTCATATTATAAAAAAAGGAAGGCTCATCACCTTCCTTTTTTCATTACCAATCTGCAGGTCTTTTAGCCTGATAATCTGCCATTTGGTCCAGCAAATCCGAAGGATCATCGGAGATAATCAGCATTTCCTCCTGCTCCGGATAGAGAAACCCCTCATCCATCGCATGGTTGAGAAAGTCGATCAGTTTGTCATAGTAGCCATTCACATTATACAGCGCCAATGGCTTTTGGATGTAGTGAAGCTGATTGAGCGTCATGATTTCAAAAAGTTCTTCCAACGTGCCAATTCCTCCCGGCATGGCGATAAATCCATCTCCCCGCTCGGCCATCAGCCACTTCCGGTCTCGCATCGTCTCCACGATGATCAGTTCGGTACAGCCTCGATGCGCCACTTCCCGATCGACCAGCTTTTGAGGAATGATTCCCAATACTTCCTTGCCCGCAGCAAGCATTTCATCTGCAATCACTCCCATCAAACCTACTCTGCCTGCGCCATAGACTAAGGACAAGTCCCGTTTGATCATTTCCTGAGCCAAGGCCCTTGAGGCAGTTTCATATATCGTCGAGTTCCCTTTTCTGGAACCACAGTACACCGTGATTTTTTTCATAGCGGAAATTTAGGAGTAAAATTTCGGCACTTTGGCCTGCACATCAAAATGGTTTGGATGCTGACGATTCGCTTTTCATTTTTGTCAAAACTGAATCTCCATGAAAATCTGCTTCGCTACCAATAACCGCAAGAAAATCGAGGAAGTCAAAGCCGCCCTTGGGCCAGAGTTTGAACTCGTCTCCTTACAGGAAATCGGTTGCTTCGAAGAACTTCCGGAAACAGGCGACACCCTGGATCATAATGCTTTTCAAAAAGCCCGATATGTCAAAGAGCATTTTGGCGTGGATTGTTTTGCAGATGATACGGGGTTGGAGGTAGAAGCTTTAAATGGTGCGCCGGGAGTTTACTCGGGTAGATTTGCAGGTGAGCCAAGAAGCGATGAGCGGAATATTGACTTGCTTTTGGAAAAAATGGAAGGGAAAACCAACCGAAAAGCGAGGTTCCGAACGGTGATCGCATTGATTTTGGAGGGGAAAGAGTACCAGTTTGAAGGAATTGCTAAGGGAGAAATTTTGAATAGGCGGGTTGGAGAAAAAGGATTTGGCTATGATCCTGTTTTCAGACCTATTGGTTTTGACAGGACCTTTGCAGAGCTTTCTTTGGAAGAGAAAAATGAAATTTCTCATCGGGGAAAAGCGGTCAAATCCCTGATTGAATTTCTGAACCAAAGAAAATTCTGAGATCAAGCTAAAAATAATTTAACTTTGTCTCCCATGAAAAAACCATTCATCGTCGGGATCACAGGAGGTTCAGCCTCCGGAAAAACCTTGTTTTTGGAGCGCTTGCTCAGCAGTTTTGATCCCGGTGAGGTTTGCCTCATCTCTCAGGACAATTATTACAAACCCCGACATCTTCAGCCCATAGATGCTCATGGGGTTCACAATTTTGATACCCCCTTCAGCATTGACTTTGAGCAATACGCAACCGACATACGCAAAATTCAGTATTGGGAAACAGTTTATAGGGAAGAATACACTTTTAATAATGCTGCTAAAAAACCCAAAATGCTCACTTTTGAACCGGCACCCGTGGTGGTGGTAGAGGGAATTTTTGTCTTGTATTATCCTGAGTTGGCAGAATTACTGGATCTCAAGATTTTTATTGATGCCAAAGATCACATCAAACTCAAGCGGAGAATCATCCGTGACAAAGTAGAGCGGGGTTATGACTTGGATGATGTGCTTTATCGATACGAAATGCATGTAATGCCCACCTATGAAAAGTACATCGAACCTTTCAAAAGTGAGGCCGATCTCATCGTTCCCAATAACCAAAGTTTTGACCGTGCCTTGGATGTCATCCGAACTTACCTGAGGGCTAAGTCTGGTAAATGATCAAAAAAAGTAAGGCAAAAGGCATCAATTTCAAATATTGTCTATATTTGCCACTCATGAAAAACAGGACTTTATATAGCAACACCTTCCGGCAGAGATTTTCTGTGATGATGGCATTGCTGTTTTGCCTGTTTGTTTCCAGTGTAGAATACATACCTCAGCACGAGGAACCCACAAAATCTGAGCGGTCTTCAGAAAATCCCGATCAGACTTTTTTAAATGTAGCGGTAGACGCTGTAGTGCCTTTTGTACTTCATGTAGCGGATACCGTGCTCTATCTGATCTATCAGATTTTCAGCTTCGAATTCAAAATCCCTACGCATCAGGCCGTTTCCGCTTTTTATCCCAATCAGCTGATTGAGATACTTTTTGAGCGGATCATTTCCACCAAAGGGCCCTGATTCCCTTTATTTTCCAGCATTACGCTATTCCTGCTAGACTTAGCAGGAAGTTATTTCTGTATTTCCAATCAATAATTAATAATTCAATACCCTATGCAAAACAAAGGTGTCATTGTGTTTTTGACAGTGATCATTACAGCACTATGCCTGTATTATCTGTCATTCACGCTCGTATCCAATGGCGTTCAGCAAAAAGCAAATGATTATGCAACGGACGCATCTGGCAATATAGATTTTGCCAAAAGAAGAGCTTACCTGGATTCTGTCTGGAGACAGCCGGTTTACAATTTCCTGGGAGCAGACTTCACTTACCAAGAAGTAAAAGAAACCGAACTGGGTCTAGGCCTTGACCTTCAGGGCGGTATGCATGTGACTTTGGAGGTTTCTCCTGTGGAAATCGTCAAAGGCATCGCTGGCAATCCAAAGGATGCCGCTTTCAACAAGTCGGTAGATGAGGCACGAGAAGCTGCCAAAACCTCCAATGCAAAGTTTGTAGACTTGTTTTACACGGCTTGGCAGCGCAACAATCCCGGAAAAAACCTCAGCAGCATTTTTGCAACTGCAGCCAACAGAGGAAGGATCTCTCTGGAAACATCAGATTCAGCCATCTTGGATATTATCAATACAGAAGTTGAAAATGCCATTGACCGTTCGTTCAATATCCTGAGAACCCGTATCGACCGTTTTGGTACTTCTCAGCCAAATATCCAGCGAATAGCAGGTTCTGGTCGAATCCAAATCGAACTTCCCGGGGCCGACAATCAGGAGCGGGTCCGTAACTTATTGCAAGGTGTAGCAAAGCTTCAGTTTTGGGAAGTACTAGAACTCAATGAATATGGTGGTGCTATCGAAACGATCAATTCTACCTGGGTAGCCGATCAAAAAAACACCACCACTCCAACCGCTGCTGATACGACGGGAAATCTTTCTCCGGAAGATTCGCTGAGAAACGCGCTGGAAAAACAGCTGCAGCAAATCGATCCCCTGAACCCAAACAACAGTGTATCCCCTTTAATCTCCTTGATGAAGGCAAACTACGGTTTGGTTTACGATGTACGGGACACAGTCATTATCAATCGTATTCTGAAAAATGAGCGATATAAAACATTCTTGCCAAGAGAATTGAAGCTCCTTTGGGGAGTAAAACCTACCAAAGCGGATGATGGATCAGAACTCCTTGAACTCTATGCAATCAAGACCGCTAGAGGTACGGATCAGGCTCCATTGGAAGGCGATGTGGTCACTGATGCCCGTCAGACCTTGGATCAGACTTCCCGACCTGCGGTATCCATGCAGATGAATGCAGAGGGAGCTAGAAAATGGAGAAAACTAACCTCTGAAAATGTCGGCAGAAGAATCGCCGTGGTCTTGGACGACTATGTGTACACTGCGCCTGTGGTCAACGGAGAAATCCCGAACGGACAGTCTGAGATCTCCGGAAACTTTACCCTTTTGGAAGCACAGGATTTGGCTAATATCCTGAAGTCAGGTTCTCTTCCTGCTCCCACTCAGATCGTAGAAGAAAGCATCATTGGCCCAACGTTGGGTAAAGAAGCCCAAAATCAGGGTATCATTTCCATGATTGCCGGATTAGTATTAGTCGTGTTGTTCATGGTGGCCTACTATTCTAAAGGTGGTTTGGTAGCCATTGCAGCCTTGGTATTCAATATCTTCTTTATTCTTGGCATCTTGGCTCAGTTGGGCACGGCTTTGACTTTGCCTGGTATCGCGGGTATCGTATTGACCATCGGTATGTCTATCGATGCCAACGTGTTGATTTTTGAACGGATCAAAGAAGAGCTCAGAAATGGTGTTGGCCTGATGGCTTCCATCAATGCGGGTTACAGCAAGGCATTTTCTGCGATCCTAGACGGTAACGTGACGACTTTCTTGACCGGCGCGATCTTGTATGCCTTGGGACAGGGACCGGTCAAAGGTTTTGCGATTGTATTGATGATCGGTATTGCTTGTTCTTTCTTCTCTTCCGTATTCATTACCCGGGTGATCGTGTCATGGATGACAAAAAAAGGTGACAAGAGCAGCATCAACTTCTCTGCACCATTCGCAAAAAATGCGCTTTCCAGCCTCAATATCGACTTCTTAAGCAAGAGAAAAGTCGCTTATTTGATATCTACCAGCATCATCGTATTGGGTCTCGGCATCGCGGTGATCAATGGACTGAAATTCGGTGTGGATTTCACCGGAGGTCGCTCTTATGTTGTAGCTTTTGATGAGCCTGTGGTTCCTTCGGAATTGAAGGTTGGATTGGATGGTGAATTTGATGGCTCAGTGGAAGTAAAAACTTACGGAGCCAGCAATGTCTTGAAAGTAACGACTTCCTACTTGATCAATGAAGATGACGATGCTTCCAACAAAGAAGTAGAAAGCAAAGTCAAAGAGGGAATTGCAACGGTGACTGGGTTCACTTATGTGGACAATGCCGAGCAGCTTGGCGACAAGCAGTTTTCGATTACCGGATCCTCCAAAGTAGGAGCGACTGTTGCCGACGACATCAAGGCTTCCTCTGCAGAAGCCATGATTGTAGCGTTGATCGCCATCTTCCTCTACATCTTGTTGAGATTCCGCAAGTGGCAGTTCTCCCTGGGTTCTATCATTGCCTTGGTTCACGACACCTTGTTTGTTATTGCCGCATTTGCGATTGCCAGTGCCTTTGGTGCCACGTTTGAGATTGATCAGGTATTTGTAGCGGCCATCTTGACGGTGATCGGTTACTCGATCAACGATACTGTAATTGTGTTTGACCGTATTCGGGAGAATATCGAAAACCGAGGTACCAACAAACTGGTGAAAGTATTCAACGACTCCATCAACCAGACTTTGGGACGTACCTTGATCACCTCTTTCACTACCCTGATCGTAGTCATCGTGCTGTTATTCTTCGGTGGTGAAGTATTGAGGGGATTTGCCTTTGCACTTTTTGTGGGTATCACGGTAGGTACCTTCTCTTCTATCTACATTGCCACACCGATTGTGGTGGATTTGATGAAGAAGGAATTGGAAGCTGAAGCCGCGGGTAAAGACACCAAAAAAGTAGCTTAAGCCTAAAAAGTTGTTTTTCGAAAAAAGGAGTGGGAGAAATCTCACTCCTTTTTTTATCGGCGGAAATTCATGTATCTTTTCAACTGATATAACTTTCACTCATTACTTTTTGCAACCTCATGAAAATAAGCAAAGAAGACTTCGAAAAAATGAAAGCGAAGTATGACCAGGAAGTCAAGAAAGGAAAACCGGCCAAAGGCCCAAAACACAACATCGAAAATCAGACCAACTGGGAGTACTATACGAAGGAAGACCTGCTGGAAGTCATCAACCAAGAGGGTGTGATCGGTCTGAAATTTCACTTGACAGAATATACCCAAGAGGTTGCTGAGGAATTTCACGGCGCAGATGCTGAGCTTTATGTAGGCAGAATCAATTTGGTCTATTCTCCCGTCTATGCCGACTCAGACCTTTCCGGCAGTGCGGAAAGAGGAGACGAATACTATGATAGAGGTGTGACTTGTCCTCCCCATTGCCAATAAAAGCATGAAGCGCTTTGGTCATGGAAAATTTCTGGAGATATATAGACTACTACCAATGTGTTTTGGGGATAGTTGCACTAGTTGGCATAGTAGGATTTACGCTTCTTCCAAGCCGTCACAGAAGAGATAGTTCTATCATTTTGTCTTTGGCAATTCTGGTGGTTGTGGCAGCGTATGAAATTATGGCGGCAATGCTGGCTTCTCTAAAATTCCCTAATTTTTGGGTTTACAATCTATTCAACTCACATCTTACCGCAGTCCTATTCATGCTGCTCATCAGGAGTTTTCTAAAGAGGAAAAGTCACAAGAACTTGGTTAGCCTATTCATTGGACTTTTCCTTTTAATCTCCTTGGTTTTACATCTTACCGGATTTGTCCATTACAATGATTCGGGGGAATACATTTTATTTTTGAATGCTGTTTTTATTTTGTGCTCCTGTGGTTTGTATTTTTTTGAATTGATCACTCTGGATGAATATTTAGAAATTGATCCTCTAAAAGAATTCAGCTTTGGGGCGACCACTGCCATCTTGTTCTATTTTTCATCCTCTTTTATGATTTACATTTCTTGGCAATACCTCTATACAAATCATTGGGATATTTATATCATGGTCAAAGAGATTCCTAGAAATATGGTACTGCTGTGCAACCTCCTGCTCTGCTTTGGGGTTTGCTCTCCGATACTCAAAGAAAGGTTGAAACTAAAGATCGTCCATGTCTGAGCAGGAGAGCCAATTTCTATTGATCCTGTTTGGGGGGATTTTCTTTGCTTTCCTGATGTCCCTTTTTGTGGTAGGCATGGTCGTACTCCACCGTCAGCGACAGGTCCAAAACCGTCAGAAAATAGACAATTTGAAAGCAGAGTACGAGAGAACCATTCTGAATATAGAAAATGAAATCCAGCAGGAAACTTTAGCCCATGTAGGTCGGGAACTGCATGATAATATCGGGCAGCTACTTTCCCTAGCAAAACTCAATCTCAACTCAGCCAAACCGGAAAAGCAGGCAGAGGGCAAGGAATTTATCAATCAAATCATCAAAGAAGTCCGTGGACTCTCCAAAACCCTCAATCTGGACTGGGTGGAAGAAATTACCTTGGATGACTTTATCAGGCAGCAACTGCAACGAATCGAATCTACCGGGTATTGCCAAACCGTTTTTGATTCTGACCAATCATTTCTTGAACTTCCAAAAGACAAAAAACTGGTGTTGATCCGGGTCATACAGGAATGTCTCAACAATGCCATCAAACATGCTTCCCCTGCTCACCTGAAAGTCCATATCATCGGTGATTCTACCCTCAGAAAAATTGAAATAACGGATGACGGGTATGGATTTGACACCACCGCCCCATCCTCAGGAAGTGGAATGACCAATCTAAAGAAACGAATGGAAACCATTGGCGGAAGTTTTTCCCTGTCATCCACCGTCGGAAAAGGCACTCAGATCACATTAAATTTGCCTTTATAGTTTTCCTATCCTATTTTCAACCTCTGTCAATATTACCCCACAACTCATCTTTCTCTCAATTTTCTCTTCAAATGATCCGAATCGCGCTTGCAGATGACCATAAACTCTTTGCAAAAGGTTTAGAAGGGCTGATAGAAGAACACCCGGGATTTGTAGTTGAGGGAGTATTTCCCAACGGCAGAGAGCTCCTCGAATTCTTGGATCTCCGGCAAGTAGATGTGGTCCTCACCGATCTCAACATGCCTGTAGTAGATGGATTTGGAGTCCTCCGGCACAGCAAAAAACACCATCCTCATATCAAGGTGATTGTGCTCTCCATGTATGATGAAGAAAAAATCTTCAAGGAGGCCATGAAAAATGGGGCGGATGCCTTTATTCTCAAGGATGCCGATCCGGATGAGCTGATTTTTACCGTCACCGAAGTGTATGAAGGCAGATATGTAAAAAACTTCGAGCGGGTCATCCAACAGGCCAACCAAAACCCATTCTTTGACGCGTTTAGAGAGAAGTATCGGCTTTCTCGCAGAGAAACCCAAATTCTCAAAATGATCAGTGACGGGTTGATCAATAAAGATATCGCTGAGAATCTCAGCCTGAGCATCCAAACGGTGGAAACGCATCGCAAAAACATCAATCAGAAACTTCAGATCAATTCCATTATGGATCTAGTCCATAAGGTAAACGAGATGAATCTTTAACCTTTCTCCATGAAGACTCCCATTCGAACAGGGTTAGTCGGTTACGGTTCCGTAGCCGAAAAAATGCATGCACCCCTGATTGACGTCTGCCCAGATTTGGATTTTGTAGCGGTGGTAGAGCGGAATGGCAACCGATGTGAGGAAAAATTCCCCAAGGTGAAGACGTTTCGAAGCCTCGAAGACCTTCTTGATTCCGAAAGTGTGGACTTAGTCTGCATTACCACGCCCAATGAATTTCATTTTCCTATGGCCAAAAAATGTCTGTTGTCAGGAAAACATGTGGTCGTGGACAAGCCGGTAACGGTTCATTCTTGGGAAGCCGAAGCGCTTCAAAAAATCGCCCAAGAAAAGGGACTGGTATGCAGTGTATTTCACAATCGGAGATACGATGGAGACTTCCGAACCCTGCAAAAACTGGTTGCCGAAAACACTCTCGGTAGACTGGTGTATTTAGAATCTCATTTTGACCGGTTCCGGCCTCAGGTATCCGAAAACTGGCGTGAAAAAGAAGTTCCCGGAAACGGCATCACTTACGATCTTGGGGTACACCTGATCGATCAGATCGCGTTACTCTTTGGTGCACCGGAAAGCATCTTTGCAGATATTCAAAAACAGCGTAAAAATGCCGTTTCTGACGATTATTTTGACATTTCCCTCTTTTATTCCGGCTTCAAAGCCCGCGTCACTGCCGGAGTTTTGGTCAATGTGCCCACTCCCAAATTTGTCCTTTTGGGAGAAAAAGGCAGCTATCAAAAGTTCTTTTTGGATGTGCAGGAGCAGGCCTTCAAAGAAGGAAGAAAACCCGAAGGAGAAGATTGGGGAATCGAGTCAGAAGAGCGTTGGGGCAAGTTGTATCTGGAGCATGAAACAATCCCCCTTTCCACACTTCCGGGAGACTATCGGGTTTTTTATCAAAACGTCGCAGATGCCATTCAAAAAATCGCTTCCCTTCAAGTGACTTTGCCGCAAACGATCCAAGTTTTAAAATTGATCGAGGCAGCATTCCGATCTGCGAGAGAGGGGAAAAAAATTCATCAGACAGATGGAGGATGGTAATCAATTTGGCCTGGACTTTGGAATTGGTCCGGTAACCAACTTTGATAAACATGAAAAAACTTATCTTCTTTTCGATCTTGATGATGGGCCTTGTCTCCATGGCAAACGCCCAAGTAAGCGCAGGGATTAACTTTCAAAATACCCGGACTTTTATTACCGTAGGAACCAATCCTGATAAAGAGTTTTTTGGTGAAGCAAGACTAGGGCTTGGAAGGGCTGTAGGATTGGAGTTGATGGGAGCGTACAATTTTGTACAAAAATCTGATGTCAATGCCTATGTGGGTGTAGGTCTGGGGCTTTTTGACCACTATCATCCCCGAAGGGACCGGTATTACAACGACACCTACCTGGTCATTCCATTTGGTGTTCTGATCAAGCCCTTTGACAACAAAAATTTCGGATTCTTGATCGAGGCTGCTCCGGTGTTTTACGATGAATACGGCAGTTACCTTCGTGGCGGTATAGGATTTAAATATACGTTTAGGTAATTGCCCTAAGGAAGAAAAAGGCCTCCGAAATCTGATTTCGGAGGCCTTGTTGTTGTGTGCCCTAGAAGAAAAAAGTGAAACCGAATCTGGGATCCAAGATGAATCCGGTTCGGAATTGCTTCTGGTTCGTTACAAACCCAAGGTCCGACCGATCGCTTTGGTAGTGCATCAATTTGCTCGAGAGGTGCACACCTATTTTGGGACTTATCAAATACTGAAGACCTAATCGACCATAGATTTCCAAATTTTTCCCTGCGGGTGAAGAATTGACCGTGGGCGGATTTCCCTCTTTGACTCTTATCCTAGTCAAAGTCAATTCCGTACCCAATTCTCCGTAAAACGACAATTCATCCTTGATCTCTACATATTTTCTGACAAAAACACCTCCGCCGTATGAGTATTTGGAAGATTTATAGAAATCTGGCAAAAGAGCATTTCCAGGGCCTGTATTGGGGGTCCATTCACTCCCCCAATTGGCGGAAAGCCCAAAAGCCAAGCCATCGGCGATAAAGTATCCTACTTTTGGGCCCACAGAAAATGATTTTTCAGGGACATAATTAAAGTCAGGGTCAGGGCTATTTAAGTGTTCTTTTCCAAACTGAATTCCTCCCTCAAGCATCCATGAATCTTTCTGGAGCTGTGCTATTGATTCCGCCTTTATACCGCAGATCAAGATGACTATCAAAAGAAGCTTTCTCATTTCTTATTTAGGAAAAAATGGGCTCCAAGGGATAATGAATTGGAATTCAGATTGAGATTAAATCCATTGGTAGTTGTCTCGGAGCCGGAAGCTCCTCCCGAGGTATTTTGGTTTTTTTGACTTGAAAAAGATAGCGGATGAGCAGAAACATCAATACTCATCCACTTGGTGGGGAAAAATGACAGTCCCAAAGAAGCGGCAAAATTCACGGACCTGATCTTTGTCTCCGATGAAGAATTGGAATTATTTGTCTGAAAATATTTTGAAGAACCGTAATTCATCTCTGCCTGACCATAAAAGGCGACCCATTCTTTCACTGGAAAATATCTCCGAACAAATGGCCCGAGTCCAATCCGATCATTTTCAAAAACAGCCGGAGGGCCTGAAAAAATAAGGTTTTCGGTTTTTGAGGAAAAGTAATCGACCTTCACGCCAAGCACGGTTCGGTCAGAGAGAAAATACCCAACCAAAGGACTAATGGAAAAACTATTCGATTTGGCCGTACTCCCTCCAGCTACTCCTAAATTGTCGGATTCGGTAGATGAAGTTTGAAAATTTACATTTCCTCCCAGGAGTAGGTTACCTTTTTGGAGCTGCGCAAAGCTGCTGATTGACAAGAGCATCAAG
>VFQQ010004302.1_pt1 | contig 12717 bp, 12 predicted proteins | sample 3512341 | NCBI WGS metagenome assembly VFQQ01 (sample SAMN10412373, study PRJNA504923) | tailings metagenome | isolation source: Relicate 2 Philex TSF1 revegetated site | place: Philippines: Tuba, Benguet | collected 2017-08-29 | reverse complement strand
CCGTTCTGGACGGAGTTCACGTTGACCAGCGCGAAGGCGGCGACGGCTGACCAGAGCACGACGGCATCTGCGCCGGGCGCCTCGGATCTGCGCAGGGCGAGCGCCCCGACTGCGTAGAGGACGAACGTCACGATCAGGAACGCCGCCGCCGCAGTCTCGTAGGGAAGCAGCCCCAGCGGAAGCATGAGCAGCAGGTAGTGAGGCGGGTAGGACCAGTTGCGCAACTGTTCCTGCGGGCCGAACGTCGCGGCGAGCTGGTCGCCGTAATCTTCGATCCGGAACAGCACTTGCTCCTGCCCGGACAGCGTCAAGGACGATCCCATCCAGTAGTTCACGAAGTCCCGGTCGACCAGCACGGGGGACAGGGCCCCGTCGAACCACGCCTCTAGCAGCGGCAGGGCAGGCGGAACCTGCACCGCAAGGGCCAGCACGGCGAGGACCGCAAAGAGGACGCGCTTCTCCCTGATCCTCACCGGAACTCTCCCGTGCGGCCCCGGGAAGCCGCGGGCCTCAGACCCGCATCGGCATCACGACATAGACCGCCGTCTGGTCGTTGCCTTCCCGCATCAGGGTCGGGTCGCCTGAGGAGTTGAACAGGAACACGGCGTTCTCGCGGTCTACCTGGCTCGCGATCTCGAGCAGGTACTTGGCGTTGAACCCGATGTCGAGCGGATCGTCCCCATAGGCCACCGCCAACTCTTCCTCGGCCGCGCCGCTGTCCGGGGCGTTGACCGACAGCATCAGCCGATCCTCTCCCAGGGACAGCTTCACCGCCCGCGACCGTTCCGACGACACCGTCGCCACGCGGTCCACGGCCTTCGCGAATTCCGCCGCATCGACTTCGAGCTTGCGGGTGTTGCCCAGCGGGATCACGCGGGTGTAGTCGGGGAAGGTGCCGTCGATGACCTTCGAGGTCAGCGTGATCTCGGGCGTCGCGAAGCGCACCTTCGTCTCGGAGACCGAGACCGCGATCTGCATCTCGTCGTCCTCGAGCAGCTTGCGCAGCTCTCCCACGGTCTTCCGGGGCACGATCACGCCGGGCATCTTCTCGGCTCCCGCCGGGAGGTCGGCATCGATGCGGGCCAGCCGGTGGCCATCGGTCGCGACGCAGCGGAGCACCTGCCGCCCCTCGCGGTCGGCCACGTGCATGTAGACGCCGTTGAGGTAATATCGCGTTTCTTCGGTCGAAATCGCGAACTTCGACTTGTCGAAGAGCCGCCGCAGAACGGGGGCCGGGGCCGCGAAGTTGGCCGTGTATTCGGACGACGCCATGACCGGGAAGTCTTCCTTCGGCAGCGTGGCGAGCGAGAAGTGCGACCGCCCCGCCTCCACCGTCAGCCGCCCCGCGGCGCCGTCGTCGGTCAGGACCACCAGCGCCCCATCGGGCAGCTTGCGGACGATCTCGTGGAACGTCACGGCGGACACCGTCGTGGATCCGGCGCGGTCGACCTTCGCCGGAGCCTTGTCCACCACCTCTATGTCGAGGTCGGTGGCCCGGAACGAAACCGTATCGCCTTCGGCCTCGATCAGAACGTTCGCGAGGATCGGAATGGTGTTGCGCCGTTCGACCACCGACTGCGCCTGCGCGACCGCCTTCAGTAGCGCGCTGCGTTCGATGCTCAGTTTCATTCCCACGCTCCGACAATGCCCCGGGACCGCGAGACTACTTGTGGCAATGGGAAGTGCAAATGCTTTTCAAGGGTTGAGCGGGTATCAGGGTCCGCCGGAGGAAGGAAAAGGGCGCCGCGGAACACCGGGCGCCCTCTCCTTGCGTCAGAAGCTCGCGACGAGGGCGAGGCCGACCGAGTTGTCCCACCGATCGAAGCCCGGAGCCGGGCTGTCCGTCCAGTCGGTCTGGAGGTACACCCGGGTGGACAGAACGTCCGTCATCCGGAAGTTCACGCCGAGGTCGTTGTAGACGTTCACCGCTTCGTCCGAGCCGATCAGGTCGGTGTCGTTGGTGAGGAACGATTCGTCGGTCAGGCGGACGAAGAAGCGCGACGACGCGATCCCGGCAAGCTCTGTCGAGCTGTTCCCGTCCTGATCCTCGAGATACCGGATGCCCGGTCCCGCCTGCACGCGCCAGGCAAGGTCGTCGGAGTTGAAGACCCGGTAGCCCGGACCCGCACCGATGAAGGCATCGTGCCGGAAGCTCGAGAAGTCGTTGAAGTTGTACCGCGCGGTGCCGAACCCGTAGAACTGGTTCCCGAGGTCGTAGATCCCGTCGTAGATCGCGAAGGCCTCGGCCACGCTTCGTGACCCGTCGTCTTCGCGGTATTCCAGTCCGAGGCCCATGTAGTTGGTGAACGGGCCCGCACCGTAGGTCAGGCGCGCAGCCCCGGCGATGTCGAACGTGTCTGTGTTGCCCGACGTCGCGTTGGCGGACAGGGCAAAGCTCCCGGCCCAGCCCTGCGGCGTCCGGCCAAAACCGAACCTGTCGCGGTCTTCCGAATCGATGGCGTCAGCTGCCGCGTCCTCGATATCCTCGATCCGCTCGTCGACGGCATCGACGCCTGTGAAGACGTTCTGGGCAAGGAGGGGGCTCGTGCCAAGAGCGGTCAGGGCGAGGGCAGTCGCCGTGGCTTTTCCAAAGGACATGCTTCTACTTCTCTCTTTTTCTGTTCAAGACGTGGCCGGACAGATGCCGGCCCCGGGGTGAACAGGAGGCGGGAGAGAAGGTTCCGCTGGCGGGAGTCGCGCTCTCAGGCCTCGAGCGCGCGGCGGAGAAGTTCCAGATCCTCCGCGATCTGGCTGTCCTTGCCCTTGAGTTCCTCGATCCGCCGCACGCCGTGCATGACGGTCGTGTGGTCGCGCCCGCCGAAGCGGCGCCCGATCTCGGGGAGGCTGCGGGTCGTCAGCGTCTTGGAGAGGTACATCGCCACCTGCCGGGGCCGGGCGAAGGCGCGGAGACGCTTGGGTCCCACGATGTCGGAGATGCGGATGTTGTAGTGTTCGGACACCTTCCGCTGGATTTCCTCGATGGTGATCTTCCGTTCCGAGGACCGCAGGATGTCCGACAGGCACTCCTGAGCGAGTTCCAGGTTGATCTCCCGCCCGACAAGTGACCCGAAGGCGAAGAGCCGCATCAGCGCGCCCTCGAGCACACGGACGTTCGTGGAGATCCGGTGCGCGAGGAACTCGAGCACGCCGGGCGCGATCTGCAGGTTGCGGAACTGGGCCGAGTAATACTCGGCCTTCTGCTGGAGGATGCCGAGCCGCAGCTCGTAGTTCGTGGGGTGCAGGTCCACGACAAGGCCTGACTGCATCCGGCTGGCGATGCGGTCCTCTATGCCCGAGATCTCGGTCGGCGCGCGGTCGGCCGAGATGATGATCTGCTTGTTCTGGTCCACGAGCGCGTTGAAGGTGTGGAAGAACTCCTCCTGCGTCGCGTCCTTGCCGGCGATGAACTGGACGTCGTCCACCATCAGGACGTCGACCGACCGGAAGAGCTGCTTGAAGGTCATCATGTCCTTGTCGCGCAGCGCCTGCACGAAGCGGTACATGAACTGTTCGGCGGACAGGTAGACGACGCGCAGATCGGGCCGCCGCTTCTGGAGATGCCAGGCGATGGCGTGCATGAGGTGCGTCTTGCCGAGACCCACGCCGCCGTAGAGGAACAGAGGGTTGAAGGTGACCGTGCCGCCTTCCGCGACCCGCCGCGCGGCGGCATGGGCCAGCTCGTTCGGTTTGCCGACCACGAATGTGTCGAAAGTGAAGCGCTGATCGAGCGGCGCGCCGGGAAGATCGGGATCCTCCCGCGAGGGCGATGCAAGGTCGGGGGCGGTCACGGCCACGGGGGCCGCTGCGGACGCCTTGCGCGGCAGGTCCGCAGGCACGGAGAAGGCGATGCGCGTCACCTTCTGCCCGGCCTGGAGGAGGATGTGGTGGATCGCGTCGCCGAAATTGCGCGAGACCCAGTTCCCCATGAAGTGCGTAGGCACGAAGAAGGTCGCAACGCCGTCGCGGAGTTCGGAGAATTCCAGGGGTTCGATCCAGTTCACGTAGTTGTTCTTGCCTACGGTGGTCAGGAGTTCTTCCCTGATCTGTCCCCAAAGCTCGTTCGTCATTTCCCCTCAACCTACCGTTCTTTGCCGCGCCGCCTTGTGGCGGCGCTGGTGAGCCGGAGCAGCCGGCACAACTGTGCAACTCGGTCGTCGAAGGAAAGTCATGCCGAACGCATCCCGCGAACGGGATTTCCGGCTCCTGACATCAGTCCCCGGGCACCTCGGAAGATACCGGACGGGTCCGGCGCAAGCCGGGCCCCCCAACACCTTCCGCGGCCAGCCGCGGACCTCGGACATGGCGGAAACGCGCCCCGGTCAGACCGACCGATGCATCGTTCCACGTGTCAACTGTGCCTCTGCGTCCCCAGGCGGCACGTGTCAGACTTGGACGAAGGCTGCTTCCGGACACACACATTGCCAAACCTTCGACGGTGACAGCCGTCGTTCCGGTTGGCCCGGACCAGCGCTCATCCCATGTCCCCCCAAGACGATGTGAATCGCAGGGGGACGCTAGCAACGGGGGTCGGACGGGCGCAACTGATCTTCGCGCTTGACTCAAAGCCGTCACAAACCGAATCCGCCCGGGTGGCAAAAAAGCCCCACTTCGCGCGAAAGCGAAACAAAACAGCCCGCCGAAGGGCGGGCTGTCCAGGTGCGGTGAACCACCGACTCAGGCGGTAACGCCGATCCCCTTCACGCGGGAGGACAGGCGCGACATCTTCCGGGCGGCGGTGTTCTTGTGGACGACGCCCTTCGTCACGCCCCGCATCAGCTCGGGCTGGGCGGCCTTCAGCGCCGCGGCGGCGGCGTCCTTGTCGCCGGAGGCGATGGCCTCCTCGACCTTGCGGAGGAAGGTGCGGATGCGCGAACGGCGCGCCTTGTTGACGGCATAGCGGCGCTCGGCCTGCCGGGCGCGCTTCTTGGACTGGGGCGTATTCGCCATGCTTCGGTTCCCCTTCGGGCAGATGTCTCAATGAACGCGCGTCAGCCCGACACCGGGTTTGGGAACCGGTCGATTCCGGCCAGAGCGGGCCTCACGCGCATGTATCGGGCGGCGCTTAAGGCAAAACCGCGCGAAAGGGAAGCCCCCGCGTCACTTGTCGCGGAACTGCGCCTCGCGCTTGTCCAGGAAGGCGGCCATGCCCTCCTTCTGGTCCTCGGTCGCGAACATCGCGTGGAAGAGACGGCGCTCGTAGAGAAGCCCCTCGCGCAGCGTCGTCTCGTAGCTGCGGTTGACGGCTTCCTTGACGGCCATCGCCGTCAGCACCGACTTCTCGGCGATCTTCTGGGCTGCGGCCATCGCCTCTTCCATCAGCTTCTTCGCCGGGACGACCCGGCTCACGAGGCCCGACCGCTCCGCCTCCTGCGCGTCCATGAACCGGCCCGTCAGGTGCATGTCCATCGCCTTGGATTTGCCGATGAACCGTGTCAGCCGCTGGGTTCCGCCCATCCCGGCCACGACGCCAAGGTTGATCTCGGGCTGGCCGAATTTCGCGGTGTCGGAGGCGATGATGAAGTCGCACATCATGGCAAGCTCGCAGCCCCCGCCCAGCGCATAGCCCGAGACCGCGGCGATGATCGGCTTGCGGATCTTCAGGATGGCTTCCGACTCGGGGCCGAAGAGATCGCTGCCGAACACCTCGACGAAGGACTTCGACGACATCTCCTTGATGTCCGCCCCTGCCGCAAAGGCCTTCTCGGACCCGGTAAGGATGATGCACCGCACGCGCTCGTTCGCCTCGGCCTCGGCCAGCGCCTCACCCAGTTCGCGCAGGAGCTGGGTGTTGAGCGCGTTCAGCGCGTCCGGCCGGTTCAGACGGATGACGGTGACGTGGTCCTCAAGCTCCACGATGAGGGTCTTGTAGGCCATGGGCTATCGCTCTCGCTCGTTGCGTTGCGGCGGACTCCTAGCACCGCGGCGGGTCGGTTCAAGTCATCTCTGGCAGGTGGCGCAGAAGAAGGACGACCGTCCGGACTGCACGATGCGCCCCACGGTCCCCGAACAGCCGGGGGTGACGCAGGGTTCCCCCTCGCGATCATAGACCCGGAACGTGTGCTGGAAGTAGCCCAGCTCACCGTCCGCCTGCCGATAGTCACGGAGCGACGAGCCGCCCGCCTCGATCGCCTCGGACAGGACCTGCCGGATCACGGGAACCATCGCCCGCACCCGCGCCTCGGCGATGCGGCCGGCCAGCCTCCGGGGAGAGATGCCGGCGCGGTGCAGCACCTCGCAGACGTAGATGTTGCCGAGCCCCGCCACGACGCGCTGGTCGAGCAGAGCGGCCTTCACAGGCGTGTTCCGCCCCTTCAATCGGGCGACGAGGTAGTCTTCGTCGAACGCGTTCCCCAGCGGTTCCGGCCCGAGACCGGCGAGGAGCCAGTGCGCCTCCGCCCTCTCCGTCTCGACAAGGTCCATCGCCCCGAACCGGCGCGCGTCGTTGAAGGTGATCCGCGCGCCGCCCTCCATGTCGAGCACCACGTGATCGTGCTTCTCCGGCGCCGGATGGTGATGGTGGAACTCTCCCAGCATCGCGCCCGAGACGAGCATCCGCCCCGACATGCCGAGGTGGACGATCAGCGTCTCTCCCGACGCCAGGTCGGCCAGGATGTATTTCGACCGTCGCCGCAGCCTTTCGACCCGCTGCCCCGCCAGCCTCTCGGCCATCCGCTCCGGCAGGGGCCAGCGGAGGTCCGGGCGGCGCACGTCCGCGGCGGCGATCACGCGCCCCTCCATGACGGGCGCAAGCCCGCGACGAACCGTCTCGACCTCCGGCAATTCAGGCACTTGTGCAGGCTCCTCGGGCGCCCCCGCATTGTAACCCCGGGGGAGCGGCCTATAAGGAGGGCGAGTTTCAGGGGACCGCAAGGGCCATGAGCGACAACCAAGGCAGAACCACCCACTTCGGCAACCGCGAGGTGGCGGAGGACGAGAAGGCGGGGCTTGTCCACGGCGTCTTCACCAGCGTAGCGTCGAAGTACGACGTGATGAACGACGTGATGTCGGTGGGCATCCACCGGCTCTGGAAGGACGCCATGATGGACTGGCTCGCGCCCCGCGCGGGCCAGCGCCTGCTCGACGTGGCGGGCGGCACGGGAGACATCGCGTTCCGCTTCCTGCGGCGGGCGCCTGCGGCCTCGGCCGTCGTGCTCGACATGACCGAGTCGATGCTCGAGGAGGGCCGAAAGCGCGCCGAGGCTCAGCATCTGTCCGACCGCCTCGACTGGGTCGTGGGCGACGCGATGGCGCTTCCCTTCGAGGACAGGACCTTCGACGTCTACACGATCTCCTTCGGCATCCGGAACGTGACCCGGATCCCCGATGCGCTCCGCGAGGCGTTCCGTGTCCTCAGGCCCGGCGGCCGGCTGATGGTGCTCGAGTTCTCGCAGCTGCCGAACCCCGGGATGCAGTGGCTCTACGACCGCTACTCCTACAACGTGATCCCGCGGATGGGGCAGGCGATCGCAGGAGACCGCGACAGCTACCAGTACCTCGTCGAATCGATCCGAAAGTTCCCTGACCAGGAAACCTTCGCCGGCATGATCCGCGAGGCGGGGTTCGAACAGGTGAAGTACCGCAACCTGAGCATGGGGATCGCGGCGCTCCATTCGGGGTGGAAGCTCTAGGTGCGCGGACCCCATAACATCTGGCGCCTGATCCGCACCGGCGCGACGCTCGAGCGCACGGGCGCCATGGATGTCGTGCTCGATGCGTTCCAGGCGCCGCGAAGCCTGAGGATCGCCGCCCGGGTGCTCGCGGTGCCCTTCGCCTGGCTGGGCTACCGGGGCGACCCCGCCCTGCCGCCCGCCACGCGGGCGCTGACCGCGCTTGGCCCGGCCTACATCAAGTTCGGGCAGATCCTGTCGACCCGCCCTGACGTGGTCGGCAACGACCTCGCCATGCAGCTGCGCGTCCTTCAGGACAAGCTGCCGCCCTTTTCCACGGCCGAGGCCAAGCGGACGGTGGAGCGCGAGCTCGATGTCCGGGTGGACGACCTGTTCTCCGACTTCAGCGAGCCGGTTGCGGCGGCGTCGATCGCGCAGGTGCACCGCGCGCGGCTTGCCGACACGGGCGAGGAGGTGGCGGTCAAGGTGCTCCGCCCCGGGATCGAACGGGCGTTCCGCAAGGACATCGACGCCTTCTACCTCGCCGCGCGGGCGATCGAGATCCTCGCGCCGTCGTCGCGCCGACTGCGTCCGATGGACGTCATCGCGCATTTCGAAGGCGTGGTGATGGGGGAGCTCGACCTCAGGCTCGAGACGTCGAGCGCGGCCGAGTATGCCGCGAATACCGCGAAGGACGAAGGCTTCCGCGTCCCCGCCGTCCACTGGTTCCTCTCCTCCCGCCGCGTGATGACCCTTGGGTGGGCGGAAGGCATCCCGGCCGGAGACGTTCCCGCGATCGTCGCCGCCGGCCACGACCGCAAGGCGCTGGGCGAACGCATCCTGCGGCTGTTCCTGCTCCACGCGCTGCGCGACGGCTACTTCCATGCCGACCTGCATCAGGGGAACCTCAAGATCGCCGCGAACGGCGACATCATCGCGCTCGACTTCGGGATCATGGGCCGGCTCGACGAATACACCCGCCGGGTTTATGCCGAGATCCTCATGGGCTTCATCCGCAAGGACTACCGCCGCGTGGCGGAAGTGCATTTCGAGGCCGGATACGTCCCGCCCGACCGCGACATCGACGAGTTCGCGCGGGCGCTCCGGTCGGTGGGCGAGCCGATCTTCGGCATGGACGCCTCGCGCATCTCGATGGCGCGGCTGCTCACCTACCTCTTCGAGGTGACGGAACGCTTCGGGATGGAGACGCGGACCGAGCTCATCCTGCTCCAGCGGACCATGGTCGTCGTGGAGGGCGTCTCGCGGTCGCTCTATCCCAACATCAACATCTGGCAGGTCGCGAGCCCCGTGGTCGAAGACTACATCCGCCGGAACATCGGCCCCCGCGCCCTTCTCAACGACCTCGTGCGCACGGCACAGGTGCTCGGGCGGTTCGGCCCCAGGCTCCCAGAGATGGTGGAGAGCCTTCTCGTGCAGGGCCGGCAGCCGCCGGTCGCTCCCGCCCCACGGTCTGCGCTGGCGCCCCTGTTCTGGGCGCTGGGCGGAAGCGCCATCACCGCGGCGGCGATCTGGATCGGCACGCTCCTGTAGGGGTGGGCGGCTTGCCGCCTCGCGGTCCGGCCCTCTGGCGCCGCCCGTGACGCTGTTCCGTGCGCCCGGCGAAGCCCCATCGCGGCGGCTGTGCCCCCGAACGGGACCCCTGCCCTGAGGGCGGGGGCAAGACACCGGCGCTTCCGTTACCGCAGGAGCCGCCGCCACCGTGGTTCCGACACCTGCCAATCGCTACCATCGCAGGACCTGCGGTCGCAATGGCACCTCCATGGAGGCGGCGAGTCAACCGCCTGCGACGCCCCACGCCGGCAGCGCCGCCCCCACCGTTCCGGACGACTGCAAAGGCGGGGTGGCGGCGGCCGCCATTGTCAAAACCGCCTCCCCGGGGCAGCATTCGCGGCACCGGTGCTTTCGGCCGCCTTCGCCACCGGACTGTCGTTCCAGGCGCGCCAAAAGCGCCGTCACCGCAGCCAGGATCCGGATCCGGCACCCCGCAGGCCGCTCGTCAGCCGCCCGCGGCACGCACACCGCTCACGTCGTTGACGCGCACGGTCACGCCCGCCTCCGTCACCAATACCGGACCCGAGGCGCCTGTCCGGACCTCGCCAACCCGGCTGTAGTGTTCGACCGGCACCGTGCGCGCCACGTCCTGGCCGTTCATCACCTCGACCTCGAAACTGTAGAGGCCGTTGGGGAGGGGTGTGCCATCGGGCCGCGCCCCGGCCCAGAGCAGCGGCTCATCGCCGCCGACGACCGGATAGCGCGCGACAGGTTGCCCGGCTTCGTCGCGCGCGACGAGGAAGCCCCAGTCCCCCGTCGAGAGACCCGTGCCGGGAAAGAGGGTGAGCGGCGCCCCCTCGAACCGCGCGTTTCCGGCTGTCCTCACCTCCTTTCCGATCCAGCCCGCCAGTTCCGTCAGCCCCGAGGAGGCAAGTCCCTCGGCCAGCTTCGACAGGAGGTCGTTTGTCTTCACCTGCTGTTCCACGCCTGAGAAGGTGGCGAGCTGCACGGCGAAGTCCGTGGCCTCGATGGGGTTCAGGGGGTCCTGGTTCTTCATCTGGACCGTGAGCATCCTGAGGAAGGTCTCGAAGTCCGAGCTCAGGGCACTGGTCCGCGGGGCGGGTGCCGCTGCGGCTTGCGGCTTCGGTGTTCCGACGGCGGTGGTCTCCATGAAAGTCTCCTACAGGCGCAGATCGAGACGGGACGGGGAGGAGGGGCCACTGCGCGAGCCCGACGTCTCCCGAAGGGGTACCTCCGCAGGGACCGGTTCGTCGCGAGGGGTGGCGGCGGTTGTATCGCGGGTCTGGCGGCCCTCGGCCGATCCCTGCCCGAGCTGAAGCTCATCGTCGCGAAGCCCGCCTCCCGGAACTCCCGCTGCAGGACATCCGCATGGCGCCGCATGAGGTCCAGCGTTTCCTGCCGGTCGGCGTGGATTGCGAGGACCACAGTGTCGTCCCTGACCTGGACGGAGACGGTGACCCGGCCGAGTTCTTCCGGGGACAGCTGGATCTCGATCCCTCCCTCTCCGCCGTCCCGGACGGCGGCGACAAGCTGGTTGGCGACGGCGCGGGGATCGGCCGACGGTGTCGGCGGCGGCGAGAAGACAGGCTCCCAGACCTTGCGTCCGGCAAACGGATCTGCGGGATGCAGTGTCGGCAGGGCACCTTCCAGTTCCGTGACCCGCTGAGCTTCGGCGCCGGCGACGACGGCGGGAGTCAGGTCCCGTGTCGCTGGCGGGGCCGGAGAGGTGGCGACCGCCGGTGAGGTGGCGGGCCCGCCGTAAAACATCGGGGCGGACGGCTCGGGCGCGCGGACGCGCGCGTCCCACCGCACATCGCGCTCGGGGCGCTTCGCCTGGTTGTTCTCCGCCGTCGGAACGACCGCGGGCGCTCCCGGTGGAGGTGCCAGGTCGGACGGCGGAAGGACAAGCTCCGTCCGGCCAGGTGCCGCCAGGGCCGGATCGCGAGGCGCCCGCCGTCCGGCCTCGGGCACTGCGGTCGCGCCCCGGCCTCGCGGTGCGGCCTCCGGCCCAAGCCCTGATCGCATGTCGATCGCCCACCCGGCGAGGGGACCTGCAGGGGGCCCGGCTCCGGGACGGCCCGCGGCGGCCGGGATGTCATGGCCCCCCGCGCCGTCTGCACGCATCCCATCGCCGACCCGGCCGCTCGGCTCCGTCCCGCGGTCCCGGGGATCGGCCTCGCTCTCTGCTGCCCCAACCACGACGGCCTGCAGTTGCCGGGGTCCTCCGGGGGCAATCGGGGCCGCTGGCGGCGCCGTCCTCCAGCCCGGCGTCCCGGCGTCCGCCGGGTCGCGCACCTGCGGCACGGGAACGCCGTCCGCGGGCGGAACGCCATCCGCCGGCCGGATCATCGCCTGCCCGGTGTCCGCGACCTCCGCGCCCGCGCGGACTGGCGGTGTCGAGCCTTCGAACGTCCTGACATACCCGCGGGGGGCTCCCGGCAAAACATCCGCGACCGGCCCGGCGGGAGCCGGGTCATTCACGACGACGCCTCCCGGCGCAATCGGCTCCGCCCAGCCGCGCAGTTGACCGGAGGGTTCAGCGCCCGGCACCTCACGAGGCATCGGACCCGCGCCGACGGTCGCGCGCATGTCGACCCTCGCTCGGACGAAGGCCAGTTCGGGGACGCCCGGAAACCCGCCTTTGTCCTTGCCGTTGGCGACCGGGCCGGCCGCGTCCCGCCCGGGCTCCCGCACAGCTGGGAGCGGAGCCTGCACGACCAACCCCGTCGGCGCGGCCTCCGACGGCAGCGCCGTGGCAGAAGCCTCGCCCGCCCAGGGCTCCGGGGTCACGGCCGATTCGTCTTCCGACCGGGCCACCGGGGCCTCCTCAGGGGGCGGTGCCACGGGGACCGCTCCCGTGGCGGCCTGCATCAGCACGAGGAAATCCGCCCCTCCCGTCAGGGCCGTCATCGCCGCCTCGACCTTCTGGGCGGGGGGGAACCCCAGTGCCGGACCTGCTTCGACAAACACTCGCCATCTCCTCCGGCCGCGCCTAGACGCTCCGGACAATGCACACAACCGGTTACTCCGAATTTACCGCGATGACGCAAAACAGCCCGATGCGAAGGATTGGAGAGAGATCATGCAGCCAGTCGGCCTTCCCCCCGCCCCGCCGGTCCGGTCGCGCCCCGACGACGCGCAGATCATGCGCGTCGCCCGCGAGCTGGAGGCGAACTTCCTGTCGGTGATGCTGCGCGAAGCCGGGGACGGCGCACCCCGCGCCACCTTCGGCGGCGGAGCGGGAGAGGAGCAGTTCGCCTCCTTCCTGACCGACGCCTACGCCGAACGGATATCCGACCGCGGGGGCATAGGCCTGGCCGAACACCTGTTCCGAGCCCTGAAGGAGGCCTCAGATGACGACCGCTGACACCGGCGCCCTCGCCGCCCTGCGCGCGGACCTGCTCCGCGGCGACCTCGGCGGTCTCGAGGCGCACCTCGCCGCGCTGACGGCGATCGAATCGCGCCTGTGCGACGGCCGGGAGGACGGGACCGATCTCGCCGCTCTCCGGGCCGAGGCTGACCGCAACCGCGACGTCCTCGGCGCCGCGGCCGCCGGCGTCCGCGCCGCGCTGCGCCG
>VFQQ010004301.1_pt1 | contig 12717 bp, 11 predicted proteins | sample 3512341 | NCBI WGS metagenome assembly VFQQ01 (sample SAMN10412373, study PRJNA504923) | tailings metagenome | isolation source: Relicate 2 Philex TSF1 revegetated site | place: Philippines: Tuba, Benguet | collected 2017-08-29 | reverse complement strand
ATGACGTCGAGTTGAAGCGCTTGGTGACGTTGCCCGCCTTGTCGACGCGCAGGAAAAAGAACGGCACGCCCTGCGCGCCCGGCCGCTGCATCGTGGTCAGCCGATGGCACGCCTGCTCGTACGACACTGCAAAGCGCGCCGCGATGCGATCGATGTCGTAGGCGGTGCTCTCCGCAAGCTGCAGGAACGGCTCGTACGGCATGAGGAAGGCCGCCGCGAAATAGTTCGCGAGCTCGATGTGGCAGCGCGCGATGCTCGCCTTCTTGGTGATGCCGCTCGCCGCGGTGAGATCGTCGAGAATGTGCTCGAACTCGATGAGACACAGCACATGCGCGAGCTGGAACACCTGATTGTTATGGTCCAGCGCCTCGGACAGATGGATCACGCGCTCGTCGCGTTCATAGAGCCGCAACGCCTGCGTCATCTCGTCGGCGGCGCGGCGGCGCACATCGATGCCGTGCTTGGTTGAGAGCCGCGCCTTCAGCACGGCGTAGACATCGTCGGGATCGACGGCTTCCTCGCGCCGCAGGTTCTCGGCCACGACTTCGAGCGGATGGAAGTAGTTCGAGCTGTTGCGGAAGAAATCGTGGATCACGGTCTCGGCCGATGACGCCAGCAGCGCGTCGGTGCCGCTTCCGGTTCCCTGCCGCATGATGCGTTCGAGCGTGACGCGGTGCACGCCGTAGAGCGTCACGAACTGCTCGACCAGCTTCGGTGCGTGGTCGATCGCGGCGCGCAGCTCCTGCAGGTCCGGCACGTCGCCGGAGAACATCGGATCGCGCACGATGTTGCGCACCTCCGACAACAGATTCGATGTCTCGTCGCGCACGATGTCGCGCCAGTCCACCTGATAGGCATCGGCGAGCGACATCAGCAGCCGCACCGACAGGCTGCGCTGGTTGTTCTCCAGCAGGTTCACGTAGCCGGCGCTGATGCCGAGCGCCTTTGCCATCTCGGCCTGCGTTTGCCGGCGCTCGCGGCGAAGCTGCCGAAGCTGCGGCCCCACAAATGTCTTCGACATTCGGATCGCCCAGAAAGTTACAACACAACAATATTGGCATTTCTGTTTGCAAACTTACAACACAAAAACCCCATTTTGAATGCAGAACCCGCGTTTTGCTGGTACCTCCCGCTCAATCGCGCGGTTTATCGCGCCAAACAGGGAGGCCCGTGATGTTCAAGATCCTGATTCTCGGCGCGTCTTACGGGTCTCTGTTCGGCACCAAATGCGCGATGGCCGGTCACGAGGTGACCCTCGTGTGCCGCTCCGCCACCGCCGACCTCATCAATCGCCAGGGCACCGAAGTGCGGATGAAGCTCAAGGGCGAGGCTTCCGCCCGGGCCATCCGCTCGACCGATCTCGACTGGTCGGTGCGCGCCACCACGCCGGAGGACGCGGATCTCTCCTACGACCTGGCGGTGCTCGCCATGCAGGAGCCGCAGTATGCTGACCCGGCCATCCGCGGCTTGATGGCGCGAATCGCCGATGCGCGCATCCCGTGCCTCTCGCTCATGAACATGCCGCCGCCGCCCTACCTGCGGCGCATCGCCGGCATCGACACCGACCAGTTGCACGAAGCTTACGCCGGCATGCGCGTGTGGGAGCGCTTCGACCCGAGCGCGATGACGCTGTGCTCGCCGGATCCGCAGGCGCTGCGGCCCGACAGCGCCGCCGCGAACGTGCTGCAGGTGAACCTCGCGACGAACTTCAAGGCCGCGGCGTTCGACCGGCCCGAGTTCAACGCAACGCTCAACGCGCTCGCCGCCGACATCGAGAACGTGCGGCTCGAGTCGCTCGAGGTGCCGGTCAAGCTGAAGGTCAGTCCCTCGCTGTTCGTGCCGTTCGCCAAGTGGCCGATGCTCGTCACCGGCAACTACCGCTGCGTGACAGCCGGCGCTCCGGTCGCGATCCGCGATGTGGTGCTGTCCGACGTGGCGCTCTCGCGCGAGATTTACGAGTTCGTCGTGTCGCTCGCCACGCACCTCGGCGCAGACGCCAACGATCTCGTGCCCTTCGACAAGTACGCGGCCGCCGCCGAACAGTTGATCCGCCCCTCGTCAGTCGCGCGTGCGCTCGCGGGCGGCGCCGCGGCGGTGGAGCGCGTCGACAAGCTCATCCAGTTGATCGGCCGTCAGCACGGCCTCTCGCATCCCTCGCTCGACCGCATCGTCTCGCTCGTCGATGCCAGCCTCGCCGCCAACCGCAACCGCGCCGCCGCCTGATCCGGCATCGCCTCAACCAAACACCAGAAGGAGTTTCAAATGCCCGGATTCAAAGGTCTCGCTGTGCCCGGCCCGACCAACATGCCGTTCCGCGTGCGTCAGGCGATGGACATCGCGCTGGAAGATCACCGCGCGCCGGACTTTCCGCAGTTCACACTGCCGCTGTTCGCCGACCTGAAGAAAGTCTTCCAGACCAAGACCGGCCAGGTCTTCATCTTTCCGGGCTCCGGCACCGGCGGTTGGGAATCCGCCATCGCCAACACGCTCTCGCCCGGCGACAAGGTGCTGACCTCGGTGTTCGGCCAGTTCTCGCTGCTGTGGGCGGACCTGTGCCAGCGCTTCGGCCTCGACGTCGATGCCATTCAGGTGAACTGGGGCAAGGGCGTTCCGCTGGAACAGTACCGCGAGCGTCTCGCAGCCGACACCTCGCACAGCATCAAGGCCGTGCTCGTGACTCACAACGAGACCGCGACCGGCGTGACGTCGAGCGTCTCCAGCGTGCGCCACATGCTCGACGAGTTGAAGCACCCGGCGCTGCTGTTCGTCGATGGCGTCAGTTCGATCGCGTCGATCGACTTCCGCATGGACGAGTGGGGCGTGGACGTCGCGGTGTGCGGCTCGCAGAAGGGCTTCATGCTGCCGACCGGCCTCGCGATCGTCTGCGTCAGCGAGAAGGCGCTTGAGGCCGGCAAGTCCGCGTCGCTGCCGCGCTGCTTCTTCGACTATCGCGACATGATCAAGGCGAATGCGCAGGGTTATTTCCCCTACACGCCGGCCACGACGCTGCTGCGCGGCCTGCGCGCCTCGGTTGACATGCTGCTGGAGGAAGGCCTGAGCAACGTGTTCGCGCGGCATCATCGCCTCGCCAGTGCGGTGCGCGCCGCCGTGGACGCATGGGGCCTGCACAACTGCGCGCAAGCGCCGCGCTGGTTCTCCGACACGGTGACGGCCGTGGTCGTGCCGGACACCTTCGATGCGAACGACATCATCAAGACGGCGTATCACCGCTACGATCTCTCGCTCGGCGCCGGACTGAACAAGGTCGCGGGCCGCGTCTTCCGCATCGGTCATCTCGGCTGGATGAACGAACTCATGATCCTGCAGGCGCTCGGCGGCGTGGAGCTGGCGATGCGTGACTGCGGCCTGCGCTTCGAGCCGGGCTGCGGCGTCGGCGCCGCCATCCGGCATCTCTCCGAGGGAAGCGAAGCGATGCGCGTCGCGGCGGAGTGAGCCGCCGCGTCCCGTGTCATTGAACGCAATGCCTCGTCAGCGGCCTTTCGAGCGGATCAGCACCGGCGCGTACGTCGAGGCAAATCCGATGAAGGCGACAGCCCAGAACGCGGCAGCGACGCAAAGCAGCGACAGGCCGTACGCCGGCTCGATCGCTGCCGCGATCCGGGTGCACGCGGCGATCACCACCGCCGCGTAGATGGCCTGCGTCGCGTAGGACGCGGACAGCGCATGGCCCGTGTGGCCAAGGCTTGCGCGGGTCATGACGGCAAGCGTCATGGTGCCGATCGCGCCGCCCGCCCAGGCATGGATGCCGGCCGCGGACGGGATGAGATCGAACGCCGCAGCTCCCGTCATGAGAAAGCCGAGCGGGATGAACGCATAGCCAAGGTGCAGGATCAGCACGAGGCGGTCACGCAGCGTGCGGTCGCCGGCCCAGCGCGCGAGCCGCACGGTCTGGATGACACCGGCCACGATGAGCGCCGCTCCGGTGACGCGGCTGTCCGGAAGCACCACCCACGCCAGAAGCGCCAGCGCGCTCACCGCAATCGCGACGGCGTCGAACCGGCCGAACGGCACGGGCAGGCGGCCGGGATTCTCCCGCGCCAGCCAGTTGCGTGTGAAACTCGGCACGATGCGTCCGCCGATCAGTGTGATGAGCATTGTCACGGCGGCAAGGCCGACGCGGGTGCTGATCTCGGCGCTGCCGGCAAAGTGCGCTTCGAGATGGAACGCGATGTTGCCCGATGCGAGCACGCCGATGAGCGCGACGACCTTCAGGTTGCCCCAGTTGCTCCCCGCCATGATCTCGCGCGCCGCCGCGGCCGCCATCAGCAGAAGGAAGCCGCCATCGATGATGGCCGCCGGTAGCCAGCCGATGCTGGCGGAGAACGTCACCGCGACGCGGCCCGCCACCCAGGCAAGGAACAGCACGATGAGCGGCGTGCCCTGCAACGGAAGCCGCCCGGTCCAGTTCGGGATCGCGGTGAGCAGGAAGCCGGTCACGACCGCGGGCACGTAGCCGTAGAGCATTTCGTGCACGTGCCAGTCGCGCGGCGAAAAGGCGCTGACGAGCGTCAACTCGCCGGCAAACACCGGCATCCACACCAGCACGGCGAGACCCGCATAGAGCGCGCCGAACAGGAAGAATGGCCGGAAGCCATAGGAGAACAGCGCCGGCCCCGCATAGGGCTGAAGACGCGGGATCGGCGCCATGTCGGTGACTCCCGTGCGGCGTTACTTGGCGGCGGCTTGCGTCGCGAGCTTGCCGAACAGTGCCGTCATCACCTGCTTCGCCTTGCCGGGATGCGGGACCGTCATCGCCTCGGTCTGGTTCGCCGGCGTGCCGACCACGATGAGACCCACCATTCCCATGCCGTAGTGCGGCAGGCATTTCACGCCGTAGACGCCGGGCTTGTCGAACGTCACGGCGACTTCCTCGTTGATCTTGCCGACGAACGGCGTCGCGCCTTCGGGGAGCATGCCCTTGATGGTCTCGACGTTGTGACCCTTGTTCACCGCGCGAAACTTCACGGTATCGCCGGGCTCGATCTTCACGAGCGCCGGCTCGAACACCATTGCGCCGTCCGCCCCCTTGTCGAGCATCTTCACCTCGATCTCGGCGGCAGCGGCGGCGCCCGCAAGGGCCAGCAGGGCGACAGCGCCCATCAGTACGGCTTTCATCGTGTTCTCCTCTGATGCGACCGTTTCGCATCTTGTTAGGGTCAAGGCGGTGCGGGGTTATTGCGCTGGCGCAAATTCGCAGCCGATTGACCCTGCGCAATTGTCCCGATGCGGTGGCCGCCGTAAGTTCCCACCGACTTGCATGGAGCGCAGATGGCCGCCGTCGATCGTTCGCTCGTGGCAGATGTGCCGCTGTTTGCGGGGCTCGGCGCCGCAGACCTGGATGCGCTCCTCGCCGAGGCGCGCTCGGCGCGCTTTGCGAAGAACAGCGCGGTGTTCGAGCAGGGCGCGGATGCGAATTCCTTCTTTCTGCTGCTGCATGGGCACGTGCGCGCCACCAAGGCAACGCCGGACGGGCAGCAGATCGTCGTGCGCTACGTGACGCCGGGCGAAATCTTCGGCGTTGCGCCCGCCATCGGGCTGACACGCTATCCGGCGACCGCCACCGCAATGGACGACAGCGTGGTGCTGGCGTGGCCGTCCTCGGCATGGCCGCGGCTGGTCGCGCAATATCCCGCGCTCGCCGCGAACACGCTGGCGACCATCGGGGCGCGGCTGCAGGAGAGCCATACGCGCGTCATCGAAATGTCGACCGAGCAGGTGGAGCGGCGCATTGCGCACACGCTGCTGCGGCTTGTGAAGCAGGCGGGGCGCAAGACCGAGCAGGGGATCGAGATCGATTTTCCGATCAGCCGGCAGGACATCGCCGAGATGACCGGCACGACGCTGCATACCGTGAGCCGCACGCTGAGCGCATGGGAGAGCCAAGGCCTGGTCGAAGGCGGGCGGCAGCGCATCGTGGTGCGCGATCCGCATGCGCTGTTTCTTCTGGCCGAGCAGGGGCCGGGCGAGAAGTAGGCTACGCCGTAACCGCGCGCAGCGTTGTCAGGAACGTCGCGATATCGACGCTGTGCTCGCGGCACGCATCCTCGATCGAATGAAAGCTCGCGATCGGGCAACCGACGCAGTTCATGCGGAAATCGAGAAACACCCGGATCGTGCCGGGGCTGCGCCGCATCACGTCGTCGACCAGCGTGAAATCCTCGATCCGCATGGACGCCTCCATTTTGGCGAGACGTTAACGATCAGTGCGGCCGCGATCTTTGCTCCGGCGCAAGCTGGCGCGCGATCCGCTGATGACGGCAGCCTCCGTAGAAGCCCTGAGGTCGATGCGCTCGCTGTTTGTTGCAGAGCAAAGAAGCTGGCGGGGAGAAGCGGGAAGGTGGCGGCGTTCCGAAAGCACCAGATGAAAGGGAACGACCATGTTGAACCGCAGAAACATCATGATGGGCGCGGCCGTCGCTGCCCTCGTGGCTTCCAGCCCCGCACTCGCCGAGGCGCCCGCGACGACCGCGGCTCCCGTCGATCTCAAGCTGCCGCGCCAGAAGGTCGATCTGATCGCGCCGCCCTTCGTGCATCCGCACGAGCAGGCGACCAGGCAAGCCCCGAAGATCGTCGAATTCCGGATGGAGCTCGTCGAGAAGGAAATCGTCATCGACGACGAGGGCACGAAGTTTCAGGCCATGACCTTCGACGGCTCGATGCCGGGCCCGATGATGGTCGTGCATCAGGGCGACTACGTCGAGCTCACGCTGGTCAATCCCGAATCGAACACGATGCCGCACAACATCGACTTCCATTCGGCCACTGGTGCGCTCGGTGGCGGTGCGCTCACGCTGATCAATCCGGGCGAGCAGGTGGTGCTGCGCTGGAAGGCCGACCGCGCCGGCGTGTTCGTCTACCACTGCGCGCCGGAAGGCTCGATGATCCCGTGGCACGTCGTCTCCGGCATGCACGGCGCCGTGATGGTGCTGCCGCGCGACGGCCTGAAGGACGGCAGCGGCAAGGCGCTGAAGTACGACCGCATCTACTACGTCGGCGAGCACGACCTCTATGTGCCGCGCGACGCGAACGGCAAGTACAAGACCTACGAGACCGTCGGCGAAAGCTACGGCGACACCATGGAGGTGATGCGCAAGCTGATCCCGAGCCATGTGGTGTTCAACGGCAAGGTCGGCGCGCTCACCGGCAAGAATGCGATGCAGGCGAAGGTCGGCGAGACGGTGCTGATCGTGCATTCGCAGGCGAACCGCGACAGCCGCCCGCACCTGATCGGCGGACATGGCGACTATGTGTGGGAGACCGGCAAGTTCTCGAACCGGCCCGAGGTCGATCTCGAGACCTGGTTCATCCGCGGCGGATCGGCGGGGGCGGCGCTCTACACGTTCAAGCAGCCCGGCGTCTACGCCTACGTGAACCACAACCTGATCGAGGCGGTGGAGCTCGGCGCGGTCGCGCACTTCAAGGTCGACGGCACCTGGAATCCGGACCTGATGCACCAGGTGAAGGCGCCGCATCCGATCCCGCCCAAGGTGCAGGGCGCGTTGCAGCCTTCGACCCTCAAGCGGTGAAGAGGCTGCGGGCGGCTCGCCGGTGGGCGGGCCGCTCTCCTCTCTTTTGTTAGCGAGATGACCCATGTTCCTCGCCACCAATCTCAAGCTGATCGCGGCTGCTGCCGCAGGACTCGCGGCGCCGCTCGCCATCACCGGCACGTTGCCGGAGGGCAATCGCGAAAGTCCGGCGCTGGTCTCAGTCATGTCGAGCGCGCCGGCCTATCGCGTGGCGGGCGATTTCACGCGCGGTGGCAAGCCGGCCGAAGCTCCGCTCAAGGCGATCAAGTCCACGCAGCCGATCGAGATCATGAAGCACCAGGTCACCGGCGCGGACTATCGCCGCTGCGTCGATGACGGCGGTTGCCGCGCGACCGTGACGGCGCGGCTCGACCGTCCCGCCGTGCATGTGAGCTGGCGCGATGCGAGCGCGTACGCCGCGTGGCTGTCACGCCGCACCGGCGAGACGTATCGCTTGCCGACCGACGAGGAATGGGCGCTCGCCGCCGGCAGCCGCTGGCAGGACGACGGGATCGCGGTGGACGACAACGATCCGTCGCGCCGCTGGCTCGCGCGCTACGAGCGCGAGGCGAACCTCAAGGGCGCCGAAACCGACGCCGAGACACGGCCGCTCGGTGCGTTCGGCGCCAACGAGCACGGACTTCTCGATGTCGCCGGCAATGTGTGGGAGTGGACCAACACCTGCTTCCTGCGCGCCGAGATCGATGCGGCTGGCAACATCACCGGTCAGCAAACCGTGAACTGTGGCGTGCGCGTGGTCGAAGGCCAGCACCGCGCCTACGTCACCGACTTCATCCGCGACGCGCGTGCCGGTGGCTGCGCGGCCGGCGTTCCGCCCGCCAATCTCGGCTTCCGGTTGGTGCGTGATCGCGACGTCGCGCTGCTCGCGGCCCTCAGGCAGACCTGGCGCCGCATGGCGGCGTGGGCCAGCATCTAAGCTGATCCGCGCCGGTTACGGATATTCGAGCAACGTCGCCAGCACCGTGTCGATCACTTTGCGGCTGTCCGCATCCACCGCGACGAGGCAGTTCGGCTCGGTGCGATTGCGCAGCGTCGGCTCGGCCGATCCCTTCGGGTGGCGCACGTCGCACACCGTCATGCCGCGCGAATACGTGCCGGTGGTCTCGATGCGCGCGGACGTGTGCATGAACGTGATGAGGTCCGGGTACACGTACGGCACGATGGCGCACACGTCGTGCATCGGCGCGACGGTGAGCTGATACATCTCCCACTGGCGTCCGAGATAGAACTCCATCAGGTCCGCGCACACGGCGGCGACGCGCCGCTTGCTCGCGCGCATGCGCGCGATGTCATTTGCGTCGAAGCCGGTGCGGCGCGTGATGTTGTAGCCGACCATGCGCAGCGGAATGCCGCTCTCGAACACGGCGGCCGCCGCCTCCACGTCGCACGCGATGTTGAACTCGGCGGCGGGCGACCAGTTTCCGGTCGTGGTCGAGCCGCCCATGATGGTGATCTCGCGGACCCACTTGCGCAGGCGCGGCTCGCGCTTGAGCGCCATCGCGATGTTGGTCTCGGGGCCGATGGTGGCGAGGATCAGCTCTTCCTTATGCTTCTCCGCCATCGCGATGATGAAATCGACCGCGTGCTGCGCAATCGGCTTGCGCACCGGCTCCGGCACATCGGCGCCATCGAGGCCGGACTTGCCGTGCCCCGGTGCAACGCCGACGGAGGGCTGCACCAGCGGCTCGGAGCATCCGGCAGCCAGCGGCGTATCAAGACCGCCGAGTTCGATCGAGATCAGGCCGTTGCGCGTGGTGTTTTCAAGCGTGTTGTTGCCGTGCACGGTTGTGACGCCGACGAGATCCATGTGGCGCGCCGCGAACAGGATCGCGACGAGATCGTCATGGCCGGGATCGCAATCGATGAGGATTTTCTGCTTGGACACTTTTCTTCCCTAAGCCTTGCCGTCTCTATGTCTTGTCGTACGCCAGCATCGTCGTGACGATGTCGTCGATGATCTCGCGGCGCGACACGTCCACCGCCATCTCGGCGTTCGCCGGTGCCTTGGGCCGAATACTGCTGAGCACGGCGCCCGGCTGGATCGGCCGCCGGTCCACGATGGTCATGCCGCGCGCCAGCCCCTGCGACAGCTCGACCGCGATGGGCACTGCCTCATAGCGAATGAAATCTGGCCGCACGAGCGGCATGATCGCGCAACTGTCATGCATCGGCGCGCCGTCGATCCCGTACACGGCAATCTGACGCTTGCGGTAATACGCCGCGATGTCGGCGACCGCGTGCGACACCTTTCCACCGGTGCGCAGCCGCGCAATGTCGGTCTCCGTCAGCAGCACCGTGCGCGTGGTCTCGTAGCCGATCCATTTGATCGGAACGCCGCTGCCGAACACCACGGATGCGGCTTCCGGGTCGGAGAGCACATTCACGCAGGCCATCGGCTGAAGATTTCCGACGCCGGCCGTGCCGCCCATGATGGTGATCAGCTTCAGCCATCCGGCGAGCTGCGGCTCCAGCCGCAGCGCGAGCGCGACATTGCTGTGCGCGCCGATGATCGCCACGTTGAGTTCGCCGCGATGCTGCCGCGCCATGCGCAGGATGAACTCCACGGCGTGGATGTCCTCCGGCGCGCGCGCGGGTTCGGGCAGTTCGACGCCGTCGAGGCCGCTCGCGCCATGGGTGTCGGGCGCCAAAGGTGCGTCGCCGACGAACGGCCGGCCGCAGCCTTTCGCCACCGGGATGTCCAGCCCGGCCAGTGCCAGCACACGCAATGCGTTCAGTGTCGTCTTCTCGACGGTCTGGTTGCCGAAAACCGTCGTGATGCCCACGAGATCGAGATGCCGCGCCGCATACAGGATCGCGACTGCGTCATCATGCCCGGGATCACAGTCAATCAGCAGTTTCGTCACGACGGCTTACGACCTTCAGTGCGCGCAATTGACGCGATGGGAACAGCTAAATCATACTGTCGTAATACAGTGACAATAACGAGAAGAACGTTCGTCGCGGAGGACACATCATGACATCCATTTCACGCCGTCAACTCGTCAAGGCCGGCCTTGCGGCCGGTACAGCCCTCGCGATGCCAGGCATCGCACGCGCCCAGCAGACGACCCTCAAGGTGGTCTGGATGGGCTGGCCGGAAAATCAGGTCGTTCCGCTGATGGCGGAATTCGAGAAGCGCAACCCGACCATCAAGCTCGCGGTCGAGCGGCTTCCGTTCTCGCAGATCTTCCAGGCGCTGGAAGTGCGGCTGAATGCGCGCACCGGCGATCCGGACATCTACATCGTCGACTCGCCGCTCACCGCGTCCTATGCGGCGCGCGGCCACCTGATGGAGCTCGACTCTCTCATCGACAAGTCGAAGTTCTCGCCCGCGGGCCTTGGCGCCGCGACCTATCAGGGCAAGGTCTACTCGGCGCCGTTCGGCTCCTCGATGCAGGTGATGTACGTCAATAACGCGCTGTTCAAGGCCGCGGGCGTCGAGCCGCCGTCGTCGGACATCGCAAAGCGCTGGACCTGGGAGCAGGTGGTCGAGGCCGGCAAGAAGATTGCCAAGCCTGCCGAGAATCTGTGGGGCTTCACGTTCGAGCAGCAGGAGCGGCCCTATCAGCTTCTCCCGCTCGGCCAGTCGCTCGGCGGCACGGCGCTCTCGCCCGATGGCCTCAAGGCCACCGGCTTCATCGACGGTCCGGCCTTCGTCGAAGGCTTTACCTTCATGCAGAAGCTCTACACCGAGGCGAAGATCGCACCGCCCGGCCAGTTCGATCCGACACTGACGCCGGAGCTGTTCGGCTCGGGCAAGTGCGCGATGCTGCTCGGCGGCACGTTCATCTACGACACGCTCAAGAGCAAGTATCCGAACCTCGACTTCAGCGTCGTGCCGCATCCCTACTTCGCCAAGGGCAAGCCCGTGACGCCGACCGGCGCATGGCACTTCGGCGTGAACCCGCGCACGACGCAGAAGCAGGCGACCGCGCAGTTCGTGAAGGACATGCTGGACGAGGACCTCAGCACGCTGTGGTTCAAGCTGCGGCCCTATCCGCCGACGCTCAACTCCGTGTGGAAGAAGGAGGCCGCGACCTTCAACACCGACATGTGGAAGATCGCGCAATCCGAACTGCAGAACACCGCGCTGGCGCGTCCTGCAACGCCGGGCTTCCGCGAGTACGAGGACATTCTGCGCGTTGCGCTGCGCGACATGCAGTCCGGCGGCAACATCAAGGATGCGCTCACGGCGGCGGCGACGAAGATCGACCGCGAGATCGCCAAGTATAAGGGTTGAGCGACGGCCCCCGCGGGCTTACTGACTGCGGGGGCCCTCGTTCGCCAAGGCACGCATGCACGCCAAACGCTGGATACCGTTCGCGTTCCTCGCTCCAGCGCTGGCCGGGCTCATCATCTTTCGCGTCACGCCCATCGGGCTCGCGGCGGTCGGCAGCTTTTTCGGGCAGTCGATCCGCGGCGACAGCATCTTCGTCGGCCTGAAGAACTATGCCGAACTGTTCGGCGACCCGTCCTTCTGGTCGGCGGTGTCGACCACGCTCATTTTCAACCTCATCATCAATCCGTTTCAGGTGTGCTGCGCGCTGGCGCTCGCGCTGCTGGTGCGGCGCCCAACCAAATTCATCGACGTCTTCCGCATCTCGTTCCTGCTGCCGATGACGGTGTCGATCGCGCTCACCTCGATCATCTGGAGCATCATGCTCGACCCGACGCTCGGGCCGGTGAACGGCTTCCTGCGCTGGGCCGGGCTGCCGCCGCAGCCGTTCTTCCGCTCCGGCGATCAGGCGCTCACAACGCTCATCCTCGTCGCCACATGGAAGGGCGCGGGCTACTGGATGGTGTTCCTGCTCGCGGGCCTGTTGGCGATCCCGAAGGAGATCGATGAAAGCGCCTCCATCGACGGCGCGAACACATGGCAACGTTTCTTCGGTGTGACGCTGCCGATGATGCGGCGGCCGCTCGCCTTCGTGCTGGTCGCCGACACGGCAGCGAATTTCCTGCTGTTCGCACCGGTCTACATCGTCACCAATGGCGGACCGAACGGCGCGACACAGCTTTTGATGTTCGAGGCGTATCAGGCGGCGTTCGCTTTCCTCAATCACGGCCGCTCGCTCGCGATCTCGACCATTATTTTGGTGATCATCCTGATCATCGCGCTGGTCGAGCTGCGGCTGTTCCGGTCGGACGA
>VFQQ010004300.1_pt1 | contig 12718 bp, 9 predicted proteins | sample 3512341 | NCBI WGS metagenome assembly VFQQ01 (sample SAMN10412373, study PRJNA504923) | tailings metagenome | isolation source: Relicate 2 Philex TSF1 revegetated site | place: Philippines: Tuba, Benguet | collected 2017-08-29 | reverse complement strand
TCGGCTCCTCCCGCGTCTCGGACATTACCGATAGCGATCTCGTATCGATGATGATCGGTCGGAAGGTCGCGGCGCTGTTTCCCGACACGCCCCATCAGCCGCGTGCTGGAGGGCTGGAATTGCGAAATGTAGGGGATTCTGTCGTCCACGACGTCAGCCTGAAGGCGATGAGAGGCGAGATTGTCGGCGTCACCGGGCTTGTCGGATCAGGCAAGAGCGAAATCGGCAAACTCTGTTTCGGGCTCAGACATCCGACTTCTGGCCAGATCCTGATCGACGGACGTGACGCGGGTCCTTCCTTACCGCGCCACAGGCTTGCCAACGGGATCATGCACTACCCGGCGGACCGGAAGCGCGAAGGATTGATCGGAGTGCGACCGGCACGTGAAAACGTGACGCTCTCTTCTCTCGGTCAGTGGTCCAGAGGCCCGTTTGTGGACCGCAAGTCCGAACGGCAGTCTGCCACGGCGATCCTCGAACGGCTTTCGCTTCGACCGTCGCAGCCCGAGGCTTTGCCGACGACGTTCTCGGGCGGCAATCAACAGAAGATCGTGCTCGCCCGCGGGTTCACGCGCCCCTATGCGGTGCATATTTTCGACGAGCCAACCGCCGGTGTGGACATAGGCGCGCGCGCCGAGATTTATCAGGCCATGAAGGAACTCGCTCTGGCCGGCGCGGCGGTGCTGGTCATTTCTTCCGATCTGCCGGAAATCGTCAACCTGGTCCACCGGGTCTACGTCATCGCGCACGGGCACGTCGTCGGCGAGTTCACGGGAAGCGACATCTCGGAGGAAACGTTGCTTCCACATTTTTTCACAGAGGTTGAGGCGAACGCCTGATGTCGGGACAATCCGCGTTGAAACAAGATGGCCGGACAGGAGCGGTGGCACTGAACCCGCCGGGTGAAACGGCAAGTGGTGGCCTCGCTCTTTTCGTCCGTCGGCAATTCATAAACTATGGCATCCTGCCGGTACTCCTGATTCTGCTGATTGCGTTTTTTGCCATCGTCGAGCGCCGGTTCATCTCTCCGGACAACATACTGAATGTGGCCAGGCAGGTTAGCTATCTCGGCATCATCGCCGTGGCGCAGATGTTCTACCTGATTACCCGCAACTACGACCTGTCGAACGGCGGAACGGTAGCGCTCGCCTCGATCGTCTGTGCCACCGTGATGACCACGACTTTTCCCGACAACGCACCGATGGCGATTCTCTCGGGTTGCCTTGCGGCGCTCGGCGTGGGGTTGGTGATCGGGCTTGTGAACGGCATCGTCATTGCGGTCTTCAAAATATCCTCATTCATGGTCACTCTTGGCATGGGTTCGGCAGCGACAGGGCTTGCGCTGCTCATCGCCGGTGGTGTTCCGGTCGTCGGGCTGCCGCGCGAGTTTTCTCGCACGTTCGGTACGGCGTCTTATTTCGGAATACCCTTTCCCACGCTCGTACTCATCCTGGTCGTCGCGCTGGGCTACGTCCTGCTGAACTGGACTCGTTTGGGCAGGCAGGCCTACGCCGTGGGGGGAAACGAAAGCGCTGCTTTCCAATCGGGCGTGAATGTCCAGAAGACTCTCATCTCGATGATGGTGCTTGGCAGCTTTCTGGCTTCTCTCGTCGGCGTGATGCTCACGGCGCGCATCTCCACCGGGGAGGCTAACATCGGAATGCAGTATCCGATGTTGTCCATTATAGCGGCGGTGATTGGGGGAATTGCGCTTGCGGGTGGCGAGGGGCGCATCTCAGGTGCTTTCATGGGTGCGCTGTTCATCGTGTTGCTGAGCAACGGAATGGATCTGATCCGGGTTCAGAGCTACGTCCAGGCGATTTTGCTCGGCGCGCTTCTTGTGCTGGCATTGCTGGTCGACAGGTTGAGGACGCGTGTGCGCCTGACAACGACATCCAAGTGATGCCGTGAAATACACAGTCGGACATTGGGGTACCTTCGAGGTCGAGTCCAACGGTTCTGGACCTGTACTGAAGCCTTGGCATGGCGATCGGAATCCCAATCCGATCGGATTGGACCAGCTTTCCCCTGAAGTCGATGCACTGAGGGTCGCGAGGCCATCCGTGCGCGAAAGCTGGCTCAAGCTCGGGCCAGGACGAAACACCCATATGCGGGGTCGGGAACCATTTGTCGAAGTTTCGTGGGAAATTGCGCACAAGCTGGTTGCAGATGAACTGCGGAGAGTCCAGGCAATCGGCGGGGCCGACGCCATCTACGGCGGGTCATACGGATGGGCCAGCGCGGGACGGTTCCATCATGCGCAGGGCCAGATCCACCGCTTTTTGAATCAGATCGGCGGCTACGTCAGCTCACGGGATTCGTACAGCTACGGCGCAGGCAACGTCATCATGCCGCACATCGTTGCGCCAATGGACAAGCTTCTCGACCAGCACACCAGTTGGGACATCCTGCAGCAACACACGACGCTGTTCGTCGCATTCGGTGGCGTACCGGTCAAGAACACGCAGATGACGGCCGGCGGGGCCGGAATGCACAATGTACGCGACGCCTTGTCGGCAATGGTCAATGGCGGCACCAGTTTTGTGAACATCAGTCCCATGCGAGGCGATTTGCCCGAAGCCGAATGGCTCCCGATACGCCCCAATACCGATACCGCCCTGATGCTGGCGCTCGCTTACATACTGATCAAGGACGATACATATGACCGGCGCTTCGTGAAGGATTGCTGCGTCGGTTTTGATCGCGTCGAATCCTATTTGCTGGGCAGGGCTGACGGCTGTCCGAAGTCACCAGGATGGGCCGAAGCGATAACCGGCCTGCCGGCCAGCCGGATTGAGCGGCTTGCGGAGGAGATCGTGTCGAACCGGACTCTTCTGAACGCATCCTGGTCGATTCAGAGGCAGAGTCATGGTGAGCAACCCTATTGGGCGCTGGTAACGCTTGCCAGTCTGCTCGGCCAGATTGGACTGCCCGGCGGTGGCTTCGGCATCGGTTACGGTACGATGAATTCGGTCGGCTCGAACGGACATAGGTTGCGTGGCCCGACATTTCCGCAGGGTAAAAATCCGAACGAGACATTCATACCGGTGGCCCGCATCTCGGACATGCTGCTGTCACCCGGTGAAAGGTACGAATACAATGGCAGGAGCTACACATACCCTAACACGAAACTCATCTACTGGGCTGGAGGAAACCCGTTTCACCATCACCAGGATCTCAACCGGCTGATCAGTGCGTGGCAACGACCGGACACGGTAATCTTGCATGAGCAGTATTGGACGGCATCTGCAAAGGCTGCCGACATAGTCTTGCCTGTTAACACGACACTGGAACGCGACGACATTGGCTTTGCATCGCGAGAAGGGCAGGTCGTCGCGATGAAAAAAATGCGGGAGCCTTTAGGTGAAGCACGCAGCGATTTCGCCATCTTTGCGAGCATCGCAGCAGAACTCGGGATCGCGGAAGAATTCACGGAAGGTCTCGATGAAGGTGCTTGGCTGATCAGGATGTATGAGACTTGGCGCGCCGGAGCAGCCGGTGATCTTGGTCTTCCGCCATTCGAGGAATTCTGGAAATCAGGACGGATCGAGATCCCGTCATCAGACCGGCCAATCATCTTGCTGGGTGGATTTAGAAGTGATCCCGTTGGGAACAGGCTGCCGACGCCCTCCGGCAAGATCGAGCTCTTTTCCAACACGATTTCTGATTTCGGCTACGACGATTGTCCGGGTCATGCGGCCTGGCTTGAGCCTCATGAGTGGCTCGGATCACAGCAGGCGTCGCGTTATCCACTGCACCTTCTGTCCAACCAGCCATCCCGACGACTGCACAGTCAACTCGACCACGCTTCCTACAGCAGGCTTGGCAAAGTGTCAGGTCGCGAGCCAATCATCATTCACCATCTGGACGCTGCTGCCCGGAATATCTCCGATGGCGATGTTGTACGGGTTTTCAACGACCGGGGCGCATGCCTTGCTGGGGTAGTCTTGAGTGAAGATATACTTTCGGGAACCGTGACAATCGCCACGGGCGCATGGTTCGACCCGGTAGAATGGGATTCGCAAAACCATCTGGACAAGCACGGAAATCCAAACGTCCTCACATTGGATGTAGGCACCTCGCGCCTGGCGCAGGGCACGTCAGCCCAATCGACTCTGGTCGAGGTCGAGCGATTTGACGGCGAAGTGCCAGAGATGTCGGCTTTCTGCCGCCCTGTCATCAACGCCGCAATTGCAAATATGTAACGCCGCTCGTGCACAACTGCGCGCACCTCCGCACTTGGTGCTTTGCCGGACCTGACGCGTTCGAATCGGGAACCATTCAGGCAATCTTCGTGGAAGCTTCGTAGCAAAAGGTGAAGCGGTCGCCCGCGACAACCGACACCACGATCTCGACCCGCGTCTCGCTTCGGTTACCGGATGTCGATGGTTCACAAGCGGGGTTATCATCTGCATTATCGTGCCGGTTCGACGGGCTGCGTGCTCGCCAACCGGCTGAGCGCGGACGGCCGTCATTCACCTGGCGAAACACATGTATCAGAGATCATAAAAGCCCTGCGACGTCTTGGGGTTCAAACGCGTAACTGGGGTCGGAGCGCCATCAAACTTCACGGAATTCAATTGTAACCCACCGCTATCTGACTGCGACTTCATCGATTTCGCGGTATCGGCGATCATCCTTGCAGCCCATGATGTGCCTTCGTCCGTGATGTCTGCTTATGTCTCGGAAAAGCGTAAAATAGGCATGCGTGCACGATAAAATCATGAGCCTTCACGCCGGATGGCTCTAGGACACTAGGCCTTCGACCGACCTGCATCACAATCAGATTCTATAGACCCGTTCTGCATTTGAACGAAGCACGGAGATTCGTTCGTCTTCCGACAAATGCTTTACGGCTGCCCGGATCGCTTCGACGATCCTATCTGGCGAGGCAAAAAGCAGGTCCACGGGCATGTTGGTGCCCACCATGGTCCGCTGAGGCGTGAAGGCGTCGATCGTGTGATCAAGCAGCGGCAGAACGGACTGCAATGTCCATTCGGGATCACCTAGGCCGAAGCCACAAAGCTTGACGCTGACATTTGGCGCCTGGGCCAACCGGCTGATCGCCTGGCGCCAAGCATTGAGACCGCCCGCGCTGCGGTCGGCGACCATCCCAAAATGCTCGAGCACGATTGTCGTTTCGGGAAATTCACGAGCCAGCGCCAAGGCCATGTCCATCTGGGGCCAATAGAGCTGCAGATCGAAGCTTAGCCCGAGAGGCGCCAAGCATGAAAACCCTTTTCGCCATAGCGGGCTTTCCATGAGGTTTGAAGCTGGCGCACTGCGCAGGCGCGGTTCGTCGTGCCAGTTCAGGATCTGGCGGACACCGCGAACACGAGGGTATGCAGCATGCTCTTCCAGAATGCGCTGGGCATCCAGCGCGGCCAGATCCGCGTAGGCAACGATTGCATCGGGCATCCCGGTTTCTTCAAAAACCTTGGTCAGCCAACGGGTCTCGTCAAGAGGGTCATGCGGATTTCGGCCGTTCTGGACATGCACCGTCTTGATGATGCCAAGCCCCTTGGTATCGCGGCGATAATCCGCCGGCAGATAGTCTCGCCTGATTGCCGAAAGGTCGCCCTCCAGCGGCTCGGGCCGGTCCGGATCGAGCCATGGATATGCGGCATCGGCAAGGCTTTGAAAATGCTGGTGCACGTCGACGATCGCCCAGCTTTCATCAAAAGCGCTCATCCGCGCTTGCGTGTCCACTGATCGGCGAACACGGCAAGGATAACCACGACGCCTGACGCAACATATTGCCAAAAGGAGGGTACGTTCATGAGCGTTAGCCCGTTCTGCAGGCCACCGAGTGTTAGCGCACCGACAAGGGAACCTAGCGGATTGCCGACCCCGCCGAAAAGACTTGCGCCACCGATGACGGCCGAGCCGATCGCCTGCAGTTCGAAGCCGTTTCCGCCAATCGGCTCCGCGGCTCCGATGCGAGCGATGAGAACGAAGCCCGCGAGGCTCGAGAGCACGCCGGAGATCGCGTATACAGTGACCTTTACTTTCTCGATGTTGATACCCGACAGCCGTGCCGCCTCTTCATTGCCGCCGATGGCGATGATCTGTTCACCCAAAGCGGTATACCTGACCAGCAACCACGCCAATGCGGCGACCGCAACCGCGAGCAGAACTGGTGTTGGTATTTCGAGAATGCGACCGGCGAAGATTGCGCGGAACTCCTTTGGCAGCCCATAGATAGGTTGCCCATCCGTGTAGATGAGCGCTGCTCCCCTGAAGATGCTCAGCGTGCCGAGTGTCACGATAAAGTCTGGCAGTTTCAGCCTTGCGATCAGGACGCCGTTTAGCAGGCCGCACAACAACCCGACCAGCAGGCCAGCGCCCACACCCGCCAGAAGACCATGCGAAAGCATGTCCGCGCATACCATGCTGGAAAGCCCGACGATCGATCCCACTGAAAGGTCGATACCCTTGGTCATGATCACGAGCGTCATGCCAACTGCGATCACCGCGTTGATCGATGATTGCAACATGATGTCGATAAGATTGGAGGGCTGGTAGAATGTGCTGTTCAGTAGCGAAAAGACCAGAAAGAGCGCGACGCAGCCAATAGCGACGCTCGCCTTGCGAAGTGAGTCGCTGCGCCCGGGCGCAGAGGACTTTCTCTTTTCGGCCGGTTCTTTCCGAGGGAGTGAGGTCAGGTCGGTCACGGGGTGTCCTCTCTGGCGGCGAGGGCGATGAGACATTCTTCGGTCAAGCCGTCGTCGTTGTTGACGATGGTGCGCAGGCGTCCATCGCTGATGATGCCGATGCGATGACAGATCAGCAGCAGTTCCGGCAGTTCGGATGACACCACGAGCAGAGCGGCGCCGTCAGCGGCGAGGCGGCGCAGCAACGCGTAAATCTCGGCCTTCGCACCGACGTCGATGCCGCGTGTAGGCTCGTCAAATAGGAAGACGCGGGCACCGGTCGCCAGCCAGCGGGCGATGACGACCTTCTGCTGGTTGCCGCCCGACAGATTGCGCATCTCGGTTGCGATCGAGGGTGGACGGATGTGCAATTCCTCCACATATCCCTTGGCTGCCCGCCGTCTTTCCGCACCTTTTATGATTCCGAGCGAGGAGAAACGGTCATGGTTGCCAAGCCCGAAATTGCGCTCGACATCCATCATCGGAATGATCGCATGGCCTCGGCGATCTTCTGGAATGAGGGCGATGCCGGCCTGCATTGCATCTGCTGGCTTGGTGAGCTCGACGTCCTTTCCACCGACGCTGATCCGCCCGCTCGAAAGCTTGTCGATGCCGAAGCACGCGCGCAGCATCGCCGAGCGTCCAGATCCAACCAGTCCCGAAAGCCCGACGATCTCGCCCGCGCTCACGGACAGTTCGATGTCCTTCACCCGCTCGGTCGAAACACCGTGCAGTTCCAGAACCGGCGAGCTTTGGACCGATGCGGGCTTTTCACCGCTCATCTCGCGCGACAGCTCGCGACCCGCGATCAGTTCGTTGAGGCGTGACTCGGAATAGTCGCCGATGGGTCCGGAGGCGACAACGTCGCCGTCGCGAAGGATCGTGACGCGGTCCGCTATGGCGCGGATTTCGCTCATGCGGTGCGAGATGTACACGATAGCCTTTCCAGCGGCCTTCAGGCGCCGGATGACGGCAAACAGACTTTCCTGCTCGGAAGGTGTCAGGCTGGAAGTGGGTTCGTCGAATGCTATGATACGACCGCCTCGCGCAAGCGTGCGACTGATCTCGACCAACTGCCGATCGGCCATGCCCAGCGCCGAAACCGGCGTGTCGGTCTTCAGATGCGGCGCGAGATCGTCAAGGATTTTTCGCGCCTCAAGGCGGAAGTTCCCGCGCGGTACAAGCCTCAAGCCACGCGTGCGACCGAGAAATATGTTCTGCGCAACGTCGAGTTGGGGGACGAGGCTAAGTTCCTGACTCACAAGGCCGATGCCCATCGCCAGGGCGTCGCGTGGGCCATCGATGCGCACCGCGCCGACGGGATCGAGCACGATGCGCCCTTCGTCGGGCTGCACGATGCCGAACATCACCTTCATCAGGGTGGATTTGCCGGCACCGTTTTCTCCCAGCAAGGCATGCACCTCACCAACGGCCAGATCGAGGTCGACGCCCTTTAGTGCGTGCACGCCGGCGAAGCGCTTGGCGATGCCGGTCATCTTAAGTGCCGGAGGACGGCCTGCGCCGTCCTCCGTGGTGATCCGGGTCTGCATGGGAGGTCAGTTGACCTTGGGATCAGGGAAGTCCTTGACGTTATCTTTGGTAATAACGGCCTGGGGCGAAACGATCCACTGCGGAATCGCCTGGCAGCCGAGAATGCGGAGAGCCATCTGCACGCCGAGCTGTCCTTCCTCGAAGGGGAACTCGGCAACCGTGGCTCGCATCTCTCCCGCGCCGACCGACTTCTTGGCCTCGCGAATACCGTCGGTGCCGACTACCGCAACCTTATCGAGACTGCTCCCGCTCGTCACCGCCTCGACGACGCCGAGCGCCATACCGTCGTTGTTTGCGTAGACACCGACCAGGTCGGGCGTCTGGCGCAGGATGTTGGTGGTCGCGTTCAGCGCGGTCAGGCGATCCCAGTTGCCCGGCTGGCTGGCGACGAGTTCCAGGTTCGGGTATTTGGCGAGTTCTTCTTTGAAGCCCTGGATGCGAAGACGTGCGTTGGGCGAGCCCGCGGCGCCCTCGATCTGGGCGACCTTGCCGCCATCCGGATACGTCTCGTGCAGGAACGCGGCAGCCTTGGCGCCGATCGAAACCTGATCCGTGCCAACATATGTGCTCGCACCGTCGGTACGAGCGTCATCGATGATGATGGTCGGAATATTTGCGGCGCGAGCAGCCTCGATCACCGGTACCAGATTGGAGTCCGACTGCGGCGAGAGCAGGAGCGCGTCAGGCTTCTGCGACAGAACCGTCTGCGCCAGATTGAGCTGCTCGATCATCGAGCTTTCGTCCTTGGCCGCCTGCACGTCCACCGCAATATTGTGCTTGGAAGCCTCGTCCTTCACGCCGGCGGCGACATCCTGCCAGAATTCGTTGATCAGCGTCTTCGTTACGTAGGCGAAGCGCAGTTCCTTCTTGGGTGCGGGCACGGCGCCGAATTCGGCTTCGACCGCCGTCGATTCGATCTTGTCCATCTTCGCGGTTGGATAGGCGGAGCAGGCATCCTCGGCAAAGGCCGGGACTGCATAGAAAACTGCAAGCGCCGTCGACGCGGCGAGCATGCCGCGAACTCGTGGTGACATCGATAGTTCCTCCCAATTGGATACCGGATCAATCCGGGGCGTCCTCTTCGCCGCAGCCCGCTCGCGAACGGCCGGTCATATCGCGTGCCTCCGCACACTCCGGCTGGTCACGACTTTACCGTGTAGCAGCAATTTGGAAACTAGAGCATCCAATCTGTTAGATGCAAATTAGAAGACCTATCCGAGTTGTTAGCCAGACTTAAAGAATAATGCTACTACGGAGTGGCTTGGGAGCGGAGAGAAACATGCAGATACCGGTCAGGGCGATATGGGTGTTTCATGCCGCTGCCCGTGCCGGCAGCATTTCGCGGGCGGCCGAGGAATTCGGCGTGACGCCTTCCGCGGTTACGCAACAGATTCAGGCGCTGGAGCTCCAGCTAGGGGTCACGTTGCTGACCAAGATGGGGCGTCGCGTTGTCCTGACAGAAGCCGGCGAGCGCTATTTCTCCACGATAACCGACGAGATCGAGCGGATCTCCGACGCGACGAACACGATCCGGGGTTATCGCTCGGTGACGATGCTGACCGTACGTGCAACGCCTACCTTGTCCAATAAATGGCTGCTGCCGAGGCTTGCCTCCTTCCTCGACAAAAATCCGGAATTGGAAATTCGCCTCGACGGAACCAACGAGCCGACCGACTTCAACCGGGAACTGGTGGATCTGGAAATCCGACACGGGGATGGCCGCTGGCCGGGCCTGTTTGTGGAAGGCATGGCGGAAGAGGCGTTCATACCGGCCTGTGCGCCTTCGCTTGCTGCTGCCGGCAGCCTGGAAGCGAAGGATTTGAACCGCTTTCGGCTGATCCACTCGGTCAAGTCACAGGCGCAGTGGCCAGCATGGTTCAAGCTGAACGGCATACAGCCGGCCCAGCGCTGGCGTCGCATTTTGTTCGATCGCAGCCACATGGCCATCGACGCCGCGCAGGACGGAATGGGGATTGCGCTTGAGAGCAGCATGATGATGGAGCGTGAGTTGCGTGACGGCCGTCTGGTTTGCCCCGTCGCGGATCCGCCGCCGTTGCGCATTGTCACTCAATGGATCGTTTGCCCGCGCGACCACCTCAGGCAGAAGAAGGTGCGGCTCTTCCTGGACTGGTTGCGCGCCGAGCGCGACAGGTCGCTCTAGCACCAAGAGTGCTAGTCCGGTGCTCCCTATCCCAGCTTGATTACTTTACGGCAATCTGTATTTTTGTGAAAAATACAGATTGGAACATTTGCATGACGTCACGGTTCGCCACCCGTTTGAACTCGTTCGCTTCGGCCCCGCATCTCAGGTGGCCGGACCTTGCCGGCAAGCCGAGCATGATGCAGATGGTAGAACGCGCCGCGTCAGTTAGAGGGCTTACCGATCTTGATCTCAATTTCCCCGATCATGTCTCGGGGGACCCGGCTGGAATCGCCCGGCGCATCGCCGATCTCGGATTGACCGTCAACGGCCTCGCCATGCGCTACTACACAAATCCCGCCTTCAAGCGTGGCGCGTTCACCAATCCGGACGAGGCTGTCAGGCGCGAAGCGATCGACCTCACCAAGCGCGGTATCGATGCCGCGCGCGCAATGGGTGCTGATCTGATGACGATCTGGCTAGGTCAGGACGGTTTCGACTACAATTTCCAGGTGGACTACGCGCAGGCTTGGGAATGGGAAGTCGCCGGCATCCGTGAGGTTGCAGAGCACGATCCGGATTGCAACATCAGCATAGAATACAAACCAGACGAACCGAGGGCGCAGGCTCTGCTACGCGATGCGGGGACGACTCTGCTCGCCATAGCGGAAGCGGGTTCGCCGAATCTCGGCGTCACGATCGATTTCGCCCACGCGCTCTATGCAGGCGAACAGCCGGCTTTTGTGGCGCACCTTGTGCATCGAAGCAGCAGGCTGCTGGGCGTCCACCTCAACGATGGTTATGCAAAGCGTGACGACGGCCTGATGGTGGGTGCCGTGCATCTTCGCTCGACGCTGGAACTGCTGCATCAGATACGGAAGGACGGCTTCGACGGCGCGCTCTATTTCGACACCTTTCCCGATACCAGCGGGCTCGACCCCGTCGCCGAATGCGAGGCCAATATCGCGACAGTCAGACGGCTTGTCGAGATCGCCGACAGGTTAGCTGGTGAAAACAGCCTTTCAGAGGCGCTGGCGCGCCAGGATGCCGTTGCCAGCCAGAGCATCGTGAACAAGGCGCTGATAGGCGCTTAGGGTCAGGACCTCGTCCACAGGGGGAAAAAGATGAACCTTCCGCTTGGCGATCCGAGGACGATCGGGCCCCGTATCCGCATGATGATGCCGCGCCTGACTCCGCTCGAGGGGCGCGTGGTCGACATGATCCTAGGCCGGCGCGACTTCGGCGAAGGCACGTCGCTGAAGACGGTTGCCGACGATGCCGGTGTATCGGAGGCGATGATCGTCAAGGTTGCCAAGAAGCTCGGCTTCGACGGGTTCAAGGATTTTCGGGCCGGCCTTTCCGGCTACAACCGCCTGCCGACGGCCGACCTGCACGAAGAACTGTCTCCGGACGACACGACTGCGGAGATCGCACGCAAGGTTTTTCGCACCTCGTTGCATGCGCTGGAGGAAACGCTTGCTATATTGGATCCGGATGCGCTGGAGCGCGCGGCTGACCTGATCCATGGCGCGCGCCAGCGGGACCTCTACGGAATAGGTGGCTCGGCGCAGATCGCGCGCGACGTCGCGCATAAAATGCTGCGCATAGGCGTGCGGACCAGCGTGTTCGACGATCCGCACATGATGCTGATGTCCGCCTCGCTGCTTGGCGAAGGAGATGTGGCGATTGCTTTTTCGCATTCGGGATCGACGACCGCTATCGTGGAGCCTATCGAACTCGCGCGCAGGCGCGGCGCCAGAACTATCGCGTTGACCAACTACGCCACATCGCCACTCGCATCCGTGGCCGACGTCGTGCTGTGTTCGACCGCCCAGGGCTCGCCGCTGCTGGGAGAAAACGCCGCGGCTCGCATCGCGCAACTCGTCATCTTCGATGCCGTGTTCGCCGCCGTCGCACAGCGCGATCTTAAGGCGGCCGAGCGCAACCTCTCAGCGACGATGGGTGCGGTCGCCAACAAGCGGCGCGACCTGTGATGTCTTCGCCGCGCCCTGTCGTCATCGTGGTCGGCAGCCTTCACTACGACATCATGGTCGATGCTCCAGATCGCCCGCGTAAAGGCGAAACTGTCACTGGATTTGCGTGGCGTCCGAAATTCGGTGGCAAGGGAGGAAATCAGGCGGTTGCCGCGTCGGTGGCGGGCGCGGAGGTGCGCATGGTCGGCGCTGTCGGCAATGATGATTTCGGTCACTTTCTCCTCGCCAATCTGGAGGCCGGAGGCGTCGAGGCGTCACGCGTTGCGCGTGTTGGCCACCTTGGGTCGGGCATGAGCGTCGCGATAGGCGACGCCGAAGGGGATTACGGCGCGGTCATCGTTTCAGGGGCAAACGCCGCCACCGAAACGAGTGCGCTTGCA
>VFQQ010004299.1_pt1 | contig 12720 bp, 14 predicted proteins | sample 3512341 | NCBI WGS metagenome assembly VFQQ01 (sample SAMN10412373, study PRJNA504923) | tailings metagenome | isolation source: Relicate 2 Philex TSF1 revegetated site | place: Philippines: Tuba, Benguet | collected 2017-08-29 | reverse complement strand
GATCCATGCAACCCAGGCTCTGCAGCTTTTATGCCTGCAAACAGCTCTAGGTGACTTTAGCTCATGCAGGAACCCACCTGCCCACGCCGCAGAAGTTGTTGGCTAAGGCTGGCTCGCAGTCGGATGCAGCCAGGCTGATGGGCAGCTCCAGAACTTTCTGGCCGGCCACATCATTTGGCACAGCGTCTCCCCGGGGGACAGTGCCGGACACATCCACGGCTTTGCCATTGGAAGCGTAATCCTACACCATGGCTCCACCAGGGGTGCGCCGTCAACGAGATTGCTGCGTGCCAGCACTTGTTCCACGCCCCCAAAGCCAGCAGGCCACGCACCTGAACCTTGAAGTAGGTGAGGGTGTATGCATACCCGCTGGCGACATCGGCATCCGGAACCGCCACCTGGATTAATGGGCAGAGCAGTAAAATGTATTTATGCCAAAGCACGTCTGATGCTGCAGTCCAGTGGCAGGTGTGTTGAGCAAAGCTGAAAAAGAGCACACAAGGAGCGGAGCGCAAAGAGGGCGGCATGCGATGCAGATCTGTGGGGGGCGCTTGCCTGTAGCTGCAGTTTCTTGGTTGTCGGGTCGTACACACGGCGGCTCACAATGGCCAGCGCAGATGGCTTGTCAGGGTGGCCTGGGTGCAGAGAACATGGGCACTTTTAATCAGCGCCTGAGATCGCATCCCAGCAGTCGGGCTTATCAATCTTAGCTCCATAACTGAAATCAGGTATGCCATCCAGCCGGCTCACCGTAGAATATTTCAGGGAGCGAGGTGAGTGTAGCGTCAGAGATAACGATCTGCCTGCCCAGCTTGAAGTTGGCGGCCGGTTGGAATGCCCCGCCGTTGTCAAACCGGGACAGTGCGCCGAATGCCGCCACCTTGAAGCGGCCCTTGGTGCATGCGACGCTGCCGCAGAGCATGCCGCTGAAGGGGAAGGATACCTGCCCGGGATACGAGAAAACAGGTTCTTTGGTGTCAGTTGCACGCACTGCTGACGACCAACGATATTCTGCTGCAGAGGGCCACGCATGTGGGCATTCAACTCACCTGCCAGTTGTCATCGTTCTTCACCACGGCTGTGTCGGTATCCGCAACGAAGATGTCATTGCCATCCCCAGCAGTGGTGACCGATGTCTCATCGCTGCCCCGCAGCCACTGCAGCTGCAGCACGAAGCCGCCGTGCACGTCCGTGGTGGGAGCCGTCATCTGCATAGAATGCGCAGCAGGACATGGGTTCACGATAAGCTTGTGGTGGACAGGGCCCCTCTAGGACGGCGTGCATGGTGAGAAAGACACAGTAGCTGCCCTGTATACCCAGCCCTCAAGCGTGCTTGTAAATCATGGCAGCCCTCCCTCATGCCGGCTCTGCCACCAGCGGCGATGCAGCAGAACTGCTGCACCTCACTGCATCCCCAGCAGATTGACCTGGATGGTGACGTGGTCATCTGTGCTGGGGCTGTTGACAACGCTCACTCCCGCGGGCACATCCGGTTCGCCTGTCACACAGTTGGGTTGGCAGGGCTTCTGTCAAACTCTTGCGCAGACACCGTGCAGCAGTACAGCAACGCAGCAGTACAGCAGTACACGCGCGTTGGGACACAACGAGTCGCACCCATGATGCTGGAGTAGGGGTCTGCAAACGAAGTCAGCGTGTAGGCGCTGGTCCCGGCTCCATTCACTGCAAGAGACAGGTACAGGTTGGGTGATTTGTCAGGAGCGGCGGCTATGGAGACCCCGGAACTGCCCATGCACGCCGCGGCTCTGGGGAGAGCTAGAAAGCCTCCACCATGCACCCCGGGTTGCTGCTCTCTCAGGCGCCGGACTTGCCTGCTGCGACGCCCACGCGGTATGTGCCTGCTGTGCAGTCTTCGTTGCGGTTTGCACCACACAGAGCGGCGTTAAGAGCCACCTGAAAAAGTGCAAGGATCGGCCGTGCTCAGCCTCACATGATGCTGGCGCATCATGCTGCCCTATGCAACAGCGTTTGTAACAGTGGACCCGTCACCGCAGGAGTAGGGCAGCACACCTGGTAGGACTGAGCTTCAAGTTTGGTGAGTGGGTCGACCGAGGCAAATGGAATGCTCAGGGGTGTCAGGCCATTGGTGTTGCCGGTTGCCGTATCGGCGTCCTTGAAATACACCCATTGGTACTTGAGCGCTGCATGGTGGAGAGGGGCAGTTATGCCAGCCATCCAGGTCAGGACAAAGACTGAAGAGGTGCAATATACGCCGTGCTGTGCGTCATTGTAGCACACGCACCATTGTCTAGTGAGCCGGTGACCCCGATGGTAATGCTGTTGGCGCCGCCGGTCAGTGTCACTTGCGGTGGAGCTGCAGGAGGAACACCGCATCAGAAACTGGGACAGGTGAGCAAGTTGGGCAACTCCCATGCACGTGAGCATGTGGTGGACACACAGCCTGCTGCCAAATGAACCTGGTTTTGTTGTGGATTGACTGCACCTCAGAACGCGCAGGCTAGGCCAGGCCCCCCTCCCTTGTCTACCTGGGTCGCCGACTCCAATGATGCCGCTGCGCATGTGCAGCGTCCCGCTCACTGAGTGGTCGCCAGTATCCGTGGACTTGGCGGCTGTCCCGACCGCTTCATCAGAGCCGTACAGCATGCGGCCCGCCACCTCCACCTTGTACAGGCCGTCGGTCAGGCTAGAGATGTCAAAGAAGCACTCTCCGTCGGCACAGGTGGGCTTGCTGACCAGATCCACCCAGACAACCGTGTTGCTCCAGCTGTCGGTTGCAAGCCGTTTCTGAAGTTTGTAGCTGCAGCATGTGCAGGACAGGTTATGCAGATGAAGGGGCCAAACGGGGAGAGGGTTATCGACCAAGCAAGGCAACATCTGCAGCACACCGCGCACTGACTGAGTGCAAGCGCGACCCTTCAAACTGGAAGCTAGACGTGGAGCAACTCTGGTTGCTTACCGGTAGTTGCCTGAATTAGCCAGAAGAGCAATGTCCGCAGTGGTGTCGGGCATTCCGGCTGAGGGGGGCGGTGTGTACTTCACTCTGATTTGGCCAACCCCGCTGTTCTCCAGCTTGACGTTGGTCACTGGCGCGGGCGTCCCTGCAGGCGAGCACGACAGCCGGGGGAGGTGTCAGGGTAGCTGATCTGCCAGGTGGCCATCAGGAATGCCCTAGAAGCTTGGCATCCAATCTATTACCGCCACCTGACTGGATGCGCCTCCTCAGCATAGCATTGGATTGGAGCTGGCCTGCCACTTACCAACATAGAATTCATCCGAGGGAGTATGCTGGTCCTCTCCTGTGTTAAGTCCCCTTTGCACGTACACGATCACCTGGCGCACAATGAAAGTGGACAGGTTCTCTCCTTTGGGGTCGCACACAAATCACTTTTTGGCTCCCGTTGAACAGCGGCTGGCTGCACCAGTCCGGTGGCAGTTGCTGTGTGCGGCGTTGTGCATTGGTTTCGGCTGCCGCGGTGACAGACGCGGCAGCAGGCAAGCACCAGTTGCTTACCTGGTAGCGGCTTGCTGGCCAGGTGGCCGTACTGATGCCAGACACAGTGATGGGGTCGCCGCCCAGGTTTGCGGGATTGATGGATACCTGAGTGCTCATCGGCAATTGCTCCCGGTTGCTGTGGAGGACATCCACAACCTGCAACAACAGGGTAGCACTCTCCACTTAACAGCGTGGTAGATGCATGCTGAGCAGGCAACCTGTGCCGATTCAGGCACACTTTGCGCAAAGCAAACAGGCAATAACGGTGTCCGCGCCTTGTATGTGTAGTAGCGCGCAGTCGCTGGGGCTGTGAATGTAAACTCCAGCGTGCTGGCCTTGTAGTTGTACGTAACCGTGGGTTTGCCAGGCAGGCTCGGGTCATCTGCAGCAGGGTAAGCATAGTGTTGAAGTGGCAAAAGCTGCCGTAGCAAGCGCAGATTGAAGAAGGCAGCAGCAGCGAGCAGAGGCACTGGCTGCTGGCCGGTCCAAGCCCAGTCAAAGCCCTGGTCATTCTACCCCGCCCGCCACTAACCAATTCCTATGGGATTGACATCGCTGAGCTCGCTCCAGTACACTCCGGAGTCCAGTGCAGCCGCGTTGGGGCTTTCGCCGCACAGTGTGATGCTGGGCACGCCGCCCTTTTTCTGTGGGTTACTGGTGTCCTCAGGGTCGGCGGGCAGAACGAGGGTGTTCCTCACTCCAACCCTGACTTTGTAGTCGTAGTTGTAGTACTTGTTGTTGTTCGCGTCTGCACACAGAGCACTCGGTATGGTCAGGGGGTGTATGAACTTTGGCTGTCTGCAGCTTCTATCCTGAGGAAAACAGCCATCGGGGCAACTATTCTCAGGCAGCAACCACGCTCCAATGCTCCACCCTGATTGCGCACCGTCATTTGGAATGTTCACTTGGAAGGTTCTAGAGTCTCCCGTTGGGTTATCGGTCAATGACCCGGCTGGCAATGCGACAGTAAAGCCATCGGAGCTCACGGCAGTATCAACCTTGACACCGGTGGTGGTATAGCACTGCAGGCCATCTCAAATATGGGGTGCATTTGAGTGGTGGTAATGTCCATGCACCACCTGGCTGCTAGCACTAGCCCAGCATAATGTGCCTGCCAAGCTGTGATTTCTGAACGGCGCTGACACGAAATGCAGTGCCACATTGCAACCTGGCACTCACCGTGCCTCCTTCACCAGAGTCCGCTCGGAACAGGGCATAGTAGTACTCCAGGCCGCTGTCGACAGTGGGCTCGGCAAACCTGCCAAATGCAACAACTAGCATGTGCAGGTCAGGCACAGCCTGTCAATCGGTGCGCCCGAGTCAATCCTGAGAAACAGCCTCCCTGAGTGCTGCCCTGCCACTTACATGACTTGCAGGACTCTCTTGGCGGGAACCGTCAAGGTTGGAGCTTCTGGCTTGCTCGGCATGCCCACTGCTGCCATGCTGCTAAGCAAAAGATCGCCAGTGGCTGTCTGATCTCCACCACTGCCGTCGGTGTTGATCGCCTTGACCGCCACCTGCAAATGCAGGACGCAGAGAGGCGCGCCAGCTGAGCCAGCAGTATGGTTGGGGAGGTGTAGCAGCACAGCGCTGCGATGGCGGTCCGATGGAGTTAGTGCCGGCCGTAACCATTTTGCGTACCTTGTAGCGGCCCGCCACCAGGTTTGTTGCATCTGGGCCAACCACAAACTGCCCCTCGGTGCTGCCGGTCCAGGTGATGTCGCGGGTTGCCAGCTGCTTGTTGGTGTGCCCCGTGACAGCCTTCGTGTTGTCTCCCTCGGTGTACACCATGTACGTGTACCTGAGTAGGAGAGGGCAGGGAAGGAGAGGGCAGGGGGCCCACGTGGACATTGGGTGTCCGGCAGCAGCATGGCCTGCCGGGTGGCTGGGAAGCCAGGGCAACCATTTCCCAGGCGGCATTTGGGGCTGTGCAGAGCAATCTTTGGATGCTGCAAAACCGCTGGGCTGCCTTTTGCAAACTGCATGCCAACTGCATGCCAAGATCCTGCGGCGCACTCCACTTGGACCACCCGCTGCCCCTCCTCACTTGATGGCGTTGGCCACCAGACCGAACTTCACAGTCAGGCGGTCCAGCCCATCTTGCACACTGATGATGCTCGGCTTTAATGGTGCGGCACCTGCGGCACAGATTGATCAAGTCGGAGAGCAGCGCAAGAGCATCAAGAACAAACTCTAGGTTCCTGGCATGCTGCGCCTGCAAACTCAGCTGCAAAGCACACCCTTGCAACACGCCATGCAAGCCCGGATCCTTACCCGTGCCAATGACCGCTGACCACTCGGAGGGGGCAGGATCCTGGCTGTTGGGGTTGACCGACTTGACGCGCACGCGGTACAGCGCGTCATCCAGGGCTGGGTCAGGCACCGTGAATGTGATTGCGTCGCTGGCAAGAGTGCCCGTGACTGCCGCGTTTGTACGGACAAAGGTGTAGCCGTTTGCGGTGTTGTCGGCTGTGTCGAGATCTGATGGGCCCTCCACCGACGGGTTGTCCACCCGAATCACGTCGAAGGTGTACCCAGCTGCACCAGGGGGTGAATGGGTTGAGTCGCCACTCCGCGGCAGCCAAGCAGGCGTGCTGAAACCATGGGCCCACCCGCGGCCGCTCAGCTTTCTGCACGCCTGCAGCGCTGTGCCCCAACCGCAAGAAATCATGTGGCAGGTAACTGCCCCCCACTCCTGGCGGTGCACTTGTGATCGGCAGTGCGCAGACTCACCGGCGTTATCATTTGCTTCGGCGGGGATGGTGAACTGGACCTGAAGCCGCTTTGAGGGGCTGATCAGGTTGGTCAGGGTGGGCGTGCCGGGGGCGGTGGGAGGGCCTGCGAGACGGGTGGGGCAGAGAGCTGCATGGTGGGACTGGCGGCGGAGCATGATTTGGGCGACGGTGGGGTTGCTGGATGGAGGGGCAGGGGCTGGTTGAGCGGGAATGCTGCAGGTGGGCTGGGCGGCGCGCCAAGCAGTAGCGGCTGGCTGGTGTGGAGGACCACACTGGAATGCTGCAGGGTGAAGCTCCGGAATCAGCTATTGCACAGATGGGCAGCACATACGGCAGCGTCTGCCAGGCAGGGCCGCAGGTGGAGCGGCAGGGCACACAAACGCACCGACGTAGAAGTGCTGGGACTCCTTCATCACCCAGTTGGAAGCATCGGCCCCGCCAACCACGGTCCACTCCATCGTGTACCTGCGGGGAGCAGGTGGGGCATCTCCTTGCCTCCCCCTTCCTTTTCGTCACTCTTGTTTTCGCTGTTGACAAGTTCCAGAGCACCTTTACAGCCAGAACCTGCAAATAACACACCTCCAAACCCTGGAACCCTGCCCAGCGCCTCACCTGCCAACGGCCAGCGTGCTGCCAGCACCGCTGCACAGCGGCACATTGGTGATGCGAAGGGGGATGATGCTGGTGGCTGGCGTTGTCTTGTAAACCACGCCGGCTGTCGTCAAGTCGGCTGTCCCATCGTTGGAGCCGCACAGGTTGTCACCCTTTGCGGCAGCGCCGGTGAGCCAGCGATACAGCTTGTAGCTGGCGCTGGCGGCCGCGTCAGGGCTGGTCTGCTGCCACTCCACCGCCAGGGTGCTGGGGCTGCTTGCGCTGTTGTCCACCGCCACCGAGTTGTCCTCAATGGCGCCCACGGTGCCTGCATCGTTGCCGAACGGAGCGTGTGGGCAGAGCGTGTGGGTCATGGCAAACAGCGCTGCTGCTGCATCACAAAGACACCCAGGTGGGACACCCCTGCTCCACCAGGGCTGCCCTGTCAGCCATGGAGCGCAGCAGGCGGGCGGATACCGGCCATCCTCCTGTCAGCTGGCTCTTGGCACAATTGCACCCACCAGAGTAGAAGTAGGCGGTGGAGGGAGCGGCCGGCTTGTCAAAGTTGTCGGTTCCAGCGGTGATGCCGGTGCTGAACCAGCTGATCGCCTTGAACGTGGTGACCTTGAACTTGCCGGGAGTGAGCGAGCACGACAGCTGGATGGAGCGTGTGGTACTGTCCTGGTTTGTGTACAACTGCGTGGGGGCATACATGTTGCACGTCGTAGCTAGGCGCAAGCGGTGTCAGCTGCGCGGCAGCACGGTCGGCTCAGAGAGCAACCGCCGGTAAACAATGCTACATACGCCCTGTCATCTTGTCAGCCCCCGTCCATCAACCAAAGGGGCACCTGCCAAGACCTCCTCCCCACACACCGCTTGGTCGCCTGTCTTGGCGGGCATGAGGATGGTGCCGCTGCACACCGACGACTCTGCCTGGCTTCCAGGGAAGTACCCGGTGGCCTCCACATAGTAGGCCTGCCAACAAGAGGACGGGCACGGCAGCACCCGTAAGATGTACACATGCCAGCACTGGCGAGGGCTGGTCTGGTGAGCCGGCGCACTAGGCAAGGCTCCAGCCTCTCGTCACCTTGGCGCTGTCAACGTCTGTGCGCGCAAACGTGATTGTCAGGCTAGTCTCGGTGGCAGTAGTGCTGACTCCAGCCACGACAGTGGGAGTCTCGGGGTCGCCTGCACACGCGGGCGGGAAGGGGATCCAAGGCATTAGCTCCCTGATTGCAGGCACGGCAGCCAAGCAAGCTGCTCTGTGCTGCCACTGCAAGAGCACCTAGCTGCGCATGGCCACTGATGCATGCCAGCTCAGCAGCTCCTCACCAACAAAGGTGTATGGTGGATTGATGCGAGCTGTGGATGGCTTGGTGCCAGCCGAGTCGGACGTGAAGCTGCCGCCGGTGGTCCAGCGGTAGGCGGTCACGCTCGTCACCAGGTACTTGCCCCTGCCGCACGGACTGTTGGCCACGGCGCCGCAGTTGGTGCCCTTGGACAGGTCAATGGGCAGCACCAGCTTAAGGTTTTCTCCACTACCCTCTAACCGGGCCACACGGTTGGTGCCGCCCCAGCGCATGACGGTGAAGGTGGTGTGGGCGGGCAGCGCGCCCACGGCCTCAAAGGCCATGTCAAGGTTGGTTGTGGCATCAAGGGTGCCTGTGTAGGCAACAGGTGTGACGCCTCCAGTTGGGTCGGCTGCATCCAGCGAGGTGGAGGTGCGAGAATGCCAGATGTTAGCACCGTGACGCACAAACACAGCAGCGCAAGGGCAAGGTGGCAGCTGGCTGCGGACGCTTGCCACAGCTGCAGGCAACCAGCTCCAGGCCAGCCTCCCCAGCGCACGCACTGAGCCAGTCGGTGTTTGCATCGGCGCTGCCCGTGCTGAGCTTGAGCTTGAATGGCTGGGTGGCGGTCACGCCGGCGTGGACGGCGGCGCGGCAGACGGAGGAAGGGAGGAGGTAGAGCTTGGCGCTGGCGCTGTACACTGCGGTTGCATCGGTTGTGCCGCAGTCGGCGTCGCAGCGCACCACCAGCCAGGCACCATTGGCAACAGCCACTGCTGCGTTGGTCAGGGCATCCTGGCCGGTGTCGGTGCAGGCCAGCCGCACGGTGTCGTCAGCCTGCGCCCCGCCCGTCGTTAGAGGTGTGCCAGTGGTGGCCAGGCCGCTGTAGTACTCCACATCAACTGTGTAGTACAGCGCGACATCAGCCTGGCCCTGCTTGGATGCACATGGCAGTGGGACTGGCTGTCAACTAGTGCAAGCCTTGAGGAGAGGAGGCAGGCTGGTGGGGCTGCTCTGGAGCTGGAAACTGCATCCCATGCCTGGACGCAAACAGTGGGTATCCCCACAATGCCGCAGTGTGGCAGCCATCCTTGGCTGGAGTGAAGCCCTGTCCTGCATCTGACTCACCTCGGGGGCGGCGAGGGACACGTCCACCGTGGTGCCTGTGCGTGTGTCTGACACGCTGCTGATGTCCAGGCTGCTGAGCTCGCTGGGGTTGCCTGCGGGGCGGTGGGCCGGTGAGGCACGGCTTGGCTGAGCATAACAATGTAGGAGGGGGAACTCTGGCAGCAGCGGTGCGCAGTGCCGATGCACACTGGGCTACTTGTTCGCCTACCGGCTCTACCGTCCAGCCTCCCAAAACACCACGCAAAGCCTCACCCGTGCCAATGACCGCCGACCACTTGGAGGGGGCAGGATCCTGGCTGTTGGGGTTGACCGACTTGACGCGCACGCGGTACAGCGCGTCATCCAGGGCTGGGTCAGGCACCGTGAATGTGATTGCGTCGCTGGCAAGAGTGCCCGTGACTGCCGCGTTTGTACGGACAAAGGTGTAGCCGTTTGCGGTGTTGTCGGCTGTGTCGAGATCTGATGGGCCCTCCACCGACGGGTTGTCCACCCGAATCACGTCGAAGGTGTACCCAGCTGCACCAGGGGGTGAATGGGTTGAGTCGCCACTCCGCGGCAGCCAAGCAGGCGTGCTGAAACCATGGGCCCACCCGCGGCCGCTCAGCTTTCTGCACGCCTGCAGCGCTGTGCCCCAACCGCAAGAAATCATGTGGCAGGTAACTGCCCCCCACTCCTGGCGGTGCACTTGTGATCGGCAGTGCGCAGACTCACCGGCGTTATCATTTGCTTCGGCGGGGATGGTGAACTGGACCTGAAGCCGCTTTGAGGGGCTGATCAGGTTGGTCAGGGTGGGCGTGCCGGGGGCGGTGGGAGGGCCTGCGAGACGGGTGGGGCAGAGAGCTGCATGGTGGGACTGGCGGCGGAGCATGATTTGGGCGACGGTGGGGTTGCTGGATGGAGGGGCAGGGGCTGGTTGAGCGGGAATGCTGCAGGTGGGCTGGGCGGCGCGCCAAGCAGTAGCGGCTGGCTGGTGTGGAGGACCACACTGGAATGCTGCAGGGTGAAGCTCCGGAATCAGCTATTGCACAGATGGGCAGCACATACGGCAGCGTCTGCCAGGCAGGGCCGCAGGTGGAGCGGCAGGGCACACAAACGCACCGACGTAGAAGTGCTGGGACTCCTTCATCACCCAGTTGGAAGCATCGGCCCCGCCAACCACGGTCCACTCCATCGTGTACCTGCGGGGAGCAGGTGGGGCATCTCCTTGCCTCCCCCTTCCTTTTCGTCACTCTTGTTTTCGCTGTTGACAAGTTCCAGAGCACCTTTACAGCCAGAACCTGCAAATAACACACCTCCAAACCCTGGAACCCTGCCCAGCGCCTCACCTGCCAACGGCCAGCGTGCTGCCAGCACCGCTGCACAGCGGCACATTGGTGATGCGAAGGGGGATGATGCTGGTGGCTGGCGTTGTCTTGTAAACCACGCCGGCTGTCGTCAAGTCGGCTGTCCCATCGTTGGAGCCGCACAGGTTGTCACCCTTTGCGGCAGCGCCGGTGAGCCAGCGATACAGCTTGTAGCTGGCGCTGGCGGCCGCGTCAGGGCTGGTCTGCTGCCACTCCACCGCCAGGGTGCTGGGGCTGCTTGCGCTGTTGTCCACCGCCACCGAGTTGTCCTCAATGGCGCCCACGGTGCCTGCATCGTTGCCGAACGGAGCGTGTGGGCAGAGCGTGTGGGTCATGGCAAACAGCGCTGCTGCTGCATCACAAAGACACCCAGGTGGGACACCCCTGCTCCACCAGGGCTGCCCTGTCAGCCATGGAGCGCAGCAGGCGGGCGGATACCGGCCATCCTCCTGTCAGCTGGCTCTTGGCACAATTGCACCCACCAGAGTAGAAGTAGGCGGTGGAGGGAGCGGCCGGCTTGTCAAAGTTGTCGGTTCCAGCGGTGATGCCGGTGCTGAACCAGCTGATCGCCTTGAACGTGGTGACCTTGAACTTGCCGGGAGTGAGCGAGCACGACAGCTGGATGGAGCGTGTGGTACTGTCCTGGTTTGTGTACAACTGCGTGGGGGCATACATGTTGCACGTCGTAGCTAGGCGCAAGCGGTGTCAGCTGCGCGGCAGCACGGTCGGCTCAGAGAGCAACCGCCGGTAAACAATGCTACATACGCCCTGTCATCTTGTCAGCCCCCGTCCATCAACCAAAGGGGCACCTGCCAAGACCTCCTCCCCACACACCGCTTGGTCGCCTGTCTTGGCGGGCATGAGGATGGTGCCGCTGCACACCGACGACTCTGCCTGGCTTCCAGGGAAGTACCCGGTGGCCTCCACATAGTAGGCCTGCCAACAAGAGGACGGGCACGGCAGCACCCGTAAGATGTACACATGCCAGCACTGGCGAGGGCTGGTCTGGTGAGCCGGCGCACTAGGCAAGGCTCCAGCCTCTCGTCACCTTGGCGCTGTCAACGTCTGTGCGCGCAAACGTGATTGTCAGGCTAGTCTCGGTGGCAGTAGTGCTGACTCCAGCCACGACAGTGGGAGTCTCGGGGTCGCCTGCACACGCGGGCGGGAAGGGGATCCAAGGCATTAGCTCCCTGATTGCAGGCACGGCAGCCAAGCAAGCTGCTCTGTGCTGCCACTGCAAGAGCACCTAGCTGCGCATGGCCACTGATGCATGCCAGCTCAGCAGCTCCTCACCAACAAAGGTGTATGGTGGATTGATGCGAGCTGTGGATGGCTTGGTGCCAGCCGAGTCGGACGTGAAGCTGCCGCCGGTGGTCCAGCGGTAGGCGGTCACGCTCGTCACCAGGTACTTGCCCCTGCCGCACGGACTGTTGGCCACGGCGCCGCAGTTGGTGCCCTTGGACAGGTCAATGGGCAGCACCAGCTTAAGGTTTTCTCCACTACCCTCTAACCGGGCCACACGGTTGGTGCCGCCCCAGCGCATGACGGTGAAGGTGGTGTGGGCGGGCAGCGCGCCCACGGCCTCAAAGGCCATGTCAAGGTTGGTTGTGGCATCAAGGGTGCCTGTGTAGGCAACAGGTGTGACGCCTCCAGTTGGGTCGGCTGCATCCAGCGAGGTGGAGGTGCGAGAATGCCAGATGTTAGCACCGTGACGCACAAACACAGCAGCGCAAGGGCAAGGTGGCAGCTGGCTGCGGACGCTTGCCACAGCTGCAGGCAACCAGCTCCAGGCCAGCCTCCCCAGCGCACGCACTGAGCCAGTCGGTGTTTGCATCGGCGCTGCCCGTGCTGAGCTTGAGCTTGAATGGCTGGGTGGCGGTCACGCCGGCGTGGACGGCGGCGCGGCAGACGGAGGAAGGGAGGAGGTAGAGCTTGGCGCTGGCGCTGTACACTGCGGTTGCATCGGTTGTGCCGCAGTCGGCGTCGCAGCGCACCACCAGCCAGGCACCATTGGCAACAGCCACTGCTGCGTTGGTCAGGGCATCCTGGCCGGTGTCGGTGCAGGCCAGCCGCACGGTGTCGTCAGCCTGCGCCCCGCCCGTCGTTAGAGGTGTGCCAGTGGTGGCCAGGCCGCTGTAGTACTCCACATCAACTGTGTAGTA
>VFQQ010004297.1_pt1 | contig 12723 bp, 20 predicted proteins | sample 3512341 | NCBI WGS metagenome assembly VFQQ01 (sample SAMN10412373, study PRJNA504923) | tailings metagenome | isolation source: Relicate 2 Philex TSF1 revegetated site | place: Philippines: Tuba, Benguet | collected 2017-08-29 | reverse complement strand
TGGGCTGGATGCGGCTGACCATTGGCTGTTGGGCTGCATTCGCTTGCGGGTACGGGCACGGGTCTGGTGACGGCACACCTGACGCTGCCATGGCCTGTCGGTTGGGTGCATGATGGGGAGAGGCAGGCTGGTGAGGGAGTGGCAGGAAACACGGCCAGCGGTGGGGACATCAGCGGAGTTTGGGTCCATCCCTGTCTGCTCCCCACCCGCCTGTCCAGCCCCGCACCTCCACCTCGTCCTCCCAACGCCCCTGCTCCAAGCGCTGTGCACAGCCATGCCAGCAAGGCACCCACCGCTGTGCACATGCATGCCAGCGAGGCACCCACCGCTGTGCACATGCATGCCAGCGAGGCACCCACCATTGTGCACATGCATGCCAGCTAGTCTAGTCTAGTCTTATCACTTATCGCCAGCCCCTTAGGGCCCCGCCGTAGCGGTCAGGTTGTACCAGCATGCCATCAAGCAGCCCACCGCTGTAGTGGAACACCAGGGAGTCTCCCGGCTGCAGGTCGGACAGCAGCCAGCGCAGGCCCTGCAGGATGTTGGCGGCGGTGGGCAGCCGCTGCCGCTCCTCCACGTCCTCCCACAGCACCAGAATGTCGTCCTGCAGTCAGTTAGCACACTATTGGAGCGGGCGAGATTAGTGAAAATGATTGCAGGATCCCACTGCACCAGCGTGTCATCCTGCTGTTGATGGATGGGCCAGCGGCAAGGGGAAGATGTGTGCAGAGCGGGGGGCAGGGAGGAAGGATGCCCGTCTTGCAGAGGGCAGCAGGGCGGCGGAAGAGCAATCGTGACGGTGTGGCTCCCACCGCATTCACAGCTGCTCAGTGTGCTTGCCACCCGGGCCTAGCAGCCTGCATTGGTCTTGCTCTACACAGCTTGCCTGCGAGAAGCCGCACTTGTGCTGCAGCAGGTAGCGCATGCACTTGCCGTCGTTGAGCGGGCCGCACAGCGTGGCGGATGTGCCGCTGCGGTAGTGAGGGCGGTGTGCAGATGTTGAAGGCACGCATACCAAGGCTGTGAAAATATATGGCCATGCCACTTCCCCCTCTGTCCCGTCCATTTGTCGTGGTTGGATCTCAAGTTGCCACCAGCCCGCCTGCCCAAGTGCCCAGCCTGCCTCCCCAGCTCACTCGTAGCTGACCGCCACAATCAGCGCCTTCTTCCGCCCGCCACCAGGCCGCGCCGCTGCTTGTACCCCCTGCTGCTGCAAATACTGCTGCTGCTGTTGAGCGTACTGCTGGCCCAGCTGCCCGCCGCCTGGCGCGTATTGCTGCTGCCCGGGGTGCTGCTCCGCGCCAAAGCCAGGCATCGGGGGCGGCGCAAAGCAGGGCAGCGGTGGCGGCGCCGTGAAAGGCATGGATGTCGGGCCGACTGACCGGGACATCCAGTCTGGCAGGCCAGGCATGGAGGGCACGGCTAGGCCTGCTCCACAGCACGGTGCGGCAAAGGGCGGCAAGGCAGGCGGCGGCGGCGCCGGCGCTGCCGTTGCCGCTGTGGCTCCAAAGGCCAGCGCATCTGCCTGGCTCGATCCTGCAGTCGGGTTTGGGTACGAGCTTGGGAATGGAAAGCTCTGGGGCTGCCACATCCAGGTCGAGTGCGGAATACTTGGGCTCAAGTTGGCTCTTTGGCGCCCAGTGTGTACGTGTAGAGGTCACAGGCGCTGAACAGCACAAGCGCAGCAGCGAAGGCACTGCGCTCGCTGCAGCTGCCGTGCACCATCCGCTGGACTCGGCGCCGCCCGGGCCGCTGTTGAAAGCATGGTACTCACATGTGCACTGGCAGCCGGTACAGCTGGAGGCAAGGGTGCGATCGCCCTAGCCTCTTCCGCCGCCAGCCGCTGCGCTGCCGCTGAGGTGCCCATCCGAGCTGCCCGGGCAGCCCTGGTAGGCAGCGCTGCCCAGGCAGACTGGATATGGGTGACAGATGGACGACGTCTTGATGCCTCACACCGCATAAACGTACAAATGATCATGAACAAGGATCTGCAGCCCTCCGGCATGCAGCGCAGCACAGCTGCTGAGGGTGGTGCGCCCGCCCGCTCACGCGGGCATACATGCGCAACAAACGAAACACGCATGCAAAAATGGATATTGCAAACACGCAAAGCAGGAAAGCCAGCTTGCTCATGATTCAAACGGAATGCACGGCCGGTAAAAATGAAGGGATGGGAGGGCTCAACTAACATCACTTCAGGGCATGCAACAACAGCACACACGGTGGCGCAGAACACAAGCGGGCGCACACAAGCATGCATCAAGGAGGTATCAGGCCATTGCAGAAAATCGCAACATCCCTTTTGTGGTCTCTGTCATCGCAGTAGCGGTTGATGCTATAGGCGCACCACTGCAGACCCGGCTCTGTGCCGGTGCACGCCACTTCATCGAGGCATTGCGAGCCTTTTCCCACGCCAAAGTAGGCAGAGCTGCGCACAGCCTTACCCAGGCCGGCCAGCCCAAGCTGAATGCATGAAACAGTCGCAGCAGCGTCGTCGAAGTCGCCAAATGTGTCGCTCACCTGCACAGGTGGGCAAACGCTGGGGTAAGCAAGGCAGTGCCATGCCGGGCAGCAGCGCGGCGGTTGCAGAACACTAGCAGAGCCTTAAGCACAGCACCACTTGGCAAGTCTGTTCTGCTTTACTCCTGGATCAAAGGACAGCTGCAGCGCTTCAACTGCTGGCACGCCCACAAGCCAGCTCACCGACATTCTGGTGCCGTTGATGGTTACCTCCAGTCGGAAAGACTGCCCAGTGCCGTTGGCCATGTGTAGTTGCACTGCGGGTGGCACACAGGAGCAACAACTGTGTGGGCTCCGTGCAACATTCCTGGCGCGTGCTGCCCGCCATGGATCAAGGCGCACGCGCAGCAGCTGCATGCCAGGCTGACCTGGCAAACAGCACGCATAGGCCAAGGCTACAGATGCACCAGCTGCCACACTAGTGTGCTATGCTCACGTGGCGGTGGCTGGATGCCGCACTGAATGGCCACGATGTTTTTGGGTTCACACTCCTCCACATCTCCCCAAATGCCCATGCGGCTGCACGCCTCAATGTTAGGCTCTTTTCCACGGCACCACATGGTGCTCATAAATATGGGCCCACTGCCTGGACCCAGCCCAGTGCTGGGAATCACCCGGCCCGGTGTCGGCTGCCCCATTTGGCGGCAGGCAACTGTAGCAGAGCGGTCCTGGAACGGGTATCCATTGGTTTCCGTGTTGCACGTCTGCAGGCAAGGCGGCAGTGTGCAGGTTGGGGTCCGGTTGCTTTGGATTGGTGCATGCATGGCCATGCATGGCACGTGGGCTGCCTTAGCACGTGTCTAGTAGTGCAGCAGCATTGCCTGCCCTGCCAAGAACAGCCACCCAACTTATCACTTGGAAGTGACACGTTGATGCGACTGAGCAAACTCACCCTGCCCCATTGGCCGCCAACTAAGACCTCGAGGCGTCCTGACCGCGGCAGTTTGCCGCCTGTTAGGCGCAGTTTGACTGCAGTGCAGTGGGCCGGGCGGGCCACAATCGATCATGATCCTGGTAGCCTGCCAAATCCTGAGCAGCCCACGCAGCATGAACATTCAACACTCTGGTGGCAAAAAAAACGCAATGTCACACAGAGCCAGCTGGCTCACCAGGGGGCGGGTCGCAAATGAGGCCCACATCGTACTCGTGGCCGCAATGGGCAGAATAGAAAGGCGGGTGCTCACAGTCTTCTGGCCGACCCTCCTCCCCAGTGCATACAAAATTGTCCATCCAGACGGGGCCTGCTCCGCGACCAAACATGGCGTTGCCAACCGCGCGGCCCCATGTGAAGCCAAGGTAGCGGCACAACTCCGAGGCGGTCGTGTCGTATTCGCCCAGGCAGTGCCAGTAGTTGCAGCACACCTGCATAAAGGGCAACAGTCTGTGACTGCTTATCGGCAGACTGCCTGTTGAGCACTGCAAGCGCAGCTCGCAATTGCACTGCAATTGCTGTTGAACAGCGCAAACGTACCGTGCCCCACAAGCCCGTTCCAGGTTCCAAAATCTCCAGCCGCCCTGCCCTCCCATTGGCGGTCTTGTTTGCTAGGCGGATTTGCACTGCAATAGGCATGTGATGTTGTGGCATTGCGAGAAGCCATCCACCCCAGAGTCACGCCCGAACAGCCCGCATGCCATCACGCTGCAAGGGTGCATTTGACTTACGGGGCTTGGCGTTGCATCGCACGCCAATGGGTGTTGGCACTTCGCAGATTGTGTCGTCATACTCTCCTAGTGGCTCGTGCGCACATTGCTCAAGCCCAGCCTCATCGCCTTGACAGCTCACGTCCTCAAGCCACACCCGCTTGGGTCCGTAGCCAAACCAGGCTCCCCCAAACGCCCGGGCTGGACCAGGCATGCCCAGCTGGAAGCAGGCAACAGCCGCTTCCGTATCGCTCCACCAGCCATTGTAATCGCAGATCTGCAGACCAAATGTGCCAGCCAAGGAATCCATGTCACTCTTGCCAAAAGCTCAAGGCTGAGCAGCAGGAGGTTGTTGTGGCAGGAACATCGAACTGTGGCCCTCCATAACCTGCCTCAACTGCTCACCATACCCCATTCTCCCGCGTAATAAATGTCCAGACGGCCCGCCTGCCCATCTGCCGTGCGGTTTGCCAGCCGCAGTACAACTGCACCTAGCATTGGATAATGAGAGCGCCAATCAGCAGGGAACATGAATATGCCACAGTGGATTCAACCCGCAGGTGATCGCACTTGGGGCGTTGTTGGCGTCGCATTGGATAGCAGCATCGCCGCTCGTGGCTGGCTCAGGGGACCCGCCCCATGACACAGGGGTTGGCACATTAGACCAAGGAGTCCAGACTGGAAAGTTGAAGCAATCCTGAAGACGGGTCGCCTTGGTGCTGCAGACAAAAGCATCCAGCCACCTCGGCAACTTCGCGCTTCCGAACCAGCCGCCCGGCAGCGCCCGCCCAGGCGTCGGCAGCCCAAGCTGCCGGCAAGCTGTAGTGGCCTCCGAATCTCCAACCGAGTAGCTGCCGATCTGCGACATGCAGCCGGCAGTGGTGTGCATCCCATACAAGTTGCCCAGATCAAGGGCACTTCACACCTCGCACATGCGCCCAATGCAGTGGCAGCAGCGCACGACCGGTTGGTCAATCGTTACTCACCGAGCCCCACACTCCGTTGACAGCCACCTTCAGGTAGCCGGAGTACTTTTGCTTCTGTACCATTTTCAGCTGGACTGCACGAGCAGGGAGCGCCGGAAGGCATCAGTTGGAGAGTTCCTCACCCAGGGCAGCAGCGCTGCACAACTAGAACCAAAGCAAGTAACGATGATGTGGCATGCCCTCTTCACAGCACGCAGCCAGCAGCCACTGTGCACTGCAACCGTGAACCGCCACTCTGCACAGCTGCATGGCTTACTTGTGACGTTGCAGGCCACTCCCACATCCTCGGCGTGCGTGCAGCCGTGCTGCCCCCAGCCGCTGTGCTTGCACTGGTCCAGTCGCCGCTCGCTGCCGGTGCATTCCACATTGGACATCCATATCGGTTGGCTGGCCTTGCCTGGACCCAGCCTGCGGTGCACCGCAATGGCAGGCAGCGGCAGCCCCATCTGCCGGCATGCGACCTCCGCCTCCTTGTTTCCGATGCCGCACACCTGCACAAGAGGTCAGGGTAAAGCCGTTACCTCAAGACAGAGCTGCAGGTGCAGCATCAAGAGAGACAAGAACCTGCACCTCATCCTATCACAGACGCAGTGGCACAGCTTTTACTCTGTGCCGACTCACCGTGCCCCACTCCTGCGCAAACAGCACCTCCAGCCGGCCCATGTTGGCACCCTTGGGGCCGTCCACCAGCTGCAGCTTGATGGGTGCATTGTTGCAGATGATGCCCACATCTTCAGAGTGCAGGCTGCGGGGGGGGAAAGATGAAACACGAGCACGGTGAGCATCGTTCTTGCGCGACGAGAAAAAAGTGTAAACAATGCGAGCATTGGCGGCGTATGCAAGCTCCCCACAATAACATGCATGTTGCAATTGCTCCCAGATGTTGGGCCCGCAGGTGGGCTGCACTGGAGGCTCACCAATTGTGGGTCCCCCACGCTGCGTGCTTGCATGAGTCCAGGTTGGTCTCGTAGCCCTGACATTGGACATCGTCCAACCAGATTGGTCCTGCCCCGGTGCCATAGTATGCACGGGCCACCGCCACACCCGGGCCTTGCAAGCCCAGCTGCCGGCATGCCACAGTTGCTTCTTTGTCCCGAAAACCGTCTTGGCACACCTACAGGCATGGCAAGCCGGTTGTGATTGAGAGTAGGCGGGGGCTCTGGCTGCAACACTAATCGGTACACAGTTGCATTCACAATGACCATCGCCTCACCGTGCCCCATTGGTTGTTGAACTTGACCATCAGCCGGCCTGAGACTGCCTTCCCATCCGCGGTCTTTGTGCCGTTGACCAGCTGCAGCTCGACTGCAGGCAACATGTGCAGCGGCACACGGTCAGCAATGAAGTGATCTGCGGTACTTGTGCGAGCACCGAACCCACCTGCCGGCCTGACTCTCACGTCGACGCCTGTGCCGCACACCACCCCTACATCCTCCCAGTGGGTGCTGCAAGAAGGGAGGCAAGTTTGGCGGACTCAACGTTGACCGCGGCGTGGTGCTAGTGCACTTTGTAATGTGCATGTGGTCAAATCTATGCCAACACAAGGCTCAGCGAGTGCCTGAGTTTTAAAAGCCCTTGCTGCTGCAATGCATTGGTGCTCACCAGGCAACATTGCCGGTCTGGCGGCGGCAGTCATGCAGTGCTGCTTCTGCCCCCGTACATGCCACTTTTGTCCAGGCAATCGGGCCCCGGCCGGCCCCGAACGACGCCTTGGGCACCGCAAAACCGGTGCTGCTCAGGCCCAGCTGTACACCAGTGCAACATCAGAAGAGGAGCAAGGGGGTGAGTGCTGGATGGGGCGTTGCTTGCAGCAGCATGCGAGCCTTGGCAGCCAGGATGCCAAACCGTCCACCCATCCCCTATATTACCTGGCCGCATAACACTGAGGCTGCCAGATTTGTGAAGCCATCGCCACACACGGTCGACCAGGAGCCGCTGGCCAGCTGCACCTCCAGGCGCCCTTGCATTGCTCGCTCGTTGTTGGTGATGCCGCCGGTCACCAGGCGCACCTGGTCTGCTTGTTTGGTGGAGGGCAGAAGCATACAATGAGCTGGGGATGGTGGTCCAGCTTTTCACCTGAACCATCAAGCAAAAGCTGCGTGAAAGTGCTGCCACTGCACCCCAGTCTTTTTGTCTTAGGAAAAGACATGCGGTGCAGCATCACAGGCAGTGCCACTCCACTCACATTGCTTGGCGCCGCACTTGCCGGCCTGGCACCAGGAGCAGAGCAGCGCGGCCTGCCCGCTTCGGTCGCATTGAGTTGCCTTCCAAACAGCACCAGGGCAGGCTGTCCAGCTGGCCTCTGCACCTCGGCAGCCGATTCTGTGGAGGCGCAGCGCCCCGACGCCCACACCAAAGCCAGCACCCGGCAGCACGGTGCCGTTGTTCCCGAGCCCAAGCTACCATAGTGGGGAAGCAGTGACAGGTAAGTTGCGGCCAGCCAGCCACATATGGACAGGAGCAGCCAGCTGGCACCTTCTGCCGCCAACCCGCATGGCATGCATGCATGGCCGGCGGCATCTCTTGGCAAACAGCAGGCAGTGTGTGCGCTTACCTGGCGGCACACCACCTTGGCTGCCGCTGCCGTGAAGCCACTGCGGCACGTAGGCAGCCAGCTGCCCTTGTATAACAGCTCCAGCCGGCCCGACCAGCCCCGAGAAGACTCGACGGCATTGACCAGGCGAGCGGGCACTGCTTGCAGAGGAGCGAGCTGGGTGGGCCGGTCTTAGGGCACCAGGCGGAGGGGTTGCACACCCATCGGAGGTGGGGCAGCTGCCCCAGCGCCAGCTGTAAGGCACGTGATCTGTCTGCGCCTCACCTGCCTCCTCCGTTTTGCACACCACGCCAACCTCCTCTTTTGGCCCGCTGCACTGGTCAGCAGGGGCCGCAGCGCTGAGGCCTTGCCGCACTTGACCATGCAGCCTTGAAGCCACATACCCTGTGAGCAAGCTGCCAGCTCCCCCGCAGCACAGGCGCATACACTTGTGGCCAGCTCTCACAGCGAGCCACCTCACGCTCCGCCTCACCAGTCAGAGTTGCCCCAGCCAGAGTTTGCACATGCTTCAAGGCGCGGCTCGTTGCCGCGGCAGCTGACCTGATCCAGCCACTGATCGCGTCGCCCGCTGGTACCAAGTTTCGCTTCGGGTACCGCCGATGCTACCTTTGCTAATCTGCGGCGGCAGCAGACAGCGTGTTTTATGTGGCACACCCAACAGCGTACCCTGATGAGCTGGGGGTCTGCGCTCGGCTTATTTGCACCGTCGGTTCAGGTGGCAGACGGAACGCATGCATGCTCAGTGCAGCACACACCTGCCGGCACACGACTGAGGCGGCCCTCGAATCGAAGTTGTCGTCACAAACGCCAAGCCACCTGCCATTGTGGAACACTTCAAGCCTCCCAGCGCTGGCGTTGGTTCTGTTGGCAGCATCCTCCAGGCGCACCGAGGCTGCACAACCGAAGAGTGAAGAGTCGGACGAGAGGCGGTGGGGGCCATGGGAGCGGACACCAGTGCAAGTTGTGTCACTGCCCCCTCGTTCGCCGCTGGGTGCCAGGCAAACCTGTGCCCTCACAACACATGCGCCCCGAGATGCTTACTGCGCGCCGACTCCCAAATGGTAGGCAGCTGGGTGGGCTCCACCTCAGTTGGTGATACCATGTACTGGCAAGGGGCAGGGGGCAGGGTTATCGGTCGGCTTGCGGGTTACTGTCGCTTGGCGCTAGCTGTGGCGATGTCAACCGCTGCTCGCCGGCTGACGACCTCTGTTGGAGGGTATACCCTTGCCCCATGCCAGTATCAACTTACATAGTACATGTAGCATGCCCCCGGCCCGTCCTCCAGCATCTCAATGTGAGCGAAGCCGCTTTGACCCCACTCATCCCTGCCAGGAGCAATGGCAAGTTGCTGAGTGGTTGATTCGTTCATGGCAGGCTCCCACCTGCTCCATCACAGCCTGTGCATGTGTGCATTTTTAACAGGCACCCCCGAGCTTACTCGCCCCCCCACGAGTTCTCTGCACGGTTGGGGTTGCCGAGAGGCAAGCACAGGGATGGCCAAATGTAGGTGGATGGGGCCGATGGCTGGCTGTGTCGCAACAGGCAGCTGCAACAGGGCACAGCGCGCCACAGCATGTGCTTTCAACTCCCTGCACTCCACTCACTGACAATCCAGTACGGTGGCTTCTGAGCCATGTTGTAGCCGACCACAAGCACTGCGTGATTCAGTTTGGCCTCGGCATCTGTAGCATTCGGCAGCCCAGCTGGCACCGGGCAGTTGGCGGCGCCCCAGAGGCTTTCTGCAGGACCACAATGATCGGCCTTGGAGAATCAGCAGAGTAGACGGGCTGGATGCACAGCATGTAGCCTTCAAGTTCATACGCTGTGAGGAGGCTCTGCACCTTTGCTGCACTTCCGGGCACGCACCAGTGTAAAATTCAAACAGGCTGCCCTTGGGCACCCAGAAGCCAACCATCACGGGCGCCACCTGCAACGCCTGCGAGTTGGAGGTCGCGCATGCACCTGGCATTAGATAGCGTGGTAAAGTGGATCAAGCTACGAGTGCTCTTGCATCCAAATCCAGCACGATTGTGATCGCCCCGCTCTGCTCTCTTGGCGCTCACCTGACGCAGGGCGGCCGCGGACCAGGAGCGGAGGCGTCGGAAGCCGCGGCCCGTGAGCTGCACTTTCTCGTTGGTATAGGTGGCCGCCATGCGGTTCTTGTCGCACAGCCCAGCCGTGCCATTGGCACTAGCGTAAGGGTATGTATCCTCCTTGGCCAAAAACCAACTGCGTTGAGGCACAGGTGGTTTGGTGTTGATGCGTGGGGCGGGTTGGCGCCTGCACCTGTGTGCAAAGCAAGGGCATGCCCGGGCATGCCCGACAGCTCGCTTTGCCCCTCACTTGGAGACGTAGAAGAGTGGGTCTTCAAAGTTGCCACCGCTGCATCCCGTGCGAACGCCACCGCTAGCGCAGTCGATAAGGTGCTGTTCGCTCATATCCACAGGGTACTGCTCGTACGTCTTGTTGAACTGGATGAGCAGCTTGGACTCGATGGCGGCTGCCGCAGCAAAGGCCCAGCAGCTGCCGCACAGGCCCTGGCTCTTGGCAGGCGTCACCTTGTCGGTGGTGCGCCAGTCCCAGGAGTTGCGGGGCACTGAGGGCTTGGGATCCACTCGGTCCGTGGGGCTGAGCTTCGGGACAAACAATCTCACGCGCAGCTTGCCCTGCTCGTACACACTGCGGTCCATGAAGCAGCTGACCAAGTGTGGGTAGATGGAGACAGGGCAGGCGCGGATGCCCTTACTTCTGGCCTGCAACAGGGGCAGGCGGCAAGGTCAAGATTGGTTCCAGGAGAGCGCAGCGAAGCGGGGCACCGTGCATTCGTATGCGAGCCCGCTGCCCTGGTGCTGGCGGCTGCAGCACTTACGATGCCGTCCACGTTGGTGCGGAAGTAGGAAAGGCGAGTTTGATCAACATTCCAGTTAGCGTACTTCATGCGGTACTTAACCTTCCACTGATTCCACAGGTTGGCATAGTTCTGCATGGCTGCCGGCATGGGGGCGGGTCAGGGAACATGCGCAACGATGGTGCCAGCAAGCAGCATGGATTGCACCGTCACCAGAAGCAGCCTCACCGAGCAAAGGGCAGCTATCACAGGCCCACTGCCGTTCACAGGTGCGGCGTTGGACAGTGGCACACTCCCCGCTGCGTCAGCCAGCGTGCCAGGCTGGGCGCCTGGTGGGGGTGTGCTGGTGCCATTGCCTGGTGTGGGTTGTGGGTGTGTCGTATTGGCCAGCGGCTGTGCCACATTCACAATTGGTCGGGGGCCGATTGCCGGAGATTCAGTAGTGTTGGCTGATGGCTGCGCTGTGTTGCTTGACGTCTGGGTGACATTGGCCGCCGGGGGCTGCGTGGAGTTGGCTGCGCCGCTTGCCTGGGGTGTGCAAGCCGACAGCGCAACCGCTATGAGCGCCAGTGCTGTGAGAAGATGATGTGCCATGGGTGTTTCCATGCTCGTTTCTGCAAATGGCAGGTTGCAGGTGCCTAGATGGAGAAGGGACTCGTGACAGACCAGGCACATGCCGCATCCCCGCAAGTCGGCGAGCGTTGGCGTGCCGCTCCGACGGTATCACTGGGAAGTGTCCGCTGCGGCAGCCCACACGCTCACCTGAGCGCAAAGAAGAGACATGCGGTGACGATGCAAGGCACGGCAGGGGGCCTGCGACGCCCTGGGCGGGTGACTGGTTGTGGTGCGCGGCGTGCGGGGTGCCAGTGCTGGCGGGCAGGGCTGAATTGCGTTCGCACGGAGCCGATCGGTGCTTGCAAGATGGCGCTTTCTCGTAGGGGCGGGGCCGCCCAGCCTCATGCGGGGTGCCAGTAGCTGTGCGCTCGAGCATGCAGGCATGCACCTGCCATGGCAGAAGATCAGTAGATTGCCGCAGCCTCTCTCTGGCCCTGCTGTCCCTGAATTGATCCAGGTCAGTCATGAGTTGGCAGACACATTGCTCTTAGTACTCGTTCAGTAGAGTGCCTCAGCAGCCGGGCGGGCAATGATACAGCAGGAGTCGAGCCGAGCCTTGCAATGAGCCCTGCACAGCAGTCGCACAACAGACCCGCAAACCGATTTTGAACCTACAGCAGCACACACAAACAGACCGAAAAGAGCCCTAGTTCCACGCCGTTGCGGCCTGTACCTGCCCTTATAATAGTGGCGGCATGCCTCCGCAGCGCGCACGGCTTCAAAGGCCGCTGCTGGTGCACTTGCTGGTTGGGACTGCTGGTATCAGCCGCAGCCTGATGGCTGCTGCAAGTCACGAAAGCGGCTGCTTACTTTGCCAAGTGCCTGCCTGCTCAAAAGGTACTCAAGGCCAGCAGCGCACTCCTGCGGCGGCGGCGGCGGGCGGGAGCGGCGGCGGCGACGTGCACTGGGGAATGCGGCCTCCGGCGGCCTGCTGCTGTATTGTAACCGTGTCGGCGGCGCTTTTGTAGTCTCAAAGAGTGCCTGGCAGGTCCTCCGCTGCTGCCAGGGCACATGGGCACGTTGACCACTCTCCCCCAGCTGCAAGCGGGGCCTGTCGCCTGCTGCCCAAGCTCCCCAGGACTGCTATAAGCGGTAGCGGCGAGATTGGGGGCCCACCCGTGCGGTGACACGCAGCTTGTGCTGTGGTGCTGCGTGCCTTAGCCTCGAGCTATCTGAAAGGGGACGCTCGCTGCTCCCTCCGCGCTTCCTGCTGCTGTTACCAGCCCATCCCCGCTTGGTTCTGTGCAACCCCACGCAGCCCAGCAGCGCCATGCAGGCCACGCTCACCATCCAGGCCGCGCCGGTCGCCCGGGTGCAGGCCCGCCGGCAGCAGGTGGCGTGCAGCGCGGCCGCCTCGCAGCAGCGCGCCGTCAGCGTGGTTGCGCCAAAGGTTGGCGGCCTCACCAGCCAGCGCAATGTGGCAGCGCACGCCAAGGGCGCCATCAAGCCCATGGAGGCCACCTTCACCGACTTCAAGCTGGTGGACAAGAGCAAGAAGGTGCGGAGGCGCGGGAGGCGCGCCGCAGCCGCCACACCGGCCGCCGCCGCCCAGCCGCCAT
>VFQQ010004296.1_pt1 | contig 12726 bp, 9 predicted proteins | sample 3512341 | NCBI WGS metagenome assembly VFQQ01 (sample SAMN10412373, study PRJNA504923) | tailings metagenome | isolation source: Relicate 2 Philex TSF1 revegetated site | place: Philippines: Tuba, Benguet | collected 2017-08-29 | reverse complement strand
CTGCGCGATGCCTACGCCATCCCGTTCATGTTCCTCTCGGCCTTCGCCGATGAAGCGACGCTGGCCACCGTGAACCGCCTGGGCGCGCTGGCCTACCTGGTGAAGCCGCTCGACGTGGGCCAGATCGTGCCGGCCGTGGAAGCGGCCTTTGCGCGGCTGAAGAGCGGCGCGGCCCCACTGCCGCTGGTGGCGCCCGCCGCTGCCGGTGCCGACCCGCTGGCCGACCCCGTGCCGCTGGCCGTGGGCGTGCTGATGCACCGCCACTCCCTGCCCCGCGCCGAGGCCTGGCGGCGGCTGCAGAAGCTGGCGCAGGACAGCCGCCTCAGCGTGCAGGCACAGGCCGAGCGGCTGCTGGGCGCGGTGGAAGAGCTCGCGCGCACCGCGTAGCGGCATCAAGCAAGAGCCACGGAACCGGCTTCGCCGGGCCGTAGGCGCACGGCCCCCTCGGGGGGTAGCGAGCGCAGCGAGCTTGGGGGCTAACCATTCAGCGTGAAGTAGAACGCGGCGCCCTTGCCGGGCTCGGACTCGGCCCAGACCTCGCCGCCATGCCGGCGCACGATGCGCCGCACCGAGGCCAGCCCCACGCCGTGGCCCGGGAAATCGCTGGCGCTGTGCAGGCGCTGGAAGAGCCCGAACAGCCGGTCGGCCGAGGCCATGTCGAAGCCGGCGCCGTTGTCGCCCACCACGAAGGCGCGGCCCGCGCCATGCGGCACCTCGCGCAGCGAGATCACCGCAGGGCTCACCTTGGCCGTGTACTTCCAGGCGTTGCCCAGCAGGTTCTCCAGCACCAGGCGCAGCAGCGTCGGGTCGCCCCAGGCGCTGAGGCCGGTCTCGATCGTGAACTGGCACTCGCGTTCCGGTGCGCCGCGGCGCAGGTCGTCCACCACATAACCGGCCAGTTGCGTGAGGTTCACGCGCTGGCGCGCCAGCGGTTGCTGCGACAGGCGCGCCAGCGTCAGCAGCGCGTCGATCATCAGGTTCATGCGCGCGGCGGCGCCCAGCACGCGGTCGAGGTGGTCGTTGCCCACGCGGTCGAGCTGGCGGCCGTAGTCTTCCTTGACGATGCGCGTGAAGCCTTCCACGACGCGGATCGGCGCGCGCAGGTCGTGCGAGAGCGTGAAGCTGAAGTTCTCGCCCTCGCTGCCTTCGCTGCCCTCGGCATGGGCCGGCGGCGTGCGCGGCTGCTCCTGCCGGATCAAGCGCGCACGGCGGCCCTCCAGTGCCAGCGGCACCGCGGCCCAGCCTTCGCGCACGGCAGGGCTGTCTTCGTCGGCCAGGTGCGCCAGCACGGGCGGCAGCGCCGCGCCGGCCGCCAGTTGCGGGAACATCGCCCGTGCGGCGGCGTTGGCTGCGTGCACCTGCCATCCGGGGCTCGCGTCCAGCAGCAGCAGTGCGGCGCCGGGCTCGGCGGCCAGCAACGGGGTGACGAGGCGCGCATCCAGCGCGGTGCGCTCGGCGGCGTCGGTGGGCTCGGCCTTGCCACGGAAGCCGGCGAAGCGGCCCTCGGCGTCGTGCACCGGCACGCCGGCCAGGCGCCAGCCGCGGCTGCCCTCCACGGGGTGCTCGGCCTGCAGCAGGAGGCCGCTGAAGGCATGGGCTGCCTGCAGGCTGGGGCGCAGGGCGTCCAGGCAGGGGCCGGGCTCGAAGAGCGCACAGTGCGCCTGCGAGGCTTCGCCCGCGGCACCCCAGGCCACCAGGCGGTGCTCGGCGTCGGTCTGCCACAACAGGCCGCCGGCCAGCGCGAGCCCGGCCCGTGCCGCTTCACGTTCCTGCTGCCGGGCGCGCTGCAGCTGCAGCACCTGGCGCGCCAGCAGCACCACGGCCGCGGCCAGCAGCAGGATCAGGAGGAGGGGGATCACCAGGCCCGGGGACCCCGGGGCAACCGCGTCGCCGCCAGCCGCCAGGGCCGGCCGCCACGGGCCGCCGGCCAGGGCACCCAAACCCGCCCCGACAATACGGCCGGCGCGATCAGAGCGGACAAAGGGCATGGCAGGCATTGTACGAACGCCCCCGTCACCTCAAGTTCGGCTGCGGCCGCGCCGAAACCACCGCAAGACCCGATGACGCTCGCAACCCGTACCCGCCACAACCCCTCCACGCCCTGATTGACCCCATGCGCGCATGCTGGCAGCGTGCCGACACAGTTCCGCAAGGCCCGAGCACCGGCCGGAGCCCCGAAAAAGCCAAGAGAAACCGAGATGTCATCACCGCCCGCCAACCCGCCGATCAGCCCGGTTCCAGCCCCCGGCCTCGACCGCCAGGCGCTGGCCCGCCTGCAGGAGCTCGACCCTGACGGCCGCCACGGGGTGGTGCAGCGTGTGCTGCAGGCCTTCGAGACCTCGCTCACGCGCATGCTGGTGCAGCTGCAGGGCGAACTCGGCGCCAACCATGCCGACGTGGTGGCCACGGTGGCGCACACGCTGAAGTCCTCGTCGGCCAGCGTCGGCGCGTTGTCGCTGTCGCGTGCCTGCGCCGAGGTGGAAGCCAAGCTGCGGGGCGGCGACCACGCGGGCCTGGACCGTGACATAACCCGTCTTATCTCCGAGGGAGAGGCCGCTTTGGTGGCTGCCGGGGCTATCCTCCACCCCCGAGCCTGATCCGCCGATGACGCCGTACCCCGCCCTCCGCGCCGACCCCGCCGACAGCGACGACGGCGTCCCGGCCGAGCCTTCGGTGCTGCTCGTCGACGACGACGAGGTCAACCTGCTGCTCACCGCGCTGGCCCTGCGCGAGCGTGGCTTCAAGATCACCGAAGCTGCCAGCGGCGAGCAGGCGCTGCGCCTGCTGCGCGAGTTCACGCCCGACATCATCGTGCTCGACGCGATCATGCCCGGGCTCGACGGCTTCGCCACCTGCCGCGCGCTGCGCCGCATGCCGGGCTTCGAGAACGCGCCCGTGCTGATGCTCACGGGCCTGGACGACGACGCCAGCATCACGCGCGCCTACGAGGCCGGCGCCACCGACTTCTTCGTCAAGGCCACGCAGTGGGGGCTGCTCGCCGGCCGCCTGCACTACCTGCTGCGCGCCAGCCGCACGCGCATCGAACTTGAACGCAACCGTGCCAAGCTGGCACGCGCGCAGGACCTGGCGCGCATGGGCAGCTTCGACTGGCGGCGTGCCGGCGGCGGCCTCGTGATGAGCCCCGAGGCGCTGCGGGTGTTCGGCTTCGGCCCGCAGGAGCGGCTGGGGCTGCGCACGCTGCTGCGCATGGTGCCGCAGGACGAGCGCCGTGTGCTGCTGCGCCTGCTGCACGAGGCGCTGCGCCACACCTCGGTGGTGACCACCGACGTGCCCACGGTGCTGCTCGACGGCCGCCAGCGCATCATCCACGTCGAAGCCGAGCCCGAGTTCAACGAACACGGCCAGGGCAGCGGCTACAGCGGCATCGTGCAGGACGTGACCGACCGCCGCCAGGCCGAGGACAAGATCCGCCAGCTGGCCAACTTCGACGCGCTCACCGGGCTGCCCAACCGCCGCCAGCTGATCTGGCGCGCCGAACGTGCGCTGGAGCAGGCGCGGCGCATGAACCACCAGTGCGCGCTGCTGCTGATCGACCTCGACCGCTTCAAGATCATCAACGACACGCTCGGCCATGGCGCCGGGGATGAGCTGCTCGTGGAAGTGGGCCGCCGGCTGCGTGCCTGCGTGCGCCATTCCGACCAGGTCATGGAAGGCGCGCTCGAAGCCGCCGGCGCGCGCAGCCACCGCGCGCTCGAAGCCGTGGGCCGGCTGGGCGGCGACGAGTTCGTGGCGCTGCTGCCCGAGGTGGCCGCCGATGCCGATGCCGAACGCGTGGCGCAGCGGGTGCTCGATGCGCTGCGCGAGCCGATCTTCGTCAGCGGCCAGGAGTGTTTCGTCACCGCCAGCGTCGGCGTGGCGCTGTTCCCGCGCGACGGCAACACGGTGGTCGACCTGCTGCGCAACTCCGACGTCGCGATGTACTCGGTGAAGGCGCAGGGCAAGAACTCCGCCGCCATCTACAGCCCGCAGCTGGCCGGCCGCGGGCGTGAAAAGCTGGAGCTCGAGACGGCGCTGCACAAGGCCATCGAACGCGACGAGCTGGTGCTGCACTACCAGCCCAAGATCGACGTGCGCGCTGCGCGCATGGTCGGCGCCGAGGCGCTGATGCGCTGGCAGCGTGGCGGCAAGCTCGTGCCGCCAGGTGACTTCATCCCGCTGGCCGAGGAAACCGGGCTCATCGTGCCGCTGAGCGAATGGGCGCTGCGCGAGGCGGCACGCCAGGCGCGCCTGTGGCAGGACGCCTTCAACTTCGACGACTCCATCGCCGTCAACCTGCCCAGCCGCCTGTTCGAGCGCAGCGACCTCGTCGAGCACATCCACCAGTGCGTCACCCAGTACGGCGTGCCGCACCGGGTGATCCACCTCGAGATCACGGAAAGCAACCTGATGCAGGATCTGCAGAACGTGATCCCTTCGCTGCACCGGCTCAACGAGATCGGCGTCGAGATCTCGATCGACGACTTCGGCACCGGCTACTCGAGCCTGGCCTACCTCACCACGCTGCCGATCAGCGAGCTGAAGGTCGACCGCAGCTTCGTGCGCGACCTCGGCATCACGCCGCAGAGCAGCGCCGTGGTCACCGCCATCATCGCGCTGGCGCGGGCCCTGGGCCTGCGCGTGGTGGCCGAAGGCGTGGAGACGCTGCGCCAGATGGAGGTGCTGCACAAGCTGGGCTGTGGCGTGATGCAGGGCTTCCTGTTCAGCCGCGCCGTGCCGGCCGACGACCTGCAGCAGTGGCTGGAACAGACCGTGCTGCCGCGCAAGGCGCCGTGGATCGGCAGCGCCGCTGATGCCGGCGACGACGAGGCCCTGCCCGCGCCGCGCCGCCAGCGCAAGTGACCGCCACGAGCCCCGCGGCGCTGGCCAAGGGTGCGCTGCGCCGCCTGGCCCAGGCCCAGCAGGAACCCACGCCCGAGAACTTCGCGCGGGCCTATGCCGAGGAGGCAGGCCAGCCCGCGCCGGCTGCTGCGGCTTCGTCGGCGGCTGCCGAGTTGAAGGCCGCCGGCGCCGCCTGGGTGGTGCTGGTGGACAAGCTGGCGCGCAACCTCGGCCGCGGTGGCAAGCAGTGGACGGCGGCGCGCCGGAAGGACAGCCTGCAGCGTGTGCTCGACGGCAGCCGCAGCGACCCGCAGCGGCTGCTGCAGCGGCTGCAATCGCTGATGGGCGCCTGGGACACCGACCAGCCGTCCGACCCCGCGGCCACCGGCATCGAAGACCCGCCGTTGCAGGGTGCAGCGGGCACCGCTGCCGCGGACAGCGGCGCCTGGCCACCCATCGTCGGTGAACTCGAGTCGACCCTGCGCACCGCGCTCGGCACGCGCGAGCCCGATGCCGCCGAACTCGCGCGCGAGCTGATCGCGCTGAACGCGGCCCTGGCCAGCGAGGGCGCCAGGGCCGAGCATGTGGCGGCGGTCGCCCAGGTCTGCGAGGCGGCCCGGCGCGTGCTGGGGCAGGGCCACCGGCTGGTCGAGCAGCTGGCCGCCCTGTGCCGCGAGATGGGCGCGGGCCTGGCCGACATGGCCGAGGACGGCAGCTGGGTGCAGGGCCAGGCGGCGCAGCTGCAGGCGGCGTTGGGCGAGGATCTCAGCCCGCGCGCGTTGCGCTCGGCGTCGCAGATGCTGACGGAGGCGCGCCGCCAGCAGGCCACGCTGCGCGACCAGCGCCGCGCCGCGCACGAAGCGCTCAAGCAGCTGATCCAGGACATGCTGGCCGAGGTGGGCGAGCTCGGCGAACACACCGGCCGCTTCGAGCGCGCCACGCTGGCGCACGCCGAGGCCATCGCCAAGGCCGATTCCGTCGAAGGCCTGGCCGGCGTGGTGCGCGCGCTGCTGGAGGACACCCGCGGGGTGCAGCAGGCCGTGGCGTCTTCGAGCGAGAAGCTGCGGGCCGAAAGCGCCCGCGCCGGCGCCCTGCAGGCCCAGGTGCAGGCGCTGGAAGCCGAATTGCGGCGGGTCTCCGAAGAACTCACCACCGACGTGCTGACGCAGGTGGCCAACCGCCGCGGCCTGATGCAGGCCTTCGAGGCCGAAGCCGCGCGTGTGCAGCGCGAGGCCGAACCGCCGCCGCTGGCCGTGGGCCTGATCGACATCGACAACTTCAAGAAGCTCAACGACACGCTCGGCCACGCCGCCGGCGACGTGGCGCTGAAGAGCCTGGCCGCCGCCGTGCGCGAAAGGCTGCGCCCGGTGGACCACCTGGCGCGTTTCGGCGGCGAGGAGTTCGTGGTGCTGCTGCCCGGCACTGAGGTGCAGGAAGCGCAGCAGGCGCTGACGCGGCTGCAGCGCAGCCTTACCGAGGCGTTGTTCCTGCACGAAGGGCGCGAGGTCTTTGTGACATTTTCTGCCGGTGTCACCGCCTGGCGGCAGGGTGAGGCGCTGCAGCCAGCGCTGGAACGCGCCGACGCCGCGCTGTACGAAGCCAAGCGCACGGGCAAGAACCGCACCTGCGCCGCCTGAGCGGGAACCCCGGGGCGGCCGAGAGGTTTGGTCACAAAGCCGCCTCAAGCGGGCGGCATGCTGCGCCGATATGCCTGCCATGAGCCCCAAGAAGGCCGGCCCGCGCCGGCCTGCAGCCGACCCCACGGACCCGCCGCGAGACCCGCCGCACATGAGCGCCCTCGACAAGATCGTCAACCCGCTGCGCAGCGCAGCCGCCGCCTTCTTCAAGCACGACGTGGCGCTCAAGCGCGAACCGCAGGGCCTGCAGATCGTGCTCGAGGCCCGTGCGCCCGAACGCAAGCTGAGCAAGAAGGACGCGAAGCTCGAGGCCGCCAAGAAGAAGGAAAAGGCCGAGCTGGCGTTGGTGGTGCAGGAACTCGGCGCACTGCTGGCCGAGTACCCCGAGGCGCGTTCGACGCTGCGCCACCTGGTGTTCGTGGAAGGCTCGGTGCGCAAGAAGGGGCTGAAGATCCTGCACAAGCTGCCGCTCGACGTGTTGCAGCGCGCGCTGGAGCAGCTGGAGGGCCTGGTGACCAACTGGTCGCCTGTGGGCCTGGCCACGCTGCGCTCGAAGATGGCGGTGGCCATCCTCGAGCGGGAGCACCAGGAGCCGCTCACCGACACGCAACTGGCCCGCGCCGAACCGCCGGCGGAGAGTGAGCCGCACGAATCCATCCTGCGGCCGCAGGCCGCCACCGGCCTGCCCGAGGAAGACGCCACCAGCGACGACCAGGCCCTGGCCGCTGCCTACGCCGCGTTGGGCGCGATGACGCCCAGCGGCGAAGTCGAACTGCAGGGCGAACTGGGCTCGCGTTCGGCCAAGGCGGTGTCGGCACCGCTGCCGAAGGTGACCGAATCGGCCGGCTCGATCAGCCTGCGCGCGCTGCAGGACTGAACACCGCCGGCTGCGGCCGGCTCTGACACGCTCTGCGCGCGCCCGCGCTGTGCCGGGTGCGGCGGCATCGCGGCAGCCTTCCTGGATGTTGAAATGGTTATATCTTGTTGAGGTATAACTGTGTCATGTTCTCGGCGCTCATCCTCACCCTGCCCACGCAGCCCGGCGCCGTGCGGCTGCGCGTGTGGCGGGCGCTCAAGGCCCTGGGCTGCGCAGCGCTGCGTGACGGCGCCTACCTGCTGCCCGAGGCGCACGCCGCGCGCTTCGAGCCCCTGGCCGACGACGCGCGGGCACATGGCGGCAGCGCCGGCATCTGGTCGCTCGCGCCGCGCAACGAAGAGCAGGCGGCCGAGCTGCTGGCGCTGTTCGACCGCAGCGCCGCTTACGCCCGGTGGCGCGAGCAGGCGGTGGCGCTGGCAGATGCACTGCCCACGCTGAGCGAGCCCGAGGCCCGGCGCCGCTTCCGCGCCGTGGCCGACGCGCTGCTGGCGCTGCGCGACACCGACTACTTTCCCGGCGCAGCCACCAAGCAGGCCGAAGCCGAACTGCAGGCCCTGCGCGGCGCCTTCGACCAGCGCTTCTCGCGCGGCGAGCCGCGGCCCCGTGCTGCCGAAGGCGTCAGCCGGCTGGATGTGCGCCGCTTCCAGGGCAAGCGCTGGGCCACCCGCGCCAGGCCCTGGGTCGATCGCCTGGCCTGCGCCTGGCTGATCCGCCGCTTCATCGACGCCGAGGCCCGTTTCCTGTGGCTTGCCGACCCCGCCGGCAGCACGCCGCCACCGCGCGGCGCCATCGGGTTCGACTATGACGGCGCGCGCTTCACGCACATCGGCCCGATGGTCAGCTTCGAGGTGCTGGCCGCCAGCTTCGGGCTGGACGCCGATCCGGCCCTGGTGCGGCTGGCCCGCTGCGTGCGGTTCCTCGATGCCGGTGGCATCCCGGTGCCCGAGGCGGCGGGCCTGGAAGCGGTGCTGGCCGGCTTGCGCGAACTGCACGGCGATGACGACCACCTGCTCGAAGCCGCCGCCCAGGTCTTCGACGCCCTCCACGCCATCCCGGACACCCCGCGATGAACCCACCCCTCGAGGCCCCGCGCGCCGTCAGCTTCGCCGAGGCCCTGAGCTTCTGGCTCAAGCTCGGTTTCATCAGCTTCGGCGGGCCGGCCGGGCAGATCGCCATCATGCACACCGAGCTGGTGGAGCGCCGGCGCTGGATCAGCGAGCGGCGTTTCCTGCACGCGCTCAACTACTGCATGATGCTGCCCGGCCCCGAGGCCCAGCAGCTCGCCACCTACATCGGCTGGCTGCTGCACCGCAGCTGGGGCGGTATCGTGGCCGGCGCTTTGTTCGTGCTGCCCTCGCTGTTCATCCTGGCCGTCCTGTCGTGGGTCTACCTGGTCTATGGCGACGTGCCCTTGGTGGCCGGCCTGTTCTACGGCATCAAGCCCGCGGTGACGGCGCTGGTGCTTCACGCGGCGCACCGCATTGGCACGCGCGCGCTCAGGAACGGCTGGATGTGGGGCATTGCCGCCGCGTCCTTTGTGGCCATCTTCGCCTTTGGCGCGCCGTTCCCCGCCATTGTTGCGGCGGCTGCGCTGATCGGCTGGCTGGGCGCGCGCCGCGCGCCACAGGTGTTTGCGCTCGGTGGCGGTCACGGCAGTGCCCACGCGGGCTACGGCCCCGCGCTGATCGATGACGACACCCCGCCACCGCCACACGCGCGCTTCTCGCGCCGGCGCCTGCTCAAGGTGCTGGGGGTGGGCGCGCTGTTGTGGCTGGGCGTGCTGGGTGCGCTGGTGGCCTGGCAGGGCTGGGAATCCACGCTGGCGCAGATGGGCTGGTTCTTCACCAAGGCCGCGCTGCTGACTTTTGGTGGCGCCTACGCGGTGCTGCCCTACGTGTACCAGGGCGCGGTCGAGTCCTTCCAGTGGCTCACCGGGCCGCAGATGATTGATGGCCTGGCGCTGGGCGAGTCCACGCCGGGGCCGCTCATCATGGTGGTGGCCTTCGTCGGCTTCCTGGGCGGCTGGCAGCAGCAGGTGCTGGGGCCTGAGGCCCTGTTCGCCGCCGGCATGCTGGCCGCCAGCGTGGCCACCTTCTTCACCTTCCTGCCGTCTTTTGTCTTCATCCTCGTGGGGGGGCCGCTGGTGGAAGCCACCCATGGCAGGCTGGGTTTCACCGCGCCGCTGTCGGCCATCACGGCGGCCGTGGTGGGCGTCATTCTCAACCTCGCGCTGTTCTTTGCCTGGCACGTCTGGTGGCCCCAGGGTTTCGGGGGCCCGTTCGACGCCGTCTCCGCCGCCATCACCGTGGCCGCCGTCGTGGCGCTGTTCCGGTTCAAGCTGGACATCCTTCCCCTGCTCGGCGCCTGCGCAGCGGCCGGGCTGGTCATCACGCTGCTGCGCTGAGGACCTGCGCCATGAACCTGCCCAGCCATCCCCCTTCTCATGCATCCGGTGGCGCGGACGTGTCACCCGGGCAGCTTCTGCGCGAACTGCACGGCGCCAGCCTGGGCGGTGACGGCCAGACCATGGAGCCCGCCATGCGGCTGGCGCTGGAGGCCGGTTTTGGTGGCCTGGGGCACTGGGCCGCGCAGTTCGGCGCCTGTATCCAGGCTATGGGCGGCGGCTCGGGCTGGGCGCTGCTGGTGTTCGATCCGCGCACAGGCACGCTGCGCAACCAGTGGGTGGGCGACGCCACCGAGGCATTTGCGGCCGGCACCCCGCTGCTGGCGCTGGACCTGCACGAACCCGCCCGCCGCGCCAACCCTGGCGCGCGGGGTACCTATGTGGACACCTGCCTGGCCGCCATCGACTGGGCGGGTGTCCATGCGCGCTACCGGGCCGCCGTGTTCGCCGCCAGCGAAGCGCTGGGCGCCGATCCCGCCGACGTGGCGAATGGCCTGGTGCTGGACGTGCGGCGCGCGGGCGTGTACGAATCGGCCACCACCCGGCTGCCCCAGGCCATCTGGCGCGACCCCGCCGCCGTGGCGCAGTGGGGCGCCGACCTGCCGCTCGACCGCCCTGTCACCGTCTACTGCGTCCACGGCCACGAGGTGAGCCGCGCCATTGCGCTGCGCCTGCGCGCGGCCGGCGTGGACGCGCGCTACCTGCGCGGCGGCATCGATGGCTGGAGCCGCGCCAGGCACCCGCTGGCGCAGCGGGAGGTGCCGTGCTGAGCCGGGCGGCGGAGGGGGGGAGAAAAAGCATGCGTTTGCATTTGCTACAATAATTAACAATTCATCGGCACACCCGCTCGAAAGACGGGGTCGCAAAGCCTCCGGTCTTCCATGTCCCAGCCCAGCTGGGGCGTCACGATAGCGGGGTTGCCTTCAGTCCGGCGTCGCGCGCCTGCCGTGCGCGCCGGCCCTGATGTCACGGCTCCGGCGCCACGCGCGCCGATGCCCGGCTTTGCCTTCCCCTGCGTTTCCTGCGCCCATGCCGGTGGTCCTTTGACCTGTCTTGCCGGGGCTCGCGCCCTGGCCGAGCCGACATGAGACCTAGCCGCACACCGTGTTCCGTCGCGAGTTTGCCGTCCACCTGGGCGGAGGGTCGCCTGTGAGCGCGCTCAAGCCCCTGATGGCACAGCTGCCCGCGGCCTCGGCTGTCACCCGCTGGTTGCGCCCGCAGGAGCTCAGCCGCCTGCTGCCGGTGTTCATGCTGGCCATTGGGCTGACCGCGCTGGTGATGATGTTCCTCTGGCGCGACCAGTCCAGCTACAAGCCGGTCTTCGGTGCGCGAGAGCAGGTCCCCGTGTCCGAAATGATGGCGGTGCTCGATGCCGATGGCATCGCCTACCGCCTGCACCCCGAGACCGGCCAGGTGCTGGTGTCCGACAGCCAGCTCGGACGCGCGCGCATGCTGCTGGCCGCCAAAGGGGTGACGGCCCGGCTGCCCCAGGGGCTGGAGCTCATGGACACCAAGGACCCGCTGGGCGTGAGCCAGTTTGTCCAGGACGTGCGTTTCCGCCGTGGCCTGGAGGGGGAGCTGACCCAAAGCATCATGTCCATGGAGCCGGTGCGTTCGGCGCGGGTGCACCTGTCCATCGCGCGCAGCTCCACGTTCGTGCTCAGCGCGCAGGAAAAGAGTTCGGCGTCGGTGGCGCTGACGCTGCACCCGGGCCGCACCCTGGCCAACGAACAGATCGCGGCCATCATCCTGCTGGTCTCCGGCAGCGTCTCCAATCTGGACCCGGCGCGCGTGAGCGTGGTGGACCAGTCGGGCCGTCTGCTGTCGGCGCGGGTGGACCCGGCCGACGGTTTTGACGCCAGCACGCTGGGCAACGACGCCACGCGCCAGGCGCAGGACGAAGTGCGCCGCAATGCCCATGAGCTGCTGGCGCCGCTGCTGGGCGACGGCAACTACCGCCTGAGCGTGTCGGTGGAGCTGGACCAGGACCGGGTGCAGGAAACCCACGAGCGTTTTGGCGAGGCGCCCAAGGTCACCAGCGAAGCCACCCGCGAGGAGCTGGACCGCGACCGCGTGGCGCTCGGGGTTCCGGGCTCGCTGAGCAACCGGCCGGTGGCCACGGCCGAGGCCAGCGGCGACGCGCCCGACCAGAACACCGCCCAGCGCAGCGCCACCACACGTCAGTACGCCTACGACCGCAGCGTCACCACCATCCAGCGCGGGCGGGGTCGCATCAAGCAGCTGAACGTGGCGGTCATGCTCAACGACAGCGCCGCACCGGCCGGCGCGCAGGCCTGGAATGCGACCGAAATCGCCCGCATGGAGCGCGTGCTCAGCGGCGGCCTGGGCATACAGGCCGAGCGGGGCGATCAGCTGGTGATTTCTTCCATGCCCTTCCCGCAGGCGGCGCAGCCGGTGCAGTGGTGGGCCGAGCGCGACAACGTGGTCGACATGACCCGCTGGGGCCTGTATGCGCTGGGTGCGCTGCTGGCCTACCTGCTGATTGCGCGTCCGCTGCTGCGCCTGTTGCGGGGCTGGGTGGCGCCGGCGCGCGCGCCCGAGCCGACCGAGCTGGTGGCCCTGGACGAGGGCGAGCGCGAACCGGCCGCTGTCGCCGCGCTGCCCGAGCCGCTGCGACAGGCCACCGCGGCGCTGCCCGGCGGATCGCAGGACAGCGAGGCCCGGGGCCGCAACCCCGTGGTTCCGCTGCTCGATGACTACGACCTGCCGCCGCCGGGGTCTCCGGTGGATGTGCTGGTCGATCACTTGAAGGTGCTCGCCGGCAAGGAGCCCGAGCGCGTGGCCGAGGTTGTCAAACAGTGGGTGCAGAAAAATGGCCGAACAGCTCAATGACATGCTTGCCGAAACCGGCACCCTGAGCGAGCTCGAACAGGCGGCCATCGTGCTGCTGAGCATGGGCGAGCAACCCGCAGCGGAGGTGCTGCGCTGCCTCTCGCGCGAGGAGCTGC
>VFQQ010004295.1_pt1 | contig 12731 bp, 6 predicted proteins | sample 3512341 | NCBI WGS metagenome assembly VFQQ01 (sample SAMN10412373, study PRJNA504923) | tailings metagenome | isolation source: Relicate 2 Philex TSF1 revegetated site | place: Philippines: Tuba, Benguet | collected 2017-08-29 | reverse complement strand
TGCGCGTGGAAGCCCAGCTTCTCGCCAACCTCTTCACCAGCTTCGAGAAGGACAAGATCTTCCGCCGTACGTGGACGCCTTTCGCGGGAACCGTTCAAAAAAAGCTGGCACGGCAGGGATCGAAGTTTGCCGGCTCGGAAGCATTCCGCGTTTACAAGTTCCGGGACGGAGCGTGGTCGGAAATCATCCTCGGCGCCGTCATGGGGGCCGCCCGCCGCGCCGAGGCAGAGGCCCACCGCCGCCGCATCGAGCGCGATCTCCTCCGCCCCTCCGAGCCAACATTCGATGCCGTCGGCCCGCGGCCGGAGACGACCCGCACCTTCGAAGCGCCGCGAGCCACACCGCAGCCTGCACGAGAGACTTCGCCCCGAAAACCTATCCTTCAAACGTCAGAGGATAGAGCACCGCTCAGAAGATCCCACCAAGCAAAGCCTCAGAGCGCGGATGTCTTCGGGCCATATGCCAAGAGCGCCGAGGCGGAGCTTGCTGCGAACGTTCCGGAGATCGTCGAAGAAAATGTTGCGACGGCCGCCAACTCGAACACGGCGCCGTCGGAGCCCGCTGCGTCACGGGTGGACGTCATCCTCAAACGGGAGACTGCGACCGTGTCTCTGCCCGTCGACTCGATGCGCGATCAGGACGGGTTGATCGGCCGAATCGGCCACGCCTTGACCGGTATCGATCAGAGACCTGAAATAAATTCTTCGACCCCCCTTTCAATCGTTGACGAGCACAAGTCCTCCGTCGACAGCTTGGTGTTGGCCGCTCAGGAAAAAACTGAAGTTCCCGAGTCGCTGGAAGACGTTGGCACGGATCGGTCAGAAGACTTTTCAACAGACGATGCCGCGAGAATGGCCGGTCGCCTTCGCCCTGCCGTTGGCCGCGAGTAACAGAATACGAAAGTCCATCAGCACACGCGCCATCACTCAACACTTGCTTAACCGTCTTGGCGCCTAAATGGCCTCGACAGCACGACGGGAAACGACGGACGCAAGTCCCCTCCCAAACAAGGAAAAGAAAATGCGCTTTGGCCCAAAAGCTCGCATGAATGTCGCCACCACAGAGGAGAAGGAAGCACGGCTGAAGGACTATATTAGGCAGCATATTGAGCGCACCGCAGCCGCGCCCGCCGGCGAAACCGTTTACCGCCTCCTTGCTCTTTCCGCAGAAAGCCCCGCCGCTCGCGCGCTCCAGGCGCTCGCCTCCGAGCTTGCGGCTGCCGGTATCCGGGTCGAAGCCGTTCTGGCCCGCCGTTCGGCGTCCACAACCTTGGATATTGCCGACTGCCGGTTCGTCACAGACCACCGCCTTCTCGATGCCCATGAGCAGCTCGTCCTTGATTCCACGACCGTCTGGATCGGGGACTGCATGCGCCGCGATCCCGTGAAGCGGGACGCCTATGAGCACTATTCGGACACCAGTCCCGTCACCGCCCGCCATGCATCCCGGTCGTTTGCGCAGATTTGGCGCGCTGCTGGCCCGTCCGGCAGCCTGACCGCAGGCCGCAAATGGACACCCCGCCAGCCGAGCCTTTTCGACCCGTCGCTGATCGCCACCGGCGAGCAGGCACCGGCACCCGCCCTGCTGCGCCACTAGGCCATCCACCGACCTCGATTCACAAATCGCGCCGGTCCCTCCCTGGGGCCGGCGCGCTTCCTATTTGGGGCACCTGGTGAAGCAAGCGCATCGGGCGGAATTTGGCGGCAAATTTCTGCTTGCCGCCAACGTTTGATCATTCGTGTCTGATGGGCTCACGTCTCCGGACCGCCCGATGTTATTGTCGGCATACGAATTTTAGCCTCGAGACAACCCATTTCCGCAGTCGAAGGTGATCGGCGATGCCCTGCCTCAGAAGTATTCTTTTCGGTCTTTTCCTCTTCTCTTTCCTCGGCGTCGCGAGCGCCCAGGAACGGCCCTTCGCCCACAAGGGAATCGCCAAGGATGCCGAACGCTACGAGACCTACATCAAGGACACCTGGCAGGCCGACGGCCGCAAATCGAGCGACCTGAGGCTCGCCGCCGAACGGCAATTGGGACCCGACCCGCGCGCCGCCTCGCGCACCTACGCCATTGCCGTCGCCACCGACGACAAGAGCACGGAAAACTGGCTTGGCCTCGCCAAGGCGCTCCTCGCCATTAAGCCGGACCCGAACAAGTCCGAGACCTACGATCTGCCGGTCAACGCATCCGGCGCGGCTTACCGCGCCTACAAGCTTGCGAATGATTCGGCGTTAAAGGCACGCGCCCTCGCGGTCCTCGGTGACGCCATGCAGCGCCGCTCCTACTGGCGCCCCTCCATCGAAGCGCTGAAGTCGAGCCTGTCGTTGGTCGAAGCTGCCGATGTCCGCGAAACCTACGAGAAGGTCCGCGCCGAGCACGGCTTCCGCATGACGGACTACTCCACGGATGGCGATGCCGCTTCGCCCCGCATTTGCATTCAGTTCTCCGAAAACCTCTCGCGCGGCCAGGTCGACTTCGCCAAGTTCGTGGCCGTCAATGGCCGCGACCCGCAGTCTGTCTCTGTCGAAGGCAGCCAGCTCTGCGTGGACGGCGTCGAGCACGGCCAGCGCTACGAACTGCAGCTCCGCGCCGGTTTGCCGTCCGACGTCAACGAGCAGCTCGCCAAAGCCGTCACGCTCGCCGTCTATGTTCCCGACCGCAAGCCGATGGTGCACTTCACGGGCAAGAGCTACGTGCTCCCGAGCCGGGGCCAGCAGGGCATCCCGCTCGTCGCGATCAACACCAACAAGGTCGAGATCGAAGTCTATCGCATCGGCGACCGCAGTCTCGCCAATGCCGTCAACAATGGCGACCTCGATCGGCAGCTCCAGGGCTATCAGCTCGGCGAGCTCAAGAGCCGCACCGGCAGCCTCGTCTATAAGGGCGAGATGGAGGTCCCGAGCAAGCTCAACGCCGAAATCACGGCGGCCTTCCCTGTGAGCGACGCGATTGGCGAGTTGAAGCCGGGCGCCTATGCCATGGTCGCGCGTCCCGCCGAGGCCTCGGAAACGGACAGCTGGCGCGAGCAAGCGACGCAGTGGTTCATCGTCTCGGACCTGGGCCTCACGGCGTTCTCGGGTGACGATGGAATCCACGCCTTCGTCCGATCGCTCGCCAACGCCAACACTGTCGCCGACGTGAGCGTTCGCCTTGTTGCACGCAACAACGAGGTGCTCGCCACCGCCAAAACCGACAAGAACGGTTACGTGCGCTTCGAGGCCGGTCAGTCGAAGGGCGAAGGCGGCAACGCGCCTGCCATCCTCGTCGCGGAGAACGGCACCGGCGAATACGCGTTCCTCGATCTCTCGACCAACGCGTTCGATCTCTCTGACCGCGGCGTGAAAGGCCGTGACGCGCCCGGTCCGCTCGATGGATATCTCTACACCGAACGCGGCGTCTATCGCCCCGGCGAAGAGGTGAACGTCACCGCCCTCGTGCGCGACAACACCGGCGCCGCGGCGACGCTTCCCGTCACCGTGATCGTCGTGCGTCCCGACGGCGTCGAGCACGGCCGCTATGCGCTGACCGACAACGAGCTTGGCGGCCGTTCGCTCCGCCTTACGCTCGGCGGCGGCGCCATGACCGGAACTTGGCGCGCCAAGTTGCACGCCGATCCCAATGCCGATGCCATCACGCAGACCTCGTTCCTCGTCGAGGACTACGTTCCCGAGCGCCTCGACCTGACGCTTGCGGAAGGAACCGGCAGGCTCGCGCCGGAAGAGACGAAGACCATCGACGTCACGGGCCGCTTCCTCTATGGCCCGCCGGCCGCAGGCATGGCCATCGAGGGCGACATCATCGTGAAGCCGTCGTCGAAGGATCTCGACGGTTATGCAGGCTACCGCTTCGGCGAGGCCGACGAGACCGTGAGCCCGGTCCGCCAGCCGCTCGAGAACCTGCCGCTCACCGATGAGCAAGGCAAAGCCGCGCTCGCCGTGGCTCTACCGGCCGTCACCAAAACCGCCAAGCCGCTCGAGGCCAATATCATCGTGCGCCTGCGCGAGGCCGGCGGCCGCACGATCGAGCGCTCCATCACCCTACCGGTGAACCTCGACGAGCCCAAGATCGGCATCAAGCCGCTGTTCTCCACCACCGCACTGGGCGAGGGCGAGAAGGCGAACTTCGAAGTCGTGCTGCTCGACAGCGACGGCAAACCGGCGACCGCAAATCTCAACTGGAACCTCGTCCGTCTCGACAGTTCGTGGCAATGGTACCGCCGCGACGGCTCCTGGACGTACGAGAGCCAGACCATTTCCCGTAAGGTTGCCGACGGGACCGTCGCAACGAACGGTACAGCTCCGGCCTCGATTTCCGCGAACGTCGACTACGGCCGCTACCGCCTCGAGGTCAGCTCCGCCGACACAGGCGGCACGCTTTCGAGCGTCGTCTTCAACGCGGGCTGGTACACGAGCGGCGAAACCGCAGACAGCCCCGAGATGCTGGACGTCGCCCTCGACAAGGCCACGTATCAACCGGGCGAGACGGCCAAGCTCCGCATCGCCTCCAAGCAGGGCGGCAAGGCGCTGGTGACCGTACTCGGCCGCGGACTGCTCTCCACGCAGGAGGTCGAGCTTCCGAAGGGCGGCGGCGACATCGACATCAAGGTCGGCGACGATTGGGGCCCCGGCGCCTACGCGACCGCGCTGCTCTACCGCCCAATGGACGAAACGGCCAAGCGTATGCCGAGCCGCGCCATCGGCGTCCGCTGGATCGGCGTCGATCAGTCGAAGCGCACCCTCAAGGTGAGCTTGGCAACGGAAGCCAAGATCAAAGGCGCCTCGGAACTCGCGATTCCGGTCAAGGTGGAAGGCCTTGAGCCCGGCGAAGAGGCCCGGGTCACAGTCGCCGCTGTCGACGTCGGCATCCTGAACCTGACCCGCTATCAGGTGCCCGCACCGGAAGCGCACTTCTACGCCCAGCGCAAGCTCGCGATCGAGCTGCGCGACTTCTATGGTCGCCTCATCGACGGCATGCGCGCCGAACGGGGCAAACTTCGCTCCGGCGGCGACGGCATGGAAGGCGGCGGACTCCAGGGCAGCCCGCCGGTCGAAGAGACTGTCTCGTACTACTCGGGCATCGTCACCGTCGGCGCCGACGGCACCGCCAGCGTGAGCTTCCCGGTTCCGAGCTTCAATGGCACCGTGCGCGTCATGGCGGTGGCCTGGACGAAGTCGAAACTCGGTCACGGCACGAGCGATGTCATCGTCCGCGACGAGGTTGCGCTCACGGCCTCGGCCCCGCGCTTCCTGACGCTTGGCGACGAAGCCCGCGTTGACCTGTCGCTCCACAACGTCGACGGCCCGGCGGGCACCTACAGCGCCAAGATCGTCGACCAGACCGATACGGAGACGGTGCTTGCAGAGAAGGCCGTCGATCTCAAGAACGGTGAACGCAAATCGCAGCAGGTGACGTTCAAGCCCGCTGACGTTGGGCTTCGCACCTATGACGTGATGGTTTCGGGTCCGAACAGCATCGCGATCTCGCGCCGCCTGACGCTGGACGTGAAGCCGCCCGCAGGCGACATCAAGCGCACCACCGTGGCCTCGCTTTCGGCCAACGGCGGTAAGCTCACGCTGTCGAAAGACCTGCTTGCAGGCCTGATCAAGAACCGGACGCGCGTCAATCTCTCGGTTGGACCGGCCGCAACGATGGACGTCCCCGGTCTTCTGACGGCGCTCGACCGCTATCCTTACGGATGCGCCGAGCAGACGGTCTCTCGCGCCCTCCCGCTCGTTTACGCCAACGCCGTTGCCGCGCGCATCGGCATTGCCGCCGACAAGGAGCTGAAAGAGCGTGTGCAGGGCGCCATCGCCCGCGTCTTCGACATGCAGGACAGCTCGGGCGCATTCGGAAGCTGGGGACCCGGCAACGCCAACCTCTGGCTCACGAGCTATGTCACGGACTTCCTGACGCGTGCGCGTGAAGCCGGTTATGACGTCCGACAGCTTCCCTTCAACCAGGCCCTCGACCGTCTGCAAAACTTCGCCCTCAACGGCGAAGACTTCAGCGAAGGCGGCGAGGAGCGTGCTTACGCCCTCTACGTGCTGGCCCGCAACGGCCGCGCCCCGATCGGCGAACTCCGCTACTACGTCGACACCCGTCTCGACCGCTTCACGACGCCCCTCGGTAAGGCACAGCTCGGCGCAGCCCTTGCCATGGTTGGCGACAAGGAGCGCGCAGAGACGGCCTTCAAGGCGGCGCTGGATGCCTTCTCCGAGCAGGACAAGCTGCGACTCGCACGCTCCGACTATGGTTCGGATATCCGTGACGGCGCAGCTCTGGTCACACTGGCTTCGGAGACGGGCATCGTGAAGCCGGAGACCCCGCGTCTGGTGAACGTGGTCGCCAAGGCCTATCTAGCCCGCAACTACACCTCGACGCAGGAGCAGGCTTGGATGCTGTTGGCTGCGCACGCCCTTGGTGAGCAGACGAAGGCTGCAAAGCTTGCCGTCAACGGCGCGCCGGTCGACGGCTCGCTGATCCGCTCGCTCTCGGCCGAAGACCTCGAGAAAGGCGTGACCGTCACCAACGACGGAGACGCCGCGACCGATGCGGTCGTCAGCGTCATCGGCGCGTCTCTGACAACGGAGCCCGCCGCATCGAAGGGCTTCACGATCACGCGCAGCTACTACACGCTCGACGGCAAGGAAGTCGACCTTGCGAGCGCAACCGGCGGCAAGAGCGAGATCGGCCAGAACGAACGTCTGGTCGCCGTGCTCAAGATCGAAAGCGACGAAGCAGCCGGCCGCGTGCTCCTCGTCGACCGCCTGCCGGCGGGCCTCGAGATCGAGAACCCGCGTCTCGTTGACAGCGGGGACATCAAGACCCTCGACTGGCTGAAGACGACGCTGCGCCCCGAGCACACGGAGTTCCGTGACGATCGGTTCGTCGCGGCCTTCAACCTCTGGGGCAACACGTCGTCGAGCAGCAGCGAGAGCGAGTCCGACGGCAACAGCTCCGACACCGCAAACGACAATGCCGACGACAGCAGCACGGACAACGCTGCGAAGGCGCCTGCCGGCAAGGAGGCTGCGGCGACCGCGACCGTCGCCTACATCGTCCGCGCCGTTACGCCGGGAACGTTCATTCACCCGGCCGCGACGATCGAGGACATGTACCGTCCCGAGCGCTACGCGCGCTCCGGAGCCGGAACCCTTGTCGTCAAACCGAAGAGTTAGGGATTGAGGATGCACTTCTCGCTCCCCACGAAACGGCGATCCGCAGAGGCTGCCCTCTCCTCCCCCCCCAATCGCGCAACGCGATGGAGATGGCCGCTCCTCCCACGTCCCCTGCGGTTCGCCGCCCTTTCGCTCGCGGCGGTGACCCCCGTGGTCGCCTCCGCGGGCGCCACTCTGGAGATCACCAAGCGCGAGATCGGTGCGCTCCCGCTGGATGCGGAAGAAGCGACATCGGTCACTGTGCTCGATCGTGAAAATCGTCTCCTGCGGGCTTTCACGACGAAGGACGGACGCTGGCGCTTGCCGCTGGACGTGAGCGAAGTCGACCCGCGCTATCTCGCCATGCTGATGGCCTACGAGGACAAGCGCTACTACGAGCACGGCGGTGTCGACTTCCTGGCGTTCATGCGCGCAGGCTATTTGCTGGCGCGCCACGGCCAGATTCTCTCAGGCGGTTCGACGCTCACGATGCAAGTCGCCCGCCTTCTCGAAGGCAAGCACGAGCGCACCGGCGCCGGAAAGCTGCGCCAGATCGCACGCGCGCTTCAGCTCGAAGATCAGCTCTCGAAGCAGGAGATCCTGCGGCTCTATCTCAGGCTCGCCCCGTTTGGCGGCAATATCGAAGGCGTTCGCGCCGCGTCCCTCGCCTACTTCGGCAAGGAGCCGCGCCACCTTTCCGCAGGCGAAGCCGCACTTCTCGTTGCCCTTCCGCAATCGCCCGAGCGCCGCCGCCCGGATCGCAACAGCGAGGCCGCGCGCCACGCCCGCGATCGTGTCCTCGACCGCGCGGTCGAGGAGGGCGTTCTGCCGAAGGCCGAAGCGGACCGCGCCAAGAGCGAGCGCATTCCGAGGCAGCGCCTCGAGGTTTTGAAGCTGGCGCCCCACCTCTCGGAATCCGAGGTCGCCGCGCATCCCGCCAAGCTGATCCACCGGCTGACACTGGATCGGGATATCCAGGCCGCCGTCGAAAAACTCGCAGCGGAGCAGACGAAGCTGCTCGGGCCGAAACTGTCGGCCGCCGTGCTCGTCGTCGATCACACGACCGGCGAGGTGCTGGCTCACGTCGGCTCGGCCGGCTACCTCGACAGCGACCGCCTCGGCGCCATCGACATGACGGATGCCATCCGCTCGCCGGGCTCGACGCTGAAGCCGTTCATCTACGGCCTCGCGTTCGAGCAAGGGATCGCCCACCCCGAAACGCTGATCGAAGACCGTCCCACGCGCTTCGGCACTTACACGCCGGAGAACTTCGATGAGGACTTCCACGGCACGGTGACGATCCGCGAAGCACTCGGCAACTCGCTCAACGTACCAGCAGTCAAGGTGCTTGCCGCTGTCGGCCCAGGCCGCTTGCTGGGCCGTTTCCGGCGTTCCGGCATCACGCCCGCGCTTCCCGCCAATGCACAGCCATCGCTTGCCGTCGCCCTCGGTGGCCTCGGCATGACGCTAAAGGATCTCGCCGCGCTCTACACGGGTTTGGCCCACGGCGGCGAACCAATCGCACTCAGATGGCATCGCGACGAGCCGAAACCGGCAACGCACCCGAAGACACGCCGCAAGCTGCTCTCGCCGGTGGCGTCCTGGTATGTCACCGACATCTTGAAAGACGCCCCACCCCCGCCGAACGTCAAGGGTGGCGCCATCGCTTACAAGACCGGCACGTCCTATGGGTACCGCGACGCCTAGGCCGTGGGCTACGACGGCCGGCATGTCGTTGCCGTGTGGGTGGGCCGGCCCGATGGAGCGTCGACGCCCGGCCTGATGGGCCGCCTCAGCGCCGCGCCGATCCTGTTCGATACCTTCACGCGCATTGCCGAGCGCCGCACGGCCTTCCGTCCGGCGCCGTCAGGCGTCATGAAAGCGACCGGCAGCGAGCTCCCGCAGCCCTTGAAACGCTTCCGCGAGCCGGGAGACGATACGATTGCGACAGGCCCCTTCCGGGATCCGCCGGTTCTGATTGCCTTCCCGCCCGACCGCTCCGAGCTCGACGTGGAAGAGCGTGAGGCCGAGCCGCTGATTCTCAAGGCCGAGGGCGGCGTGCTGCCGCTGACGTGGCTGATCGACGGCAACCCGGTCACGTCCGACCCGTTCCGGCGCGAGGTCACCTGGCAGCCGGATGGACGCGGTTTCTCGAAGCTGACGGTCATCGACGCAAAGGGACGCGTGGACCGCGTAACCGTGCGCCTGCGCTAGAGTGCTTCCGGAAAAAGCCTGTCCCTGCGAAGGCGGGGATGGGAACCGGGTCATGGCGAAGCCGTGCAAACAACGAGCCCGATAAGAAGCACGACAAAACAAACAACGAGGGTCGGTCCGCGATTCAACTAGAACCGGAACGACCCGTCACAAAAGCGCGAAACGCAGCGCCCAGAAATCGGAGAGCGGCGCGCAACCGTGTTGCTTCATTCGGCGCTGGCTCTAGACTTGGCGAGCGCAAATACGGCTGAGAGGTGAGCATCTTGCGGAAAGCAACGATCGCGACGTGCATGACCCTCGGCTCAGCCGCACTGATGTTGGCCATTGCACCGGCCGGTGCAGCCGAGGAGCAAGCCGCCAAGCTCCCCGCCCTTGCGGCGAACATCTCGGAAACATCCGTGTCCGGCATTTCGTCGGGCGCCTACATGGCCGGTCAGTTCGAGATTGCCCATTCCAAGATCGTGAAGGGCGCCGCCATTATTGCGGGTGGTCCCTACGGCTGTGCGGAAAGCGCTTTCGCCGACATGATGACGGGGCCGGGTCTCGCGTTCTTCAACATGTCGAAAGCGATCAACGGCTGCATGCTGAACGCACTGGCCATGTGGGGTGTGCCGGATCCGGAACTGCTTGCCGAAAAAACGCACAAACTCGCCGATGCCGGACGCATCGACCCGCTCTCGAGCCTGATCGACGACAGAGTGTATCTGTTCTCGGGATCGAACGACCGCACGGTCGTGCCCGCGATCGTCGCGGCGGCCTACGACTTCTACAAGCGTCTCGGCGTTCCCGAACGCAACCTCACCTATGTTTCGAACCTTCCCGCCGGACACGCCTTCGTCACCGACAGCCAGGGCCTCGCCTGCGAGAACACCGGCAAGCCCTATGTCGTCAATTGCGACTACGATCAGGCCGGCAGCGTCCTGACGTGGATCTATGGCCAGATGAACCCGCGCGTCGAAACGCCGGCCGGACAGTTCATGGAGTTCGACCAGACCCCGTTCTTCGCGGACATATCCGATCACGGCATGGAAGACCGGGGGGTGGTCTACATTCCGCCCGCCTGTACCGAGACCGCATCTCCGGCCAAAGCGTGCCGCGTGCACATCGCCTTCCACGGCTGCGCCCAGAACCGCGAGAACACCGGCGAGACCTTCATTCGCGAGTCCGGCTACGCCAACTGGGCGGATAGCAACGCCTTCATCATTCTATTTCCGCAGGCCGCCGCCTCCCCGGTGAACCCCCAAGGATGCTGGGATTGGTGGGGTTACACTGGCCGCGACTATCTCACGCGCGATGCCCCGCAAATCCGCATCGTCCACAACATGCTGGAACAATTAGAAAAACCGCGATCCTGATCGGGATCAAACGCGCCTGTTCCGGCCCAGGCAAGGTGCCTGTTGAGCGGATGGATCCGATCCGCTACTTGGGACGGGGCGCGAAGCCGTGAATGCCTTCCGGGGGGAACGACGATGCAAATCCTGACAGCATCCGCTTGGAAATGGGACCGTCCGTCCACGCCCACAGCCGGTAAGCGCCAGCGCCCAGCCGAGGTTGCCTGTTCCCTGTTTGCCATGGCGTCCCTCGCCGTGGCTGTCGCGCCGATCATCATCGAGCAGGCCACCGGAGGTTCGGACTCCGACCGCGCATCGGCCGGCGCATCCGCTCCGTCGACATTGGCGCCTCCCGGCCGCGAGATCATGTTCGCGGGCTATGGCGGCGTCCCCTACACCTATCCGAGCGACGTCACGATCCGGAAGACGAGCGTGCATGACTTCACCGTCAAGGACGTGGACTGGGAAGGAAAGCCCTTCGTCAACCCGATCTACTACGGCGCGCGCATCGTTCGCTACGGCGGCCGCACCGGCGCCATGCTCGACTTCACGCATTCGAAGACGATTGCGAAGCTGGACGAAGAAAAGAGCTTTACCGGAACGATCGACGGCGCACCTGCACCCGAGCGCGCGATCTTGCGCAGCATCTTCCGCAAGCTCGAAGCCAGCCACGGCCACAACATGCTGACGCTGAACGGCCTGCTGCGGCTGCCGAGCTTCAGCGTCCGCTTCCAGCCCTACGTTGGCCTCGGCGCCGGTGTTTCGCTGCCGCATTCGGAAGTCCAGCTCGCAAAGTCGGACGCCCGCACGTACGAGTACCAGGTCGCGGGGCCTGTCGGTCAGGCGCTGTTCGGCATCGAGTTCCGCACGGCCCGCATGTCGTACTTCCTCGAATACAAGTTCACGTTCGCGCCCTACGAGATGCCGCTCTCGGAAAAGGACGGCGCATTGTTGCCGCTCGATCTCTGGCGCCAGTTCCGGAACTGGATGTCGGGTGAGGAGCCGCCGGGCGGCCGCTTAACGACCACGCTCATCAGCCACCAAGGCATCTTCGGGCTTGGCGTCCGCAGCGCACCCGTCGCCGCGCCGTAAGCGACGCCGAGACGCCGGCCTCGCTCCGCACCAATCGTGTCTGGATCCCGGCCTGCGCCGGGATGACGTCATTGGTGTTCAGGCCGATTGCCACAAACGCTACGTCACCCCGACGGAGGTCGGGGTCCAGCCACATCTCGGAATAAGAAAGATAAGGCCGCGAAGCGTCAGAACCGCCGCAACAGGCGCTCGAGATAATCGAGCTCCACTGGCGCGCGTGTGGCTTCGCCGAGGCGCCGCCGCAGCTCTTCCAGAATCTCGCGGGCCCGCTGGATGTCGATCTGGTCCGGCACCTTGACCGACGTGCCGAGATCCGGCCCCTGCGAACGCTGCGGACGTCCCAGCGGATCGCGCGGCGTGTCGCCGGACTGCCCATAGCGCTGCGGCATGTTCCGCATCATTTCCTGCGCCATGTTCTGAGCGCCTTGGCGCATCTGGTCGAGCGCGCGTGACTGCTGCTCGGTCGCCTCCTCGAGATCGCCGCGCCGCAGCGCATCCTCCGCGCTGTCCATGGCGCCTTGCGCGTCCTGAAGCTGCTGGCTCGGGTTGCCGCCCTTGCGGCGCATGTCGTCCTGCAGACGGCCGAGCCGGTCGCGCAACTCACGCTGGCGCTGCGAAAGGCTGTCGAGGCCACCGCGCTCCTTGCCTCCCTGGCCGAGCTGACCGCCCTGGCCCTGCTGCGCCTGTCCGCCTTCCTGACCGCCGCGGCCCCGCTGTCCGCGCTGCGGCTGTCCGCCCTGTCCCGGAGGAGCGCCGACATCGCCCTCCTGGCCATCGTCACCGGCCATGCCCTTCATGCCCGGCGGCGGCTTCTGCTTCTGCCCGCCCTGCTGCCCTTGCTGATCGCCACCTTCACGGCGCTCGCCGTAGGTGTCGTCCATGAGCTTCTGCTGGTCGCCGACCATGTCGCCCAGCTCTTCCATCATTTTCATCATCT
>VFQQ010004293.1_pt1 | contig 12734 bp, 19 predicted proteins | sample 3512341 | NCBI WGS metagenome assembly VFQQ01 (sample SAMN10412373, study PRJNA504923) | tailings metagenome | isolation source: Relicate 2 Philex TSF1 revegetated site | place: Philippines: Tuba, Benguet | collected 2017-08-29 | reverse complement strand
GCACTCTGTTGTTACTCTGTTGGAGGTTCAAACGTCAAGCTTTGTGTCAGTGCGGCGTCTTCCCCGCAGACGCTTTCATATGTAAGAGCTTGCTCGTTGTCTTGTCACTTCGGCGTTTGGGCATGCAGTGTAGCGTAAGCGCTACAGCATGTGATAAGGCTACCAGCTGTACACAGGCGCCGCACCCTTATTGTATCCCTGCAGCGTGACGTTGTCTAGCGCGTCCTGCGGAAAGCACCAAGAGAGGTCTTGCGGGCCAGACAGCCACCCAAGGGACCCGCCCAAACCGTCCTCACTCTACATCTCTCACTGCTTGCTTGCTACCCTTCTGCTGCTCCCCTGACGAGTTTAGGTAGAGCAGAGCAGCAGCCAGTGCTATGAGCCCTGTGCAGCCCGTGCCGGACAGGCACATGTGACATTCCGGACCTGCCACGCACCTGACCCAAGCCTGTCCATCCCTTGCTTCAGGCCCTGAGAGCCTGTACTGAGCAGTAGAGATGGTCACAGCAAATCCAGCAGAAGGGGAAGAGGGCGAGGCAGTGCGCGAACCCCTATTGCAGCAACAGGCCTCAAGCTCTGCCCAGTCTCAGCCCCAGTCCTCGCAACCCCAGCCAGCCGAGCCTCAGACCGCCTCACAGTCCACACCTCAGCAGCACACGACACATCAATTGCACCCGCCAGCCCAGATATCTACACCGGAGCCCCATCATCCGTCCGCGCACGAGCCCGCTCATCCGCATCCTCAGCCATCCAGCCAACCACAGCCCCAGCCATCCAGCAATGCACCCGTCTGGCCCCCCGTCCGGCACCACCACATAGAAGACGCCTCGATGAGATGGCTCGCTGCAGCTATGGCCCTTCCAACAGTGGCTTCAGCATACGCAACTATGCGACCATTCCTAGCGTGTTGTCTCATCAGCTCTGCTGTTAACCTGATGATATTCTTCATGGTGGATGCCTCAACAACGGTAAGCATAGCATATGACACACAGCAGCAGAGCAGCGTTCAGCGTGCACAGCAAGGCTCACCACAGAGTATCGCGGTGCCGCGTTGAAAGCACAGCAGCGATTCACCCTGGGTTGCGCACCTCCAAGTGTATCTGTTTCATAACATTGTCCCTGTGTGTGTGCGTGTGTGTGCGCGTGTGTATGTATGTGTGTCCGTCCACCACTACAGGCGTTCCTATTCGCTGAGATATCTGCAATCATCGGTGTAGTGGCAGGCGCCAGGGCTGTCTTCCCAAGTTGTAGAGGTGCGCACCCCACTGTCTCTGCCCAACGCCAATACACGTGCTGTCAGCGTCTATAGGAGTGTAAAGCAATGCCTCAACTCGACCTTGATGGCACAGGGAGACAGGAGAGCGTCAGCGTGCACGTGTCCCGCACAGTACCAAACCCTTCAGCACCAAACCCGGAGAAGACGTCAGTTCTTGCAATACTGAGCAAGTCTAATGGGACACCTGCCTGTTTTTGTGTGTGTGTGTGTGTGTGTGTGTGTGTGTGTGTGCTCACAGAGGGTTTAGACCTGTTGACCCTCACTAAGCAGCTCCACGTGTGCGCTGCGCTGAGCACGATGATGGACATGTTCACGTTACTCATCACAGACACAGTCCTGCTCACATTGGCATTCAACTGCCCAGAGGGGGAACAAACAGTGAGTGGCAGCTACATGAGATCATGCACCTAGCATCACCCCCGCACAGCTTCCTGCACAGCTGACAGCTCATGCCTTTGCCATTCATAGCACCGTGCATGCCAGCCGCTCCTGCAGGGTAGGAGAGGGTAGGATTGATCTTTCACGAAATCAGTCTGGCATGCAAATGCACACAGAGCATGCGGAGAGTGCACACAGGGCGTCGTAGGCGCAGCATGCATTCCTGATGTGGCGTGCCTTACCCTGTACTGGTGCAACAGTTGAGTGTGTGTATGTGTGCGTGTCGCCCGCAGGTGTGTGACATGGCAAAGCCTGCAGCCGCATTCTTCACGTTTGTGCTTGGCAGTCACGGCATGTTGTCTATGTATGTAGCAAGGAACGCATTTATGCTCATACGCATGTTGAACCCGATCACATCAGGGAGACTCGCGCTGGACCCATGAGAGCAGTACGCACACGCAGCTTCGAAAGCGAGGGTTTCGTTTAGTGTGCTTTTCTGGCATGTGATCGCACAGCAGTGAGATGCAGGTGTATATGTTTACGCAGGTTGCCTTGTAGTATGTTTCGCGAGCTTCGTGTAGGAGGCGCTGTTTAAATGCTGGTTTTGTTCGTACCACCATGGTGCGTATTGCTTATGTATCGTGCTCCGTATGTCATCAAGGTCGTGTAATGTGTAGTCCCGCCTCGACGTGAGCGAAGCATAGCCGCAGGCAGCAAAGGAACGCACAAACCACACGCACAGAGGAACACATTGTGGGCAACACGACAGCTCACCCCTCCCCCCCCGTCTCACACCCGCTGTCACACTCAACCACTTCTGCCTTCCTTCTCAGTGCGGCTGTGCTCATCCTGTAAGCATAAAACACATTGTGCTGCAGTGACCGGGATCGGCCTGTGCTTCGGGCCTACTGAGTCTTAAGCTGGCCATCGGCCTCACCTTGCGTTCAGGCAGCACACGCACTGACAAGTGCATAGACAGGCATCAAATGGATGCGAGATTGCAACAGAGAGCGCGACCCAGCGCCCGCCAAAATCATGCGCCAGTAGCACAGTGGGCTGCTGGGGCCCATCAGTGCTCGTGTAGCTCGTATAGGTCAGCCAGGGAGGAGGCACGCCACAGTCAGAGAGCAGCACGGAGACACAGAGGCCACTGGACGGTGGCAAATGCGGCAAAGAGCCAGACAGTGTCAGTAGCAGCGCCCAGTCCGTCCAGCGGGGAAGTGCCCAAAGCCATGACTTATGCGGAGACGGCTAGCACAGTATACGCCGGTGTCCTCTTCCTTGCGGTGAGCTGTCTCACAGCGCACCACAGCACGCAGCAACCCAGCACACGCGAAGAGAGACCCACACAAAGCTGCAGTACCTTTCCACACCGGAACAGAAAGTGCGTGCCCTTGCTGTGTTCCATCGCACAGATGATCTTCTTTCCGCGAGTGGAGGCAGTGAAGAGAGCCATGAAGTCATACTGGCTGTTCGCACCCCTGGCAATTGTGTACACTGTGCTCATGCTCAACGCATGGACACCAGACACACTCTCCACACTCATGCCAGGCTCACTTGCAGCGGGCTTCGCAGGTGCGTATTGCGCTTGGCACTACGTCCAGGCACCCACAGCTACACGGCGCTGTGGCAAACCAGGTGCATTTCCTTTCGGCTGCCCACAGTGCGTGTGAGGCTGACGTCTCGGTGCTGCGCGCTGCTGGCCGCGTGTGTGACTCTGTGTGTGTGTGTGTGTCTGTGTGCGTGTATGTGTGTGCTTGCGTGCCTACAGGTGGTTTCAATCCCCAGTTCTTTCCCTCTCTAGATGGGATATCTACCCTATTCAGCAGACCAGCCACAGCCGCGTCCTTCCTCTTACACATCATAGCTATCAACCTCTTCCTAGGCAGACGGATATACCTAGATGGTAGGTGATGCCTACAGACAGTGTGCGGAGCCTGGGAGCTCGTTTGCTGCCTTGTATCACTGAGAGGTCTGTGTGCGCATGCTAGGCGTCCCTACTATCGCTCTACAAGATCTCAATGCCAACCCATAAGCAGGATGCAATTTCGCGTGTCGTGCTTCACTCTGGTTGCAGGCTTGGCGTGTGGTGTGCCCACATGGCACAGCCTCATCATAGCGAGTGCGTTCGGACCCCTCGCGCTCTTGGTGCACTGGTTGACGCGGGTGAGTGGACAGTGTTTGCACGCTTGAGTACAGGCTGCCCAGGTGTAGCCTGGGGGTGCTTACTCAGGCTGTCAAGGCAAAGGCTCGATGTGCTTGGCGCACAGGCTGCGCAAATCACTGACTCGTGGTTGCGGCGAGATTTACATGGTGGCTAGACACTGTGCCTAACCTGTTGTGTGCCGCGTGCAGGCTATCTGGGCGTCTGTAGGACCCAAGACCCAAGTGCTCAACTCCGGCAACGGAGGCCAGATAACCTTGCTACCGTACGACAAGTAACGTAGATAGGCATACTGCAAGGTGAGGGGACAAACCAACCCTGGCGACAGACATGTGTCTCCTACATGGCAGCCCGGCGAGCTGCACAGTTCAGCTGCGTGTTGCTCCACCATCACAGGAGTGCAGCCGTCAGAGCATGCGGGGGTCATCTTACCGAGCTGCGCTGCACGGTAGTTAGCACCAAGAGGCATGCTTGTTCTTGACTGCCTCATAGTGCAATTCTGGCGGTGCTTGTTATTGGACTGCAGGTGCATTTTCATGCATGCCAAGGAGCGGCTGCGCATTGGGCGCCCTTGCGCTCTCACTCGGACACACTTGATGCAAGCAGCAGAGACTAGCTTGTGAAGGGCAGTCTGCAGTAGCACGGCAGCTACCAACGGCAGCTACCGTGCATGCAGTGGTGCGATTACTCGTGCAAGACATACATGTCGTACTTGGAGAATCTTATCAGACAATGCAACCTCTACGTGGCTGTGGTGCAGTAACAGCTGTGTGAGCTTTTGTCTTGATGTCTTGTTAGCTTGTGTTCGTGCGTATGGAGGGTGTAAGCTGTAGCTGTGTTGTACCTGCCGGGCGTATGTCTCCGCGGGCCACCTCTCCGCTCTGAGCAGGACACGTCTGACAGCAGTAGCCAGCAAACGCAGTGCAGGCAGGGCACGGAGCACGCAAGCTTTGAGCGCGACAGCAGCAGTTTGGTCGTTGTGCATTTTGGACGCTCGCCCCTCGCGTGGATCGAACACTTTGCCTTTCTGTGCGCACACCTAGCGAGTACGCGTCAGGTCCAACAAGCCACAGCACACCGCACGACCGATTGCCTACTTGAGATCATAATTCAGCCCTTCTAGGCGTCGTTCAGCATGGCGCTTCCAGGCCAGCAGACCCCAGCTGGCGTCCCATCTTTCAAGCTTGTGCTTGTAGGCGACGGTGGCACAGGTGCGTCACGACAGGCCCTTGGGGTTTGCCGCACGCCACTCGAGCTTGCACTCGACCCCAGCAGCACGCGCCGCAGGCCCTTTGGCTGTTCCAATGCTCTCAGCACTAGTATAGCAGCGTGTTGGCAAGCGCAGTGCAGCGAGAAAAGCACAGAGGCTCCCAGCTGCCCGAACACGCGTGTTTTGGTTCAGTCCGGCCCCTGCCCTCTTGCGCGCATGACTCTATAGCAGTGCCTTCATTGCTTATTGTGCGCGCAGGCAAGACCACCTTCGTCAAGCGCCATTTGACAGGCGAGTTTGAGAAGAAATACGAGCCTACGATCGGTGTGGAGGTCAGACCCCTAGACTTCACCACCAACCGCGGCAAGCTCAGGTTCTACTGCTGGGACACAGCCGGTCAAGAGAAGTTTGGTGGCTTGCGAGATGGCTACTACATCCACGGGCAGTGTGCCATCATCATGTTCGACGTCACTGCCCGCCTCACCTACAAGAACGTCCCCACCTGGTTCCGTGACTTGGACCGCGTCTGCGAGAACATCCCCATCGTGCTCTGCGGCAACAAGGTGGACGTCAAGAACCGGCAAGTCAAGCCCAAGCAGGTCACGTTCCATCGTAAGAAGAACCTGCAGTACTACGAGATTTCAGCCAAGAGCAACTACAACTACGAGAAGCCCTTCATCTACCTCGCCCGCAAGCTCACAGGCGACCACAACCTCACGTTCGTAGAGGAGATCGCCCTGCCACCGCCAGAGGTACAGATCGACTTGGCAGAGCAGCAGCGCAATGAGGCCGAGTTGGCAGCTGCAGCGCAAGCACCGCTGCCAGCTGACGACGACGACGAGCTGTTGGAGTAGGCAGCACAGTGCAGCGTGCGCCAGGCAGAGCACGGACACAGGGTTAGTGACACTGCACTGGTGCACAAGCACAGACATGTGCGCATGACACACTTCGGCAGCAGGCAATTCATTCGGGCTGTGCTGTCTTTCCCGCACTAGGCATACATTTGTTAGATGCGGGGGACATTGACACTGTAGGATGTAGGCAAACTATGAGCGAGCAAGCGTGTCTTCGTACCGCAGAAGCGTTTATTACCTTCGCGTCTTTCCCTGTGTGTGATGCACCAATTCAAGCTAGGTGTAGAGGCACGACCAGCGTTCCCTAGCATTGGCTGTGCCTTACTGTGTAGCGAGGTTGCGTGAGTTCATGTTGTGACACAGCGCGTTACACATATGGCCATGCGAGGTGTTACAGAGCGTGCAACAGCTCTGCGTTGCGTCTGAGCACGTCCTCTACATTCCAATGCTGATAGGCATTTTCTGCAAGGGAGGATGCAGGGTGGCAGGTTGGCTGTGTGTCTTCTGCGGATTGAGTGGCGTGTGACTGTGACGTGTTATCCGGGTACCCTCTGGTATCGTCTTCCTGGTTGTTTGACCATTTCATGAGCTGCACTGCAAAGTGAACAACAGCACACAACATCACATAAGAACAAGGCAGCAGTCAGACTTGTAGACATGCCACCGCCCAGCGACGTACAAGCCTCGCAATACACGACAGCCATAAGACACACTCACCTGCACCATGCGAGCTGTAGCTGCAGCTTGAACAGACACAAGGGCGTGGGCATGCAAGATAGCGTCCCGCTCGTCAGGCGTATGGAAAGCCCATCTGCAAAAGCTCAGTAAAGCCTGCAGCCAGAAGACAGCACACACCCTCGTTGCTTGGCATGCATGCAAACAAGCAGTGTCCATGCACCCCTTATAGCAGCTTGTCTGCAGCACAAGTAGCAAGTGACCTGTAGCGCACTCTCATACCTGGACCTTATCTTCGTATCCTATAGGCTGGTCGACTGCTATAACAAGTCGCTGACCTGTGGGTGAAATGACCTGCGGACACGAAAACACAGCAAGCCACCCATGTCAGCAGGGTCAAGCGCTGTGCACGTCATGTTAGGCTCTGTGCACATGTACGTGTGTCCGCCCTGCACTGGCCAGAAGTGCTGTGACTTGCTGCAATGCTGAACACACCTTGCAGTGTGTGTGTGTGGAGTTGAGGTGCATGATGGTGCGGTCGAGGCACATGGCGCGCACACGCCCATCACGGTACGCAGTGAAGGTGCCCACACCGGCTATGTCCTCTGTCTCCAATACCTGTGTACAGGTGCCGCAATGCACACAGCACAGCTACACTGATTCCGTTTAATGGAAGAAGCACACAAGCTTCTACACCAGTACACACAGCACAGCTACATACCTACACAGCTGCACAGCTACGCTTGGCACCTTTACCTAAACTTGACCTCGGTACAATTTGCATACGAAGCATTCATCGGGCCCGGACATGCAGAGTTACACTGAAACACAATGCTGAGCATGTGTAGCGTGTGTGTGTCACACCCACCTCGTCTGACTGTACATTGAAGCTGTCTATAGGACACGTGGACAGCTCTGCGCTCGCTGCCGCCACTGCGTCACGCTGCTGCGCCTGGTGTCTTGCCAACACAGCACACATCTTCTCCCTGCATGTACACACACACACATACACACAGCGAACTCACATGTCCGACAGACCAATGCTTCACACTTGGCACCTGCAGTTGCACTCCAGCCCGTGCATGGCACGCAATGCAGAACGCCCTTAGTGAGGGGACTTCAATCATGGCACGCACCTGAACTTAAGCGCATGGGCGGCATACTTCTCTAGTGGACACCGCTGCATGCCCCCAGCGGCGGCCAGTACCCACACATTCTCTGGCACACACTCCGCAGCATACATCTTGTCCTCCACCCCGCCCTGCCCCCCGCCCCCGTACACGTGCCGCACGAAGCGGCCCTGCCGCTCCGACACGACGCACGCGTCGCTGTCTGCCAGCCATACGAGCACCTCCCCTGTGCCTGGCACGAACTCGTACGTGGCCTCAGGGGTCCACTCCATGAGCAGGAGCTCGTCTGATGGCAGCAGGGTCTGGCTGGGCTCAAACCACCAGCTGCCTGGTGCAAAACCATCGCTGGCGCTGTGCGCCTGGCGCGTGCTGGCTGCGGGGAGTACGCTGCAGGGGGTGCGGTGGTGGGGGCTGTGTAGAATCAGGGCGCTGCTGCTTGGGCCTGTGTCAGCCGCTACCTGGCCTGTGCGCACGGCTAGTGGCGCGAACAATCCCTGTTGGTGCTCAGTGGGGAGTGAGGGGGTCTGGGTGGTGGGTGGAACTGGCCCTAGCTGCAGCGGCTCTTGTGAGCCGCTTTGTGACCCGCCCGCATCCTGCGCGACGCTCAGGAGCAGCGTGAGCGCCTCCTGCCACCTCTCTGGGCAGGCGGCTACGCTGAATACCTGTGTGTGCCACCTGTAGTGAAATTGACCGCCCTCTGTGCTGTAAAGCAAAGGGTAGCACGCTGCAAAGCGCTGGTGGCTGCACTGGAGGACCAGCCTTGCTGAGCTGTCCACGGAGCTCAGCGCTAGGCTGCCGTCAGGCAGGTGCTGCACGAGGCCTGCAGCCTGTGCTGCGGCAGCGTCTGCGGGCCACCATACCTCCGCTATGCGGAAGCCGAGCGTGACCTCCTTGCCGCTGCTCTGACTGCCGTGAAGGATACTCTCTACCAGGCCTAGCAGGACGTATGGGGTGTCCCAGTGCATGTTGCGGAAGTGGAGGGCCACGGCGAGCTTGGGCGCGTAGCGACTAATCGCGAAGTCTGTAAGCTGCCTGAAGGGCTGCGCGTCTGACGCTGACTTGTGGCAAAAGGAAGCCCCGCTGGCTGAGAGGAGCAGGAGGCTGTTATCTGAGAACTGCGCTTTGACGCGCCCATCTGCTGCGAGGCAGAGGCGGGTGAGGGTCTCCCCGCCCGCCCCTGCCACGTCTGACTGCGACATGCTGAGGCTGGCCAGCTGCGCACCACGCGCACTGTGCAGTACTGCTGCTCAAGGCTTGGCTTGATGGCAAGTCGCCTGACAACCACCGACAGACACAGTTTGCGCGTTTGTTTCGCGGACCTAGGCCGTGCGCCTTTGCCGCGTCCTCAGCGCATACGCGTCTATGCAAACATGGGCAATGAAGCTGAAGACCTGCTCGAGGTGGTGCGGCGCGATGGGTTGGAGGTAAGCTGGCTCAGCGCAGGCACCCGCGCACAGACTGCGCGCAGCCGCCCGTGCAAGGGCCCAATGCAGCCGCTGACACAAGCGCACATACACAAACAGGGCGCTGCGCAACAGACAGGCAATAGAAGGTCCGCGCTGTCCCTGCTCGGTGCTCCCCGCAGACAACGCTGCACATCTCCCACAACGCCGCTGGTGTGCGCGGCCTCTTTGCCAGCTCACCCGCTACGTTCGGCAGGGTCCTGGCCAGCACACCATCAAACCTGCAGCTGACGATGCCGCACACGGACTCCGCGGTGCGTGCTGCGCCGTTCGCCGACCGCAGCAGGCCCTCCTCGTACCCCGCTCATCACAGCCACGCATGGCCCGCTCAGCCACTGTCAAACCGTGGCTCCTTAGAGAGGTCCTATACTACAGACGAGAGCAGGAAAAAGGGGGTAAAGCAAGCAAACAGTCCAAGAGCCGGTCGTCTGCTGCGCGGTGCGTGACCTGCGGGCGGCGGCTGTGGCGCCCCTCGCTTCCGCCTGAGGCTGTACGCGCCCTGCCTCGGCCCTGTGACCTAGTCACTGGCTACTCGTGGCCTCAGGACGCACTGCCCCTGTTAGCGTGCCCCTCACTGGTGAGTCCTTGCTATCTTTGTATGCATACATATGCACAAGCACAGAGGTTGCCATAGCTGTCCAAGCACAGAGATGCATGCAGACACGATGACGGACAGCGACGATACAGTGAGAAACGCCCAGCTTCTCTCATGCGTGTGTGTGCGTATGTGTGTGTGTCTGTCTTGGGTTAATGTCTGTGCTGATGCAGGAGCGGGTCGTGCAGCACTTCCAGCGGCGCGTGCAGCACGTGTACGCCACGGGCCTACAGCACGCCCAGGACGCCAGCCAAGCCCCTCCTGCACCACACAAACGCGACCCCGAGCTATGCCTCTCCCTCGCGGAAGCCGAGGTACAGGCCAACGGAGGCTGCCCCATGTGCGTGCTGTACACACACACTACTCACCCTTTACCTACTGCCCCAGACACACAACAAGGGGAGCAAGAACACCCAGACACTGTGCCTTCAGCCGAGGGCGCAGACACACAACAGGGAGGGGTCCAGGGTGGTGGTGGTGGTGGTGGTGGGGACAAGGAAGTTGTGTGTGGGTGGCGGGCGGCAGTGCGTGGTGGGATGTGTCTGGCTACACGGGATGACGTGGCGTGGGCTGCGAGCCTGGTGAGTGATGTAATCACCACACGTGTATTGAACCCGAGAACCTGCTATCTTTGTCACATACAGGTGAACAGTGCTGCTATCTGGCCAGCGCACGATTCTGGCTCGTGTATAAGCAAATCTGCCCATGCGTGTGTGTATGTGTGTGTATGTGTGTGTGTGTGTGTGTGTGTGTGTGTGTGACACAGGTGTGCAGCCGTACCTTCGCCACTTCCTTCTACCGTCCCCCTCCCTCCTCTCACACACACCCTGCCACACACTTCACACACACTAACAAGATCATCAGCTCTATGGTTATGATCCCCTTTATTGATATGATCAACCATGATGAAAACCCTAACGTAAGCAGCCATGCATACACACACACAGGCACACGCACAGGCACACACACAGGCACACGCACAGGCACACACACGCACACATTTGTGCAAACATGCACGTACAGCGACAGAAGGGGGCAGGCATGCAAGGCAGCATTGCATTCAGTCAGGTAGCCTATGCTAGGGATCACAGACATGTGCTTTCATGTAGGTGTCTCAATCCTTACTGTGTGTGCGTGCGCGTATGTGTGTCTGTGTGTGTACACTTGTTGGCCTCCCTCGCAGGCAGAGCTGACCTCCTGCTCCGACACAGACTATGACACACGGTCACACTCAAGTGACTCCTCTCTCTCCAATGACGAGTGTGACGTCACACACACAACACACTCACACAGCGCACATAGCGTCCTCAGTCCCGCAGGCCGCACGCCACCCCGCGTGCCGCGGCGCTGGGCCAAGGGCTACAACAGACGAAACATACTGAGGAGCAGACGCGGCATACGCGCAGGGGATGAGGTGCGTTGATCTGGCACACAGTTTTGTAAACGCAACAACATGGCCTTGTACAGCAGTAGTAGGAGTGAACGCGGCATTCGCGCCGGGGATGAGGTGCGTTGGTGTTGCACAGTGCACACGACACTCTACCCTGTTTTGTGACAATGCACAGCAGTGGTCATAGACTGCGGAGAAGAGGTGCGTTGGTGCTGCACAGTGCACACGACACTCTACCCTGTTCTGTGACAGTGAACATCAGAGGTCTTAGGAGCAGACAGAGACTGTGTTTTTCCTCTGGGGCTCGCTGGGTGTCAGCGCCTGCCGTGCTGGTGCAGCCCACAACATCTCATGTGGTCTGATGGTCCCCACATTGATGTTCATGTATGCTTTGTGTGTGTGTGTGTGTGTGTGTGTGTGTGTGTGTGTGTGTGTGTGTGTGTGTGTGCTTGTGTGTGTGTGTGTGTGCGTGTCAACCCAGGTCCACTTCGCATACCACGAAGATCTAGGATTTGACGAGATGCTAATCTACTATGGCTTCCTACCCGCCCCTCCGCCCTCAATCACACCAGCCCCACCACCACCCCACAAACCCTACAACACACGGCGCTCCCCATCCGCACAGGACACTAATCCCAGCACCAACCCGGCTACGAAAACACACCACGCAAGGCGCTGTACAGTAGATTGTGCGGGGTTTACACTACCATGTTGTGTGACTAAGGATAGTGATAATAGTAGCAGTAATGATATTGGGTCGTCAGACTGGGAGTGGCGGGATGAAAAGGGAAACGTACAAACGGACCCGTTTAGTGGCCCATGGAAGGAGAGTGGGGTTGGTGGGGAGGCGTCTGAGGCAGGTGAGGGGGTTTTGATTAGGCATTGTGTGCTGTGTGTGTGTGTGTGTGTGTATGTGTGTGTGGGCATGTATGATGCATGACAAGTTGTGTGGATGGAACTGCACTCGCGTGCGCGCGACAAGTTGTGTGTGTGTGTGTGTGTGTCTGTGTGTCTGTGTGTCGTATGTGTGGCCGTGGGGCACGGCATGTGTGTATGTGTGTCTGTTGTGTGCTCGCAGAGTTGCGTCGCTTAGTCGAGCGCCTGTCAGACGTACACTCACGCATATCACACCTGCAGACAGCGCCTGACGTGCTACAGGCTGCAGAGAGGGCGTGTCATGACGCAGGGCTGGACTGGCTGCCCCCTGTAGTGGACGAGATGAGAAGGTGAGACACGTATGCTCAACCACACTGTGCCACACATAGCTGGCTGCAACCTGTACACATTCCCAGCCTCATTGGCACACTCATTGGCACACTCCAACCACACACGGCAGCTTGTGGGTCTGCATTCGGTCAGTCTCGGCAAGCAGCTGAGTGTGTGTGTGTGTGTGTGTGTGTGTGTGTGTAGGCGGCGCGTGGCGGCACTGGAGGCTCAGATTGCTCGCACACGAGAGCTGCTCTCTGCTGGTGCTGGTGTCACACAAACACACGTCTCACAGACACCTGCCAGCGCCCTGGAGGTGCAGGGATGAAGCAGGCCAGGTCTGCTTTGCAGACACCACCATGCTGCTTACACACATGGCACAATATCCTACCG
>VFQQ010004292.1_pt1 | contig 12735 bp, 10 predicted proteins | sample 3512341 | NCBI WGS metagenome assembly VFQQ01 (sample SAMN10412373, study PRJNA504923) | tailings metagenome | isolation source: Relicate 2 Philex TSF1 revegetated site | place: Philippines: Tuba, Benguet | collected 2017-08-29 | reverse complement strand
CTTGAGCAAATTAAATCACAAAAAAAAGCCGCCTCACTTATGAGACGGCCTCTTTGTCATTTAAAATTAGCTACCGACAGCGACCAATCGTATTTGGTATAAGTGATTTTGGGCTTGCTGCCCACTGGAATGATATCGCGCGCCTCCAACAATTTATAAGTACCCTTCTTTCCACCAAAGTCGTTGCGGAACCAACTGAACAATTTGGGTAATTGCAAGGTGTTGGCAGTAGAATCGTAACTGGTTTCAAACATCAAAAACAGGTTGGTGGAGTTTTCTAATTGTTTGTCGATTTCGGCCTGGTTGTACTGGAATACCGCTGGACAGCTCATGGCCCCACAATTGAGCGCAAAATGCACCCGCCAATCGAGCTCTGCTACCCTAAACTTGCGCTCAAAGGCCGACGGAACCAGCTTGTGGATGAAACCGCCTGCCCATTTTACTTTTGAGCCACGCAGCATGCCATGCTCAATGTCGTCGAAACTGAGCTTCTGGCCGGCGACCACGATGTTTTTACTTCTGAAAAATTTCCGCCTGTTTACATAACTCGAAGTGTCTTGCGCCAGTTGGTGTTGGATCATGGCATTGTAAACGTTGATCCAAAAAGTCTTTTTTGCATCGTCGGAATTCAGTGCCACCGCCAATTGGTCTTCCGACAGTTCAGCCAACACCTTGAGCATGCCCGACACATCGGTTTTGTAACGCACACCATTTAACAACTCCATCGACAAACCCACCGGGTTCACAGGGGTGTCGGCCTTCACCATGGGAGTGGCCAGCAACAGCAAGGCCATCATCCAGCAAAACATTCTAGTCATTGTCTATCTCTTGTAATTCAGGTTCTGTGTCAAACAAGTCTTTCTCAATGCGCAAATTGTCGATAATAAAGTGTTGGCGCTCAGGCGTGTTTTTGCCCATATAATACTCCAACAACTTCGGAATCGTAGTGTCTTTGCGCAAGATAATGGGCTCTAAACGCATATCAGGGCCAATAAATTGTTCGAATTCCTCGGGGCTTATCTCTCCCAAGCCCTTAAATCGGGTAATTTCCGCTTTTTTACCAATTTTTTGCATGGCGTGCTGCTTCTCCTCATCGCTATAGCAGTAAATGGTTTCCTGGCGGTTACGCACCCTGAACAAAGGTGTTTCGAGAATATATAAGTGTCCATTTTTCACCAAATCGGGGAAAAATTGCAAAAAGAAGGTCATCATCAACAGGCGGATGTGCATGCCATCTACGTCGGCGTCGGTAGCAATCACAATCCGGTTGTAGCGCAGTCCTTCGAGCCCTTCTTCTATATTGAGCGCATGCTGTAATAGGTTGAACTCTTCGTTTTCGTACACCACCTTTTTCTTGAGCCCATAGCAGTTCAAAGGCTTTCCTCGCAGGCTAAAAACCGCTTGCGACTCTACCTGCCTTGCTTTGGTAATGCTGCCCGAAGCCGAATCACCTTCGGTAATAAACAAAGTGCTTTCGTAACGTTTCTCCTGCTGACCTTCGTTGAGATGAAAGCGGCAATCGCGTAATTTTTTGTTGTGCAGATTGGCTTTTTTGGCGCGCTCGTTTGCCAGTTTTTTAATCCCTGCCATGTCTTTGCGCTCGCGTTCGCTTTGCATAATGCGCTTGAGCAGGGCATCGGCTGTTTCGGGGTGTTTGTGCAGGTAATCATCGAGTTCCTTCTTCAGAAAATCGCCCACAAAGCCGCGCAGGCTCGGCCCATTGGGCGCCATGTTTTGCGAACCCAACTTGGTTTTGGTTTGCGATTCAAACACCGGTTCCTGCACTCTGATGCTGATGGCCCCAACAATAGAGCCGCGAATGTCGCTGGCTTCGAATTCCTTTTTGTAAAACTCGCGGATGGTGCGTACCAAGGCCTCTCTGAAAGCTGCCAAGTGGGTACCGCCTTGGGTGGTATACTGTCCGTTTACAAACGAATAGTACTCTTCGCCATACTGCTCCTCGTGGGTAAAGGCCACTTCAATGTCTTGTCCCTTGAGGTGAATAATGGGATAGCGTATGGCATCGGCATTCGACTTGCGTTGCAGCAAATCGAGCAAGCCATCTTTCGAAAAATACTTGGTACCGTTTACGTTGAGGGTTAGCCCGGCATTGAGAAAAGCGTAATTCCAAATCTGCTCTTCGATGTATTCGGGAATAAATCGGTAATTGCGGAAAATGCTCTCATCGGGCACAAAGGTCACCATGGTGCCGTTGCGGTCGTTCGTGGGGTCTTCGCCCGACTCGCGCATTAATAATCCTTGCTCAAATTCGGCCACTTTGGTTTTGCCATCGCGCACCGATTGTACTTTAAAATACTTACTCAAGGCATTTACCGCCTTGGTACCCACCCCGTTTAAGCCAACCGACTTGGTGAAGGCCCCAGAATCGTACTTACCACCGGTATTGATTTTCGACACACAATCGACCACCTTACCAAGCGGAATGCCCCGGCCGTAGTCGCGCACCGTGACCTTGTGGTCAGAAATTTTGACCTCAATCGACTTACCATTACCCATCACGTATTCGTCGATGGAATTGTCGATGATTTCTTTGATGAGCACATAAATACCATCGTCGTATGCCGATCCATCGCCCAATTTGCCGATGTACATGCCCGGGCGCAAGCGAATGTGCTCGCGCCAATCGAGCGATTTAATGCTGTCTTCGTTGTAATTTACTTCTGCCACCGTGGGTCCAATTTTTTACGAATCTAAGGCCTTTAAACACACCTTTACACGAAACATTTCAACAAAAAACCCCGCCGAAGCGGGGTTTGTTCATTAAAGTAGACTTTCAATTACTTTGTTCTGGCCGAGTTGATAATTTCGGCAGGTGCAAAAGTGTTAAGGTCCATGCGGGTAAGCAAAGCATAGGCATAGGCTTTGGTATAGCTTACATCGGGATTTAGGCCAGTAGGTTTCACGTAGGCATAGCGCATGTTATAAGTAGCATCGGCTGGAATGGCAGCAGGCGCTTCAGTAAGACCATGGCCCCAAACACCGTAGTTAACGGTGAAAGGAATGCTTGCGAATCCGCGATACACCATTTTATGGTTGAACGGGTTGGTTGATTGGCCCGCTTGGTTGGCAATCAAATCATCTTCGGCCACCAAAACCGAAACGGTGTACATGCCTTGAGGCAATGCGGCAAACGTTTTTACGCGCACTCTGAAAATGAGCGAATCGCCTTTGATTTCTTTGGTGATGGCCAAACCTGCTTTTACTTGACTGGCAGGTGTTCCCACAATTTCATTGATACGGGCCGTCCAGGCGGGTATATTGCCCCCTGCAAAAAAGGTGTGCCCTGCACCGAAACCAGGGATACCACGGGGCCCTGGAGGGTAATAGGCGTTGGCCAATTCACCACCGGAAGGCACATTGAAAGGATCTGGTGCATTTTGCCCATTCAAACCTACTTTAACACCGTGGAATTTCCCAGCATGTGCCGTTTTGGCATTATACAAAGCAGGAATGCCATTGGCACCGCACGGACCGCACCAAGTACCGCTAAAGTTTACACCAAATGCATTTTGAACGCGTTCTACGGCCAGTGGATCGGCGGGATTGTTAGGATTATTGGGGTTGTTCGGATTGTTGGGGTCAGCCGGGTCTACCGGAGTTTTCTGACATCCCAAAATCAAAACACCAGCCATTAAGGTGAAGAATAACTTTCTCATGTTCAACAGGTTTTTAAAACTCTAATGTAGTCTTGTTTTTGAAATTGCGCAATAGCTCGCTTTTTTTTTAAACATTCACCTTTAAAATTGGTGTTTCATGCGCACCTGGCGGCTGCCATTCAATTTAATTTAATGGCAGCTGCTTGCAGTACCCGCTTATCGGTTCCAATGCGATGTACAAAGGCCACTACACTCAAATTAGCACGGTTCCATGCCTCATTGAGCGTGATTTCATAGTTATTCTCAAAAACCCTGTTCGCCGCCAGGCTAGGCGCCGCCAAATTCACGCCATTATAAGGCGTAATGCATTGCCGTAAAACGTGCTTGTGGGCATAATTAGAGTCTACCCCGGTAGGGGTAAGCTGAAAATCGATGATGTTGTCTTCCACCACATAAACCGTCAAGTGAATGGCTTCTGCTTGCGCTTGGTTGAGTTTGGCACGGGCTTGCACCCGAACTTTGCCATTGGCAAGATCGAGTTCTTTGGTGAGACTAAGGTTAACTTCGGGTGTGCCTTGCAATTCGTTGCCTATGTAGTTGCTCCACTTTTGGTCGGAAATCACAATTTGGTTTTCGGCAGCGAACTTGGTGCGGTTGATGGCACCCGAAGGATATCCTTGGGCACCCCCCAGCAGGTTTTCGAGGCTAGGACCTTCGGCAACACGAAAATCGCTTCTACCTGTGTAGGGATTGGCAAACAAACCTGTATGGATGCCTACAGGCACAATACGTCCCGGATTGGCCGTCTGCAAGTTCAAAATGGTTGTGTGGGCGCGCGGGCAATTCACGCAACGCACCCCGGTAAACTCTTCCAACAAGGCAATACGTTGCTGGGGCACATCGGCCGCCGACTCAACATAGGTAGTATCGCTCCTGTTCGAGCTATTGCCGCCACCGCCCAAATTCACGGGAGGCCCCACTTCCATGCAAGCAGAGGCACCTAATAATACCATCGCACCTAAAGAGAGGAAAAGCTGCTTCATGTTTTTTTAGAATGAGGAAGTTAATGAAAAACGCATGCCATTAAAAGCGGGTTCTATGCGGCAAACTCCACCCGTGCAAATCACCCCTTCAACTTGCCGCACATAACCCCCTGTTAAACGCAATTTTTGAAGGTTCATTGCTCCAAAAATAGTGTAATAGTGTATTCGTTTCAAAGGATCTTTGTTGCCATAGTTCCACATGTCCATGATACTGATGCTGTACTTAGGCGCAATGTTGTACTCAAGCAGTCCCCACCACCAACTGCCCAAATCTTGTTGGGTTTGCATGTGCGAAAGTTCGGCACGCAGCGATTTCTTGCGGTTAATTTTATAGGTAACCTCGGCAAAAGGCGTGATGGTTTTTACCAGAGGTGCGCCAGGTTTGAATTCGTAAATTTCTTGGTTATACATCACACGCTGCAAGCCTGCCATGGCACTCCATTGTTTGTTGATTTTAAATTTCACTTCCGAGTAAAATTCGCGGTACAGCAAATTACCCGATAAATCGGTCACGTTTGACCCATTCACCAGGAGGGTTCCTTTGCCTCCCAAATCTATCACGGCATCGGCTTGCACTCCTTCTTCACCAATGAGCTGGGTGGCGGGTGCGTAACGTGCGGTGAGGCGGTAGGTGTTCATGCGTGCCGATGGCGGAATGAAGTTGATGAGGCCATCATTCAATATTTCCAAGGGCGAAACCCGGAATTCGTAAAAGGAAGTCCTTTTGTAAGTCATGTTGAAACCCAAGCCGGGTTGCGCATAACCCAAACCCGTGAGAATCACCGAACCAGGTTTGTTGATCATTTGTCCCTCGCGGTTTTGAACTGCCTCACGCGATTTACCGGCAATTTCAAAATTCCAGTTAAAGCGTCCCCAATCGAGCGAGTTGTAGGCCGAATAAGCATAGGCATTGTATTTGGGAATAAAGCGTTGGCCTATAGGTTCGTTTTCGATGGCGGCTACCACCAGGTTCATGGTGCTGTTGTCGAGCGTGCGGTTCACCACCGAAGCACCCGGTCTGATGAAGATGTTTTCGGCCAGCTGAATGTTGCCATCGAGATTCAGTCCTTTGATAACGGGACGATAAGTTTCGAACAAAAATTTCTGCCTGCCTACAAAACCTTTCATCTGCCAGTTATTGTTGAGCTGGTACTTGGCATGCATGCCAAACAGGGCATAATCTAAATTCTGGCCTCGGCCTTCATACGCCCTAAAGGTGATGCCATTACCAAACTGGTCGTAGAAATTACCAACGGTCAGTTCTAATTTGTCGAGCTTCTTGCGTGCAAACCAAAAGCCAATGCCTTGGTTGTTTTGCACAATGTAAGGGTTGCGCAAGCCCGAGTTGAGGAATAAATCGAAGCGCACACCTACCGTTAAATCGTCTTTGCGGTAGTTTAAATTCAGCCAGGCATCGGTCGATGATAACTGCTGGTAGTATTGCGGGGGAATCTGATTCGACAAAACCGTAGAATCGAGAAAAAAGAAGTTTTGGAACAACTCTAAATCGCCGGTAACCACGCCTTGGGCTTGGATTTTACCGGATTGCATCCCCCCCAACAGGCACAGGAGGAGCAACAAACGTTTGAACATGCTTGAAATGCTGGTTATAAGAAGCCGTTAAATTACACGTTCTGTTCGGCTATACCACGCATTCAACATTTATTTAGGTTTCCTAACTTCACCGCATGAGAAAACTCTTTGTATTGGCCACCTTGCTTTGTGGCTTGTCGGCACAGGCCCAGGAAAAAGCCAGCCTCCCCAATGTGCAGCTAAAAGACATCAGTGGTAATGTGGTGAACATCCAAGATTTGGCCACCACAGGTGAGCCTTTGATTGTATCGTTTTGGGCTACTTGGTGCACCCCATGCAAAAAAGAACTGTCGAACTACGCTGAATTGTACGCCGATTGGCAAAAAGACTTCAAAGTAAAAGTAGTTGCCATCAGTATCGACGACGCACGCAATACGGCCAAGGTGAAGGCCTACGTAAATGGCGTGAAATGGCCTTTCCAAGTACTGCTCGATCCGAATGAAGACATGAAGCGCTCATTGAACTTCCAAACAGTGCCCTTTACCATACTCATTGATGGTAACGGCAAAATCATCTACCGCCACAACAGTTATGTAGAGGGAGATGAGTTTGTGATGGAAGAAAAACTGAAAAAACTTACTTCAGACGCTCGCTGAAATAGCGATACAGCTCGTGAACGGGCTTTTTGAGTACTTTTCCCTTTTGCAGATTCAATTCTGCCATTACCTCATCGAGCAAAGGACCGAAGTGGTGTGCAATGGAGCCTACAAAATGTACCGGTATGGTGTGTACATTTGGATAGCGCAACACGTGTACGTTAAAGAATCGGCGGAAACCTTCTTTTACCACTTCTTGCACATAAGGTTCGTGCAGGTGGTTGGATAGCACCCGGGCAAACGAAGCGAAATACACATTCACATGCGGCTCTTGGTAGGCGTTGTGAAAAATAATTTCTTTCGACAAGACATATTTTTCGTTCAGCTCGGCTTCTACCCCTGCTGGCAGCAAATGGTACAGGTAATCGGCCAGCAAACGTTTGCCGAGGTACGAACCACTGGCTTCGTCGCCCAGCAAATAGCCCAAAGCAGGCACCACCTGACTCCAGTTTTTGCCATCATAATGACACGAATTAGAGCCAGTGCCTATGATGCAGGTGATACCTTTACTGTCGAAATTGGTAGCAATGGCAGCCCCCAAGATGTCGTGTTCCACCAGAATTTTAGCGTTTTTGAAAAACTGCTGCAAGGCGCGGTGGACGATGGCATTGCGCTCGGGACTTGAACATCCCGCCCCATAGAAAAAAAGATTGGTTACCTGGTTGGCAATATCGCGCAGGGGCGATGCCGACAATTCGGCAATGATGAATTCGTGGTCGTGGTAAAATGGATTGAACCCACGGGTACTTACAAAGTGCTCGCCATCGGGTTGGTATTTCCAATCGGCTTTGGTGCTGCCGCTATCGCATACTAGTAACATGCTGCTAAGTTAGATGGAAAGTATTTTAGAAATGCGATACAAATCGTCGTCCATATCGGAATGCAATTTGGCCGCTTGGGTGAGTGGGGTGTAAACCACCTTGTTGTTGATGATGCCGGCCATGACTTTCGACATGCCGTCTTTGAGGCCTTCGATGGCTGCTACGCCCAAACGGCTGGCCAAAACGCGGTCGAAACAGCTCGGACTTCCACCACGTTGGATGTGGCCAAGGATGGTTACCTTCATCTCATAACCATCGAACTGTTCTTTCACCTTGCGGGCCACTTCATAAGCTCCGCCTTCCTCGTCACCTTCGGCCACAATGACCATGCCCGAGGTTTTGCGATTGGCTCGGCCTTTTTTGAGGCTCACCACCAGGTCGTCGATGTTGGTTTTGGTTTCGGGAATGAGGATGTCTTCGCAACCAGCTGCAATACCTGCGTTGAGGGCGATGTAGCCTGCATCGCGACCCATAACTTCTATAAAAAACAGGCGGTTGTGGGCATCGGCCGTATCGCGGATTTTGTCGATGGCATCTACTACGGTATTGGTGGCCGTATCGTAGCCAATGGTAAAATCGGTACCATACAAATCATTGTCAATAGTGCCCGGCAACCCCATTACCGCCACATCGTATTTGTTTGAAAAGTGGTAGGCCCCTTTAAATGAGCCATCGCCGCCTACCACTACCAGGGCGTTGATGCCGCGCTCTTTGAGTTGCTGGTAGGCCTTTTCCATGCCGGCTTCGGTGCGGAATTCTTCGCTTCGGGCCGATTTGAGGATGGTGCCTCCCCTGTTGATGATGTTACTTACCGAACGCAGGTCCATTTTTTTGAAGTCGCCCTTGATCAAACCATCGTAACCGCGGGTTACACCCCACATTTCGAAACCATAGTAAATGCCTGTGCGTACCAGTGCTCTGATGCAAGCATTCATTCCAGGAGCATCACCTCCCGATGTTAATATAGCTATTTTTTGAATAGATGTTGACATGCTGATGAGTGAATTGGGTGGCAATTTAGTGCATATACGCAGCGCCAGCAAACTTTTTTTGCAGTTGCCTGTTGTTGATGAAAATTCAAAAAAAAAGTAAATTTTTTTTGCAAATAAAATCTCTTTGTTAATTTTAGACCTGATTGTCATTAAATCTTAAAACCGTATGAAAAAAATCTTTACTCTTTTGGCTGCTGCCGGTTTCGGTTTGGCTGCCAACGCTCAAGTGGTAACCATTTCTCCAGCGAACGCTACGGGAAACCAGGCTATCACCATCACCCTGAATGCTGCTAATGCTTGTGTTCCTACCGGCAAGCAGCCTGTAACTGCTACGGGTGCAACCTCAGTAAACATGCACTCTGGCGTTGGTATCCACCCCGACATTAACAATGCTGATGGAAAGTGGACAAACGTAATTGCATGGGATGAGCCAGGTACTACTTTGACCTCTCAAGGCAATGGTATCTACACCATCACCATCACTCCTCGCACATTTTACAACGTTGATCCAGCAGAAACCATTCACCGTTTGAGCATGGTATTCAATGGCGGTTCATGGGATTATGAAGCCAAAGACCCAACTGGAACTCCTGGTACTTGTAACGACTTCTTCATTGAATTGTCGACTGCTACCAGCGTAGCGGAACAAGCTTTGGAAGCCCGTTCTGTAAAGGCTTATCCCAATCCTTTCAGCGAGTCTACCACTGTTAGCTTCACCACTTTGCGTGATGCACAAGTGAAAGTAAACGTATTCAACATCCTCGGCCAAGAAGTGGCTACTGTGCTCAACAGCAAACTCGAAAGCGGCAAGCACTTCGCCAAGTGGGATGGCAGCAGCAACAGCGGCCAAAACCTGCCAAACGGTCAGTACTTCATCCAAGTAAGTGTTGACGGTGCCGTTAGCACTGCCAAAGTGGTTTTGAATCGCTAATTCAAAATCAGCTGATTATCAGGGAGCCATGTGAAAGCATGGCTCTTTTTTTTGGTCAATTTGACGCTCTTTCGTAAATTACCCAACATAACAAATCCATAAAAATGAAATATTTTATTGCTGCCCTTTTTTGGCTGGGCATGGGCCTGAGCCATGTGTCGACAGCACAGGTGGTGCGCTCCATTCCCCGTTTTCCGGCCGATACCGACACGGTAACCATCATTTTTGATGCTACCCAAGGTAATGGGGCTTTGGCCAATGTGGCACCTCCCATTTATGCGCATACTGGGGTGATTACGAGTCAGAGCACCGGTCCAAGCGATTGGCGAAATGTGCAGGGTACGTGGGGACAAGCCTCCCCCAACACCCTCATGACGCCACTGGGCAACAACCGATACAGCATTAGCTACGTACCCCGTACTTTTTATGGCACTGCCGCCAACATACAGATGCTCTCGCTGGCCTTTGTATTTCGCAACACCAGTGGCAGCATTGTGGGCCGCGAAAGCGATGGCAGCGACATTTATTTGCCGCTTTTTGCTGCCGGACAGCTTCACAGCCGCATTTTTAGTCCATCCGGTAGCCCTTTAGTCAACCCCAACAGTAACATTTCATTTTTTGGTGCATCTTCCCAAGTTTGTACACTGAGCCTTTTCGTCAATGGCACCCAAATCCAAAGTGTAGTGTCGGATTCATTGGCCATGCAGGTGCCTATTGGGGCTTCGGGCAATTACCAATTGGTTTTTAGGGCCAACAATGGTACAAGTGTACGGAACGATACACTTAACCTGGTGGCACTACCAGCGGCCAATGTACAAGCATTACCAGCCGGCATACGCGACGGGGTGAATTACCTCAACGACAGTACCGTTACCTTGGCCCTTTTTGCCCCGCACAAACAGCATGCTTTTGTATTGGGCGATTTCAACGATTGGAAACTCGATGCCACTTACTTCATGAACCGCACGCCCGATAGCAATTGGTATTGGCGCACCATTACAGGCCTAACGCCTGGGGTAGAATATGCCTATCAATACCTGGTAGATGGCACTTTGCGGGTAGCTGATCCTTTTGCAGAAAAAATACTCGACCCCAATAACGACCGCTTCATACCAGCTGCTACATACCCCAATTTAAAGCCCTATCCTACCGGCAAAACCAGCGGTATTGTGAGTGTGCTGCAAACCAACAAACCGGCATATACTTGGAGAAACAATAATTTTCAGCGCCCAGCCAACAAAGACTTGTTCATTTATGAATTGCACATACGCGATTTCATTGCCGACCAACGTTATCGCAGTGTAATCGATAGCCTCGATTACCTCAAACGCATGGGCGTAAATCTGCTGAAACTCATGCCCATTACCGAATTTGAAGGCAACAACAGCTGGGGCTACAACCCGAGCTTTATGCTGGCGCCCGACAAAGCCTATGGCACCGATGACGACCTCAAAGCCCTCATCGACAGTTGTCATGGCAAAGGCATTGCCGTTGTGCTCGACATGGTGCTCAACCACGCCTTCGGCCAAAGCCCTCTTGTGCAACTCTGGTGGGATGGTGCCAACAACCGCCCCGCGGCCAACAGCCCTTACTTCAACCCCATTCCGAAACACGATTTTAATGTGGGCATGGACTTCAACCACGAAAGTGCGGCCACCAAACGTTTTGTAAACCGGGTAGTTCGCCACTGGCTCGAAGAATACCGTTTCGATGGCTACCGTTTCGACCTCAGCAAAGGTTTTACCCAACGCAATACCTTGGGCAATATAGGCGCCTGGAACGCCTACGACTCGAGTCGGGTGGCTATTTGGAAAGCCATTCACGATACAATGCAGGCCATTTCGCCCAATTCGTATGTGATATTGGAGCACCTTTCCGACAATCCCGAAGAACGCGAGCTGGCCAATTACGGCATGATGTTTTGGGGCAATATGAACCACAATTTTGCCGAGGGAACCATGGGCTTTACCAGCAATTCGAGTCTAACCAGCAGTTCGCACAAGGCCCGGGGCTGGAGCAAGCCGCACCTCATTGCTTATGCCGAAAGTCACGACGAAGAACGCGTGATGTATCGTACGGTGAATTTTGGCAGTACATCGGGCACTACCAATCCCCGCCAATTTGGCGTGGCCATCAAACGCATGGAACTGGTGCCCGTATTCCTATTCAGCATTCCTGGCCCCAAAATGATCTGGCAATTTGGTGAACTGGGTTACGATTTCAGCATCAATCGCTGTCCGAATGGCACCATTAACAACAACTGCCGTACCGACCCCAAGCCCATCCGTTGGGATTATTTCACGCATCCCGACCGCCGTTACCTCTACAACATTTACAGTGCCATGGGCAAATTGCGGGCCGAGCAAGAAGCCTTCGCCACCGACAGCTTTTTAACGACCCTAGGGGGTGCCTTTAAGGTCATTCGGTTGTTCCATCCCAGTATGGATGTAGTAACCATTGGTAACTGGTCGACTTCGGCCAATAGCGGCAATGTAAACTTTAGCCGTACGGGCATGTGGTACGAGTATTTTACGGGCGACAGTTTGAACGTTTCAGATTTGGTAACGAACATCCCACTGGGTCCGGGTGCTTACCGCATTTACACCAGCAAACGTTTGGCTTTGCCCGATTTGAGCTTGAGCCAGCGTGAGTTGGCCAACCGCAAAGTGCTCACGGTGTATCCCAATCCAGCAAGCGCAGGCGTGTATGTAGATATGGGCATTCAAGAGCAAGCGGGACAACTCACCATTACCGACTTGCAGGGTCGTCATATTGCGGTACTGCCTGAAGAGCAGGTTGATTTACCAGCTGGCATCCGCTACTGGGATTTGAAAGACCAGCGCGGTAACCGGGTAAGCCCTGGTTTGTATGTGGTGCGCAGTCAAACTGGCGCCACTGGCAAGATTGTGGTGCAATAAGCGCTGAGATCTCTTTGAGAGCCCCTCGGGAAACGGAGGGGCTTTTTTTGGCGGCTGATACCTTGGATTCGGGATTTGAAATGTGCCATTCGGGATTCTGGCTCGGCTCGGGTGGAGGGGAAACGCGACGGCGCAACGAGAGGCGCGACGTGCGCGATGGGAATTCGGGATTCAATGTCGTTTAGTTAAGCATGAAAGACCCGAAAGCACACATGATTACCCGC
>VFQQ010004291.1_pt1 | contig 12739 bp, 18 predicted proteins | sample 3512341 | NCBI WGS metagenome assembly VFQQ01 (sample SAMN10412373, study PRJNA504923) | tailings metagenome | isolation source: Relicate 2 Philex TSF1 revegetated site | place: Philippines: Tuba, Benguet | collected 2017-08-29 | reverse complement strand
ACTGGTTCCCTCATCGCACCCCTGTCGCTGCTCTGTCACAGTCTCACACACACTCGCACACTGTGAAAAGGGTGTGGCCGCTGTGGCCTGCATGACTGCAGCCAGCTCGCTCTTCAGCGCCAGCAGGCTGGCTGTGGCCTCATCATTGCGCAGCTGCAGGCTGGCCACCTGCTGCTGGAGGTCAGTCACCAGCTGCTGCAGCTGGCTGGTCTGGCTGGCGGCCTCCTCGCCATGGGCCATCGAGGCTGTGATGGTCCCTTTCAGCGCTGCTGTGTTGCTCTGCAGGGCTGTGTTGATGTCGGCCAGCTGCTGGTTGCGCTGGCGCTCATCCTTCAGCTGCTGCTGCAGCTCAGCCATCTGTGCGCGCTGGCTATGCAGCATCTCATCCTTGTCGCGCAGCTGCTGCTCGTAGCTCGCGCACTTGGCTGCGAAGCTGTCTGCCACTGCCTTCATCTGTACACTGATCTGTGCCCAGTATTTCCCTTCCTTAGCCAGCCTGCCCTGAAGTGCCTTCACTTGCTCCTGGTACTGAAGGCGCTCTGCTGTCAGCTGATCCTTGTGTCTCTGTGCAGCCAGGGTCGCGTCGCGCTGTGCTGTTGCCAGCTCCGCGCTGACTTTGTTGTATTGTTGCTTCCAGTGGTCACGCTCTTGGGCCATGGCTCCAATCCTTGCCTCATCGGCCTTGCGCTGCTGCAGGAGGCGCTTGCCAAAGGCGTCTGTCTCCGCAGAGGCCTTGGCTTTTGTCTGGTCGACCTCGTGTTCTAGTTGATCAATCCTTGCCTGCACGGCTGTAATAGTGTCCACCTGCACACAGGAGACAGAAGGACAATGGCACGCAGGCTTCAGGCGATGCTCTAGGCTTCGGCTCGCTCGGCCAGGCCAGCGATGGCATTTGGGTGTCTGTGCTGCGTGCTGTGCTCAGTGCGCATCACCTACCTGCGTGGTCTCCAGTGGTAACAAGCGCTGAGGGCCCATAAAGCCCTCCTCAAAGAGACCCAGCAGAGTGTCAGAGTCCATCTGCGGGCTGGGCACCTGCAGGGAGCAGCAGGCACGCAAGCCCACGCCGCGTTTGCTTATGATGCCTCCTGAGCACCAGTGCGCCCTGCAGATGACTTGCCAGCGCCCTAATGTCCTGCTGTGAGCTGCGGAGCTGCCCGGTGCTGATGAGTGCCGTGCAAGGCTGCTCTGCCCTTGCTTCGCTGCAGTCAGCCCACGACTGCACTGTCCGCACTCAATGAGCATTGCCTGAGAAGCTTGCCTTACCTTCGTGAAGGTCCTGAGCCGGCTTCCCATTGGGTCGAATGTTCTTGCGCTCCTGTCCCCGAAGAGCATCCTAAACCTGCACAGAGGGCAGTGTCACGTACAGTGGTCACTAGCAAGTCCAGTGCTGGCTGCTCCAGCGCTGCGAAGAGGCCTTGGGCGCGTGCAGGCCCAAGAGGAGCTCCTTGGCTTGGCTGCACGCACAAGCTGCACCAGCACCATCCACTCACTGCTTAGCTCACTATCAGTGCGCAGTGTGCACTCTTAGCTCCAGGTCCAATGCTACTGCGATTTTCTGGCACTGTCTGTGTGGGTCTCTAAACGCAGCAGCACGGTCATCAGTGTGTAGAACGTGAACCTTGATGAATGCACAAAGCAAAAGGGAAGAGAGCGATGGAATGAAAAACACAACCAACTCTCCAAAGTCGTTGGTACGATTGTGTTGCAATGAGGGCCTTATTAGCCGTGCCTGAAGAGCTGTGCAGGATGAGTGCACACACCGGTGTGGCGCAATGGAGCGGACTGGCGCATGGAGGCAGCAGTGTGGCCAGCAAGGTGTGTGCCTCTGAGCTGGGACGCAGTGCAGGGCACAGGAGCACTCACCAGGCGCTCTATGGCCTGTGAGCATACCGTGCGCATAGGGGCAGGGCAGTCTCTGCTTTCCGCCAGGGCGATCACGCGAAGCAAGGAGCCGTGTGGGCGCACAGTTCTAGATTGTGTGCCATCCTTGCTTGCAGGGGCAAGGGAGGAGAGCCGGACACAGGGGCACGTCTTGGGAGCACAGATCAGATCAGATGGGGATGGGCGCACTCACCTGGCTCTCAGGCTGTGGCGGGCGCACCCTCCTGGGCCATCAGGGCACACAGGCGCCCTCCCAGTAGATGCGCTGATCCACGTAATTGTCAGGCCTGCAGACAGAAGGAAGCATGCCAGCAACTTGGGCAGTGTGCAGGTAAGGACATGTGACCCTACTGCAGAGCTCAGGGGCTGCTCCATGAATGCCCCAGCAAGCTCGTGAGCCGTGGCATGCGAGGGGTGCGTGCGGCCTGTGTCGGCGTCGCGACGCTGCGCAACACACGCGGCGGACGGAACACGCAGCACAGGACGCGCAGCATCTCAGCACATGTGGCTCACCTTCGTATCCCAGTCATTTGCCACGCATGTTGACACGCACCCATCAACGCGCACACTCAGGTCATCACCACCTGCTGCCCTGCCCGCGCCTGTGCCTGGCCCGGGCAGCGACCAGCCAACAAGCTGCAGCACAGCACACGCACTTGGGCAGTGCGACGGCAACAGAACCTGCGCCGCAGTGCAGTGGCTGACGCACAGCAGTGCTGACACAGGGTGCAGTCGCGGGCCGCCATGCCCAGGCTGCGCCTGCGCGCGCCTGCGCCCACGAAGCAGGCCTGTGCGTGCGACGTGTGTCACGCACTGCCTGCGTCCGCCAGTCTGTAAGTGTGCGCGGCTGCGCTGCGCGTGTGTGCTGTTGCTGGCTGAGAGCCGCGTGCTACAGCCTGGGCGCGCGTGCGTGCCAGGTGGCGTGCCTGCAGGCGCCCAGGCGTGCACTTCTGAGCTGACCCAGGCTGCACGAAAGTCACCTGGCATACCAGAGCATCTCAGCTGTGTTTTCCTGCAGCTACTGTCACTGCATCCAGGCACGCACTTGCCAATAATGCCAAGCTGAGATGCAGAAGCCGCGCGTGCAGTGTTGCAAAGTGCAAACTCAGTGCTCTAACACTGTGTTTGTCGTCTAGAGCGAGGACAACAAGCTTGGCTTAACGTAAGTGATTACAGCAGTTGGTTCACTCTACAGGAGCGTACGCCTTACAAAGCGGCTATGGTACAGCAGCAGGACAAGTGTCCTTCGACACGAGTAAAGCATCCATACGTAATGTACAAGGGCATTAGTCTGTGAACGAGCAGCTGTACAGGTGTCCTATCATCACAGCTTGGACCGAGGCGGGCCACCGCTGTTGCTGCTGCCTGTGCTGCCCCTGGCTCCGCCCTTGAGGCCCGCACCGCCTGCAGAGCTGAAGAGGTCGTCCAGCACAGCTGTGTTGTACAGCGCTGCATGCACACAACACAGTGGACACAGTACTGTTACGTGCACTTGCTTGGCAGGCACCTCTTCGGCTCTGAGCGAAGAACACTGCTGTCCGCGCAGTTAAGCTACGCACACAGTGATGCAGCAAGGGGTATTCTTACCTATGTATTTAAGGCTCTCTGCTGTGTTGCCAATCTCCCTGCGCGCACACAATACATGCGCACCACGCGTCAGTCGTGCTAAGAGCGTAGCTCCGTGCAATGGCCCTGGACAAGGTGAGCTGTCAACCTGGCTGCGCGGAGCGGGCTCTGCTTGGCTGTGTCCCATATAGTACCTTGCATGCAGCATGACGTGCTTTGTGCCTATGACTGCCCCTCGCGCCTTAGACGCCACCTGGGCTGCTAGGTCTATGGCTTGACTGTATAGCTGACTGCCGTCATCACCCAGTATCTGCACACACACACACACACATACGCATACACGCGCACTCAAGCGCATGACAGCAGGAGGGAGATACACACACGCACGCATCCCCAGGACCAGGAAGCTGGATGTATTCACTGCATGCATGGTGGTGCAATGGTGGTAGGTCACAGCATGCATGCGTGGCGTGTGTCACACGCACTTGTGTGACCAGTCCTATCCTCAGGGCCTCTTGTGCGTCAAACCGTCGACACGTGAGCGATAGGTCCATGGCAACACCTGAAGCAGGACACGCACACACACATACATACACACAGACATACGGGTACACTTACCGTCCAAAGCATCACACAGGCACGTACACACACCACAGTACAGCTCACACGCCCGCAGCAGGCGACATGGCGCGCGTGGCCCTGCTGCTATAAGGTGTCATTCTGCGATCCGTGTGTGTGTGTGTATGTGTGCACGCTCACCATGTCCCACTATCTGCTGTAGTCTCGGTAACGTGCCTAGATCTGGTAGGATGCCTACATCAACCTCCTGTGTAGCAGACAGAGCAGAGCAAGTACCCATGTGTATGCCACGTGCGTTCGCATCCTCCGTGCTGTGGTGCCGAGTGCGCTGTGTGGGCACTGCTACACAGCGCTGTGGCACATGCAGTGCTGTGTGCACACCTTTACAGAGAAGGATGCGTCCCTGCTGCACACACGGATGTCACACGCGCAGATAAGGTCCACACCGCCACCGATGCACATGCCTGCGACACACACACACACACACAAAAACGCACGCACAGACACACACGCAAGTTTGATCCATGAAGAAACGTTGTGTGTGTGTCCGCTTGGAGCGTGTTGGCATGGGCATGTATGGCTTGGTCACCGGCGCAGCAAGGCGCGTGCGTGTGTGCAGTGTGCTATGTGTGCTAAACACACCTTGTACCGCAGCAATGACAGGCAATCTGCACTTTTCCATGGACGAGATGGAGTCCTGCATGGACACACACACACACACACTCTCTCTCTCTCTCTCTCTCTCTCACACACACACACATACACACACACACACACAGCGTACACCATACGTGACAGCCCTGAGTGATACAGCTACATAGAGCTATCAGCGAGGTGCGCAATACTGCGAAAACAGATGGGAAGCGTGCTGAACTGCATCACTGCACATCTCTCCTACCTGTAAGAACTGTATGTTGGCCACGACTGCGTCTCGTCGTCTGCTGGGCTCTTTGTGCTTTGAGAACGTGTCCTTAATCTCGCCCGTCAGAAAGCCCAGGTCTATGCCAGCGGTGAAGTGCGCTCCTTGCGCGCAGAGCACGATGACACGGACCGAGTCCAGGGCCTGAAGTGCTTCGATAGCCTGCATACGGTAGTGAGGCACGCGCATAGTGCGCTCGGTGGACTGATGGCGTGCGCGGGTGCCCTCTGCCAGCTACACGGGGCCGCTCCTCACCTTTGGGAACCCCTGCCACATCGTAAGCTCTATGGCGTTGAGCTTCTTGGGCCGGGCCAGCTGTATCACGCCAACGCTGGGGTGTTGAGACGCGGTGCCCACGACAAGATTTGTGCTAGCAGTCCATCCTGGAAGCGGGTCTATCGCTGGGCCTGACATTTGCGCTGAGAACTCGCCTGCTGGTCAGAGTCACGTGCGCGCTAGTGCGGTGCGAGTCGGGGCAAACAGCACGCAGGGCGGGGCCACGGACGAGGTACCCCAAAATCACACCTGTGAGCAACCGCCGAAGGTCTTCGTCCTGCTTTGGGGGTTCTAGCGCCTGTCTCTCATACTCCGACAGTGAACACAGCTTGTGATGACAATGGTGAGGATGTGCACGCCCACACTGGCAGCTCTTGGGACGCACAGCCGTCAGAATTGGTTGCGCGCATCGGTGTGCGTGCTCTGGGCGGCTGCCTTGCAGGGTCCTTACAGCGGCAAGCGCGTCAGCGCACACAACATCCTCTACCCACGCTACCAGAGTGTGCAGGAGCTGACGGTGAGGTGCCGTGCGCGCACGCGCTGCTCAGTCGCACAGCGGAACCCGCAGCCGACCTCACCAGGCCCCCTGTCGCGCACCCTCCATCGCAGGGGTCTGCCACAGCAGCACCAGCCATCTCATCGCTCGCGTTTGAGCCAGCTGAAGACGTGAAGGCAAGCAAGGGCAAGAGGCAGCGCGCCGACGAGCCAGGTGGGCGATGCAGGCCACTTTGCCGCTCTCACAGGCAGCTGCATTGCCCAGCAGGGCCCTGACAGTGTGCCCTGTGTGGTGCACTGCAGAGGCCAACGGGACGGCGCCCACAGCGAGCCCAGCAGGGGACAATGCCACTTCCGCAGCCCTGTATCAAGCCGCCGCACAGGCAGCTGCTGCAGGCCTGGACCCAGAAGCCGTCGCAGCCCTTGAACGCAAGGCAGCCAAGCGAGCAAAGCGCGAGGCCAGGCAGCGGCCCAGTGGCACGCCCAATGGCGCAGAGCCACCAGCAGCACAGCAAGGGAACGGTGTGGCACCTACCCTGACACAGGCTCAGACTGAGGCCAAGCCAGCGGCCAAGCAGCAAAAGAAGAAGGGGCCAATGTCGATGGACGATATAAAAGCAGCGATAGGGTACGAAGACAAGTCAGGAAATGCAACAGCAGCAGTAACACCAGCAGTGCCAGCGGCAGTGGCGGCCACCGCGGCGCCAGCGGCGGCGGTTGCAACCGCGCAGCCAGCCAGCGGGGCTGGGGCTGCGACGAACGCAGCCGAGGCAGCCAAGCTGCGTGCTACGCTAGGCTACACAGCACCTGTAGCTGCGCCGGTGAAGCAGGCACCTGCACAGTTTGGGTTTGGCTTCGCTCCAGACAAAGTGAGAGCCGTGCACACACACGCACACAGGTGCTCTGGTTCAGACACGCTTGCTGGTGCTGCTTGTATGCTGCTACTACCCGTATAGCAGAGTCACGGTGTGCCTGCTGTGCGTGCTGTGTGTGTGCTGTGACAGGCTGCAGCCAGTGTGGCCGAGCAGGTGGCTCAGGAGACGGAGGCCAAGATAGCACGCATAATGGCTATTGATCAGAGCAAGGACGGTTTCGTACCACGCAGGGTGGGTGTCATGCACATACACACACACACCTGCACATACACGCGGGCACACAGACACACACACACACACACACACACACACACACACAGACAGACAGACAGACACACAGACAGACACAGGCACACATACACACACACAGACACACACAGGCACACATGCACAAACACGCGCACACTCGAGGTACATGCTTGCACACCTCCCACTAGCATGCGCATAGCATGCGCACACGCAAGCCCCACTATTCATACGCACACGGACACACTTGCGTATGCACAAGCCGATAAACATATATATGTGGTGTGTGTGTATGTGAGTGCACAGGTATGGATCTGTGGCATGCCTCACGAGTACAGTGAGCAGCAGATACGTGAGTACTGGTCTTACTGTGGGGAGGTGGAGGCATTGGACCTGTTGACGTTTAAGGACACGGGAAGGTGGGTGTATGAAGGGCTTGCAGAGTAGCCCAGGTGCACGTGCAGGTGGATACGGGGTCATGCCTGTGGAGGCAGATGGCCATGCCAGTAAGGGATCAGCGCATGCACTCTGACTCATGACTGGCATGCACCCCTGCAGCGGGTGCGTATATGGGAAGGGCTAACATAGTTACGGACACGGGCAGATGTGTCATCTGGGACGGGACTATGCATGGCTACTGTTCATTGTATCCCCCATGCATGCATGCATTCATTCATGGTTTCCTAGTGCCCAAGTCTTGCTTGCTCGCAGGTTCAACGGCGCCATGTTCATTACCTTCACCACGGACGAGGCATATAAGGCAGCCCTAGCAGCACATGGAGAGGAACTGGAGGGACGAAAACTCAGGGTGAGAGAGGCATGCGTCTGCGTGTGATGACCGTACAAGTCACTGGTACAAGCTCTGCTGTGGCATTGTCATATGAGTTCTTGCTTGTATTATGTGCCAAGCTGAGGGCGTCTTGCAGGGTGTCTGTGCTGGCATGCGTATCTGCGTCGCATGCCTTGCATGACAGAGCCACGTGTCAGCATGGTATTGCACGCATCAGGTGTGTGTGCAACCCCCCGTGTGTGCTCAGGTCGAGAAGTGCAAGGCCAGCGCCGTGCACAGAAAGAACGCAGCCCAGCCCCAACAGAGACCGAGCAGTGCCACCCCCACGCCCGACACGCAGCGAGCTGCCATCGCTGCCCAGCCGCAGCAGCCAGCGGCACCGGTGAAGAGCGACCCGCCTCAGGCCCAGCAGCAGGGGACACATGCAGCTGCTGACGGTGGCGAAGACTACAATGTTGCGTATGTGAGTACAGCGTCTGTCTCCATAGCTAATTGAAGTCTGCGCTGCGTTGTCATGTGTGTCATGTCATGTGTCATGTCATGTGTGTGTGTGTTGTAGCCATGTATGGTCCCCTGTGCTCGCAGTTCATGCATGCAACACACCACTCATCCATGCAGTCAGTGGCGGGTCTCAAGTGGTGGTGCAGATATGTCTGTGTATACTACGATGTGTGTGTGTCTGAGCGTGTGTGTATGTGTGTGTGTGTGTGTGCAGGTGGGTAACATTGCCTTTGACGCCACTGCTGCTGAGTTGGAAACGCTCTTCAAGGCGCACGCACCCACGCAAGTGCGCCTGCACACGGACGCCAAGACCGGCAAACCTAAGGGCTTTGCGCACGTCCACTTTGCGGACGCTGCCTCCCTGGCAAGGTGAGGAAGCTGAGTGCTATTGGAGGTTATGCGAAGCCTTATCATCTTCAGCATCCTGTGCTTACGGGAGTACATGTGTGTGTGCGTGTGCGTGTGTGTGTGTGTGTGCGCGCGTATGCGTATACTTAGGGTTATGCTATGTTCAATCTGTTGAGCGTGATCCTGCTGCCTCGTTCTGTCTGTGTGTGTGCAGTGCGCTGAGTCTGGACGGTGCACAGTTCCATGCGCGCAACATCAAGGTCCTAAAAGCTAAGCCTCCGAGTAAGAAGACGTGAGCGATGGGATCAGTCATTGAGTGTGACAAGCAGTGTGTACGCGTACAACGCTGCCATTGGACGCATCGCGAACATACCGCGAACATACCGCGTGCGAACATACCGCGAACATACCGCGTGCTTTTACGTGTGTTGCGCTAGCTCGTAGCAGTAGCGCCGCAGATGTAGCAGCGATACATACTTGCCCAAGTGTCGCAGCTGCACATTCTGCTCTATATGAGACTGTGCGCACTGTAATGCGGCTGGTGTGCTGTCAAGGGACAGCGCAGCGCTTCCTGCGAACTCCGATAGCCCCACCCGCCAGCTTAACTGCAATTGGGCTTCTCGCTTTCCTCTCCCTTGCTGTTCGTCACTTGCACTCAAGCCTGCGCCAGTAAATATCACACAACACGAGAGCACGCACTGAGCGCGCAAGAACATGGCCTGAGCACCGTTGACCCAGGCCACAAGCGGTGTCGGAGAAATGGCGAATTTAGGCTGCTTTCCGCTGTTCCTCACGTCGCAAAAGAAGCGGAAGCAGCTGAGCCTAAAGGACAAGGCGGAGGCCGACACCTCAAAGCCCAGCGCGCTCGCATTGCGCCCTGTTTCAGCCAAGAGCAGTCACAGCAGGACTCAGCAACATGAGCCACAGCAAGGGTGCGTGTCGCCGTAACATTGCCAGCTGGAAGGAGGTGCCCACCACTGGGCACTTTGCCCCGTCAGCTCATCTTGGCCTTTCCCCCCTCTGCCTCAGCCAGCTCAGTCTTGCCGGACAGTCTGTGCGCGATTTTGTCAGAATGGCTCTTGTTAGAGAGTCTTTGGTCGAGCCTGTCAGGTTGGCTGACCCAAGTGTGCTTCCTGTCCGTGCGCGCAGGGTCCCTACCGCAGTGTCTGGCGCCTGCCCCGAGCCGCTGCTCTTTCACCAGTTGGGAATGGAGGCGCCGTCAGACCAGAGCGCCACGCTGTCCCAGATCAGTGACCCCACGCACACACCAACAGGTTCCAGTCCACTTCCCTACATTGCGAGCCATCACGAAGCTCCACACAGATCAGCCAGCGTTCCCGGCTGCAGCGCGCACAACGCGCACAGAGAGATAGCTGCTCCGCGACCCAGCGAGCACTCCGTCACCAGCGTGTCGTGCTCGGCCGTGCAAGTGGGCACGCAGTCATCCCATATCCTCCCCGACAGCGCGTGGCCTGGGCTGCACTCCGAGCCTATCCCGCACAGCCAGCAGAGCAGCAGTCAAGCGAGGCCAGCAGCGACCACCCCCTCGCAGCTCGAGCCAAGCCAGGTACGCAGCCACCATAGCTGCAGCCACTACCACCAGCTTTGACCAATGAAACAGGACCTGATGCCCTACGGCATCCCGCGTGAGCCTGCTATGGGACTCGACTCTCACTGTTGCGTGTTGTGCGTGATCTCTCGCAGGATCTGATGTCCGCAAGAAGCAGTGGGTCACGTGACTCTAAGCCACAGCCGCGTGGCCTCGCGCTAGTCATCTCAGAGCCTGAGACAGCAGACACGTGGCAAGACCAGGTGTTGTTAGGCATGCTTGTCGACTCATCCCTTGTGTTGGGCCCTGCCAGCGAGGAGGAGCCTAGCGCGTGCGACACGCTGTCGTACTGCCCAACCGAGTCACCGCGCAGCCCTAGTATGACGCATAGCGGGGACCATCATATGGTCACACTCACTGACTCAGGGGAGAACGCAGACAGTCAGGTAAGCGTCAGCTTCACGCGCATCATGTGGTCATGTACATGCAGTAAACAGTCCCATCTTGGCTTCTTCTTGCTTTGCTTGTTGCGGCACAAGCGTTTCACGTCCCACTATAGCCATGTTTTTGGTGACCCCTGTCTATTGCTACGCAGGCTGACAGTGGCTGCCCCACGCCCCCGCCCGTGGCCGGCTCGTTCAGCCTGGTCAAGGCAACTTCCATGTCCACCACCACCACTACCACAACAGTCACAACAAGCACCATGACAGCCAGCCTCGCCAGCCTTGGCAATACCAGCGCCGGCGCCTCCACGCTGCACAGGCTGCGTGTGGTCAGCATCGCAGGGCAACAGGTCCTGCTTAGCGACCCTGGGGGTACGCAGAGCGCCACAGAACACATCATACAGGGTTCCATTGAGCACACGCTGTCCTGGGTCCTGGGCGACGGGTCAGGGGGGCGATCACGCACAGCTAGCGCCATGGAGCGCGCTGCGCTGCACGGCGCGTGGGCATTCGCCGGCAGCAGCGGCGGCAGCGCCGCCTCCAGCGGGAGCATGTTGCCGCCGCCTGTGTGTTACCGCAGCAGCCGCAAGGACCGGTCGCTGCTTATGCGGCCGCTGCGCGTCGCGAGTCACCCTGATCTCGGCAGCATTGCCGAGGACGATGCAGAGCACGAGCAGAGCGACGAGGACGATGCGCCACAACAGCAGCAGCATAAGCACAGTGGTAGGCCGCCAAGCGGGCGGATGGGTGGCGGGCACACGGCAGCTGGGGCAGGCCACTCGCAGCTACACAGGTCAAGCACTGTGCCGTATCAGTGACACACCAGACGAAAAGCCCGTTTCAATGACCTGTAGAACCCTTACATATGCCCGCAGTATGCACGTCAGGGGCCCTTGCAGGGGCACCAGCTAAATGTGTGGCGCTGCACAGTGAGTACTGCACACACGGGGCAGCATCATGCAAAAACTGTAGCCAGGCGGGAAGAGCGTTCCAGAAGCATCAGAATACCGAGATGTCAGCGCTGCCAGTCAAGCTGTATGGTGGGCGCTCACCAGCTGTGGGCCATGAGTCAGGAGTCATGATTGGCGAGCCAGACAGCTACAGGGGGCTCACACATGCTAGCTCTGCCCTCACAGGCAAACAGAACACCTGCTAGGGTAAGACTGGCGCAGCCCAACACTACCTTTACAGAACGTTACTTTGCGCTCTGTTCACATCACAAGCATGTAGGGGCGTGAATCTGTAGGGCTGGATGGAGGCCCTTTTGCGTCTTCTTGCCATCACAGACACGCAATTGTATCAAGCCGTCAGCAATCTAGGGTGGGAAACTGTAGGTATAGGGCGCGTGAACTCCTGCTGCGAATGTTATGTGAGATGTGTCCAGCGATGCGTTGGACCAGTAATGACCATTCAGAGGTACTGCGGCTTATGCAAGCACTGTGCAGCACAGACTATGCATGCCCTACAACAACATATGTCCTGTTTTCCGTATGGTTGCAACGCAGCAACGACAGAGTAACGTTTTGCTGGTCATGCAATTGACACACAGTATGGCGTGCATGTTTCTTACTTGCATGCAGTTTTCTGCCATTTTGATCTGCATAGCATGGCGATGATATTTGTTATGCATGGCATGACATAGTTGTGTAGACTGGTAACCCATATAGGTGGTTGTATAGGAGAGCTACTTTCATCAATAGCAGGGCCAGTTCCATGGGTCAGTTTGATCAGTGTGAGGTCTGCATCATATAGTCCCTGACATTTCTAGTAGTATTCTGAGCGCGAGATGTCTAGCACTTCCCCATTCACACAGCATTGTCGCAAGCATGGGGGTCTGGATGGTTGGTGTGACACGCTTCTCTGGTCATAGGAGGACACTCAACAGTGTCCTCCTATGACCAGATCACCAGATCAGTGTGAGGTCTGCAACATATTCACTAACACTTGCGCTATTCTAAGCGTAGATGTTTAGCTCTCAACCCACTTACACGCATGGTGGCAAGGACTGGCAAGCGCCCTGGGTCGGGTTGGTGAGGCGTGCCTTAGTGCTCATAGAAGGACATTCAACATCACACGCATGCACATAACAATGCCTGAATTTGGCGTGGGCAGGTGGATAGGAGCAGATGTTCGCTTGCAGTATAGAGGTCGTATATCGGCACTGGTCATGTATCCTGGTCGTATGTCGGTACTGGCTTGCAGTACAGAGGGTTCACGGCGGTATCGGTCACGAAGGATTGCATGGCAAGATAGCTGTAGCACTGTGCATAG
>VFQQ010004290.1_pt1 | contig 12743 bp, 7 predicted proteins | sample 3512341 | NCBI WGS metagenome assembly VFQQ01 (sample SAMN10412373, study PRJNA504923) | tailings metagenome | isolation source: Relicate 2 Philex TSF1 revegetated site | place: Philippines: Tuba, Benguet | collected 2017-08-29 | reverse complement strand
CGTCCGCGAGCGTGTCTGACAACTGCGGTGAGGCGCCGCGCACCAGTGCGTCCCATGGCACGGTCTGATTGGCCAGCTCACTGGCCGGTACACCAAACAGCGCGAGACTCGCACCGGGACGCAGCGTAAGCGAAATGCCGTGCATGTGTCCCCGCATGGCCAGCACCACCGGACTGGCACTGGCACCTGCCACCTGCACCTCGGCGTTGCCACCGTTGAGCGCAACAATCAGCCGCGACGCGCCGTCGGGCAGCACCCGCTCCACCGTTTCGTGTCCATCGGCAAAGTGCTCTTCGTAGGCCGTGACGTGTGCGACCAGCGGCCGCAGCGCGGCGGGCACGGCGAACGCCCGCATCGTGCTGGCGGGGACGGTGGTCTCCGGCGCACAGAGCGGGTCGCCGTCGAGGCGGAGGAAGAGGCGTTCCTTGGTGGGGTGAGCGGGGCGCGTTGCCACGTCGATAAACCTGTCATGCGGCTGTTGCCTTGTCCTGGCCGTTCAGCCGATTGGCAGTGCGGCACATGCCAAGCTACTCACAAGGTGCGACCAGGTCTCCGCGAGTTCGTCAGGAGTCTTCACGGTTCGTGGAGTGGCGCGAGCGATCCGATGGCCGTGGGCCGACCGTTACCGACCTGGAGAGCCGTAACCAGCGCGAACCCTCCCCCGCCTTGTACCCGTGCTCGCCCTCGGGGCATACATTGCCCATACATCCGCAGAATGCAACGCTTCCGAAATTCAGCATGTCTCTGGGTCATGACATTCTCGTCTCGCCGCTTGCCCCTCCATGCCGTGCGCCTTGTGGTCCTGTGCACTGTGCTCATGGCCCCCCGCATGTCACTTGCGACCCAGCAGCCACCGTCCGCGGCAGTACCCGCCGGCCCGCCTGAAACCCTGCGCGGTCGGGTGACCTCCGACAGCGGCAAGGTGGTGGTGGGCGCCACGGTGTTCATCACCCGTGGCCCCGACCGACTGGTGCAGCAGGCCGTGACGAACGACAGCGGCCGCTACGCCATCACCTTCAACCCCGGCACGGGCGACTATCTCGTGGCGGTGCAGGCCGCCGGACTTCGTGGTGCGCGGCGCCGCGTCACGCGCAGCGGTGACGAACGGGAGTTCACCGTCGACTTCGTGCTGGCCAGCGACGTCGCGACACTCGATGCGGTCAAGATCAGGGCGTCGCCGCCAGTGCGCGCCACCACCGGAGTCAACGCCGCCACCCAGGAGACCGGATCGAGTGAGCGCTGGCGCGAGGGCGTGGCGTCGGCCATCTCGCCCGGTATGGCGGGGGACATCAACACCACGGTCAGTACCATTCCCGGCATGACCACGGGCCCCGGCGGCCCCACCATGCTGGGCGCGTCCAGCACCAGCAACCTCACTACGCTCAATGGCATGGCCATGGGCGCGGGCAGCGTGCCGCGTGCCGCGCGTGTGGAGACCCGTGTGACGGGTGCCACCTACGACGCAACGCGCGGCGGCTTCTCGGGAGCCAACGTCGACCTGCGCCTCGCTCCAGGTTCGCGCGACTTCCAGAACCGCTCGGTGTTTTTCACCGGCGATGCACCCGCATTGCAGGCCACCGATGCCATCGGGCGCGCCCTCGGCCGCACCAACACCATGTGGCGCGCCTCGGGCGGCATGGACGGAGAATTGGTGCGCGGCGCGCTCACCTACAACGTGTCCGTTGACGCCTCGCGCAGCACACGACCGCTCAACGACCTCGCGAGCGCCGATCCACTCGCCTACGCACTCACCGGCATTGCGCTCGACTCGGTGCAACGCGCGCGGTCCATCGCAGAGCGCGTAGGACTGCCACTACAGGTCAGCGGACCGCCATCGCAAATTCAGCGCGATGCGCTCAGTGTGCTGGCCCGGTTTGACGACACGCGTGACACGACCGCGTCGCGATCGCTGACCATGTATGTGTCCGACACACGCGGTGATCACGAGGGTACCGGTGTATTGACTGCGCCGAGTGCCGGCAGCGCACGCGACGAACGCGCAGCGGGGGCCATGTTGCAGCTCGGCAAGTGGTCGGGGCCCGGCTTCAGCACCTACCGCGCGACGCGTTTCAACGTCTCGCACACCACCACCGGCACCGATCCCTATCTCGACCGCTCGGCGGTTGACGTGCTCGTACGCACCACGGCCGATGCCACCGCGCAGGACGCCGGTGTAACCAGTCTCGCATTGGGTGGACGTGGACAGGGCGCATTGGCCACACGGCGTTGGACCGGCGAGGCCAATCACGAGTTTCTGCGCAACATCGACGCCCGTCGCCATCAGCTGCGTGCCATTGCCTGGGCGCGTGTCGACGGGCTTGATCAGGACGGCGGATCGAACGCATTCGGGCGCTGGTCCTTTGCGTCACTTGCCGACCTCGAGGCCGGCCGGCCCTCGTCGTACGGACGCACGCTTGTGGACCCGGGCCGCGATGGCCGCGCGTGGAACACCGCTCTTGCCGCCTCGCACACCTGGAACCCCAGTCGCTTCGTCTCGCTCATCTACGGTGCGCGCATTGAGGGCAACGGCTTCCTTGACGCGCCTGCCGCGAACCCGGCGCTCGCGCAGGCGCTTGACGTGCACACCGGTGGCGTGTCGCCGCGTGTGCACGTCAGCCCGCGTGTGGGATTCACCTACTACTTCAATCGTGGTGCGCGCAACGGCAGTGGTTCGTCGTTCAGTCCATACGGAACGTGGTTTCGCCATCCCACTGGCGTGCTGCGCGGCGGGATTGGCGAGTTTCGCGATCTCTGGCGTCCCGATGTGGTAGCCGACGCGCGTTCACGCACGGGGCTCTCCGGCAGCACGCTGGCGCTGACCTGTGTGGGTGGCGCGGTGCCGATTGCCGACTGGGTGAGTGGTGCCCTACCTGCGCAATGCGCAGACGGCAGCGGCGCACTGGCTGAGCGCGCTCCGGCGGTGACGCTGCTGGACAAGCGATGGGATGCGCCGCGCAGTTGGCGCGCCAATCTCGACTACAACACCACGCGCTGGGCGCTCATGCTGCGTCTCTCCGCGCTCGCGAGCTACGATCTCAATCAGGCGTCCATTGTTGATCGAAACTTCGGTGGCACGACCCGCTTCACGCTGGCTGACGAAGGCAACCGGCCGGTGTTCGTGTCGCCCGCCGCTGTGGACCCGCGCTCGGGGTTCGTGTCAGCGGCGGAATCACGGCGTGACGTGGGATACGGCCGTGTGACGCAGCTGCGCAGCGATCTGCGCGGACGCGGTGGTCAGCTCACCGTGAACTTTGGCATGGATCGCTTCAACAGTCGCTGGAACGGCTGGCCGTTTCTGCAGGCCAACTACACGTTGCAGCGTATTGACCGGCAGGTGCGCGGCTTCGACGGCGCCGCCTTTGGCGATCCGTCGCAGGTCGAGTGGGCGCCAGGCGCCACCGACGCGCGTCACGTGTGGATTCTGCAGGCGGGGCGCGGCGGCAAGTTGGGCAACTTCTCGCTGTTTGCGCGCCTGCAGTCGGGGCTGCCCTTTACCCCGCTCGTGCAGGGCGATGTGAATGGTGACGGACGCAGTGGCGACCGCGCCTGGGTGAGCGCGCCCGCAGAGGTCAGCGACCCGCGACTGGCGAGTGGGCTGCGCGCCATCGAAACATCGGGCAGTAGCATTGCACGCGAGTGCCTGGCCACGTCCATTGCGCGCCCTGGAGCGCGCAACGCCTGCCGCGGACCGTGGACCCGCAGCATGTCGGCGAGCTGGCAACCGCCTTTGAACTTCGGCAGTTCGTCCTGGCGCAATCGCATTGTGATGAATGTGTTTGCCGACAACATCCTGGGCGGTATTGACCAGTTGCTGCATGGCGACGGCAACATGCGTGGCTGGGGCGGCGTGGTCACCCCCGATCCGGTGCTGCTGGTGCCGCGCAGCTTCGATCCGGTGTCGCGTCGCTTCGGGTATGATGTGAACCCGCGCTTCGCCGAGACCCGGCCGTCCAGATCGAGCTGGCGCGAGCCGTTCCGCCTCACGCTCGATGTCACCGTGCGCCTGCACACCGACTTCGACCTGCAGAGCCTGCGCCGCGCCATCGAGCCGGTGAAGGTGGCCGGCAAGTGGGAGCGGCGCGGTGAGGATTCACTGCTCACGCTGTATCTGCGGCGCACGTCCAGCATTCACCGCGCGCTGGTGTTCGAGGCCGACTCCCTGTTTCTCTCCGAAGCACAGGTTGCGCAGCTGCGTCAGCGCGACTCGGTGTTCGGTGCGCAGGTGCGTGAGCTGTATCGTCCGCTGGCGCGCTATCTCGCCGCGCAACCCGACGGCGTGGCCTCAAAGGCGGCACTCGACTCCGTGAAAGCGACGACCAAGGCGTACTGGGAGCTGTTCTGGAAGCAGCCGGAGATTGCCGGGCCCATCATCTCAGCCGAGCAGCTGGCGGTGTTCCCGATGCTCAAGGACATGATGAACACGCCAGAGCCCGCGAGGAAGGGCAGTCAGTACTTCTTCGGGTCGAGCGTGCCGCTGGTGCATACGCCGGCGCAGGTGCGGAAGTGAGCACACTCGACGAGCGAGAAACCAGGATGGATTCCATTCGGCACTGTTCAGCGCTCATCGAGAACCTGGGTAGACCGGGATCTTCACCTGAACACCGATCTCACCCAAAGTGCTGACCGAAACAGCGAGATCCGTCCTCTTGCTGAGAGGCATGAGGACGGTCGAGCCTACCCCTCCTCTACGACGAAAGGTGTCGTATTGAAGCGTTCCGAGAAGCGCATATGACCGATCCTGAATCGCCTGTGGTGCGAAACCGGCACCGGCCTCAAGTACCACGCCAGTTGCTGCCCGAAGCGGTGCTCGCGCGCCAGCAAGCAAGTGAAAACCCTTTGCCGACGCATGGGCACCTAATAGCACTCGTCCTCTGGAATCGACACCAAGCAGCGCGCTAGCGGTGCGTTGGATAATCGTATCTGACTGGGTGTCGCGCTGGGGTTTGAGCTGCCGCACGACAACCCTCACCAACTCACGCGTATGCACGGCGAGCCGATAGGCTTCGAACTGATAGTGCTCTACCCATAACTGCTCCGACGCCACCAGCCACCAAACCTTGACGGGCGCGCCTTCACCTGGCTCGAATTCTTTCTGTGTATCCGGCTTGAACTGAATGCGGACAGTGTCGCGTTGCGCTGCAACCAGCCTGACGACTCGTCGGCACAGCTCGTTGAAGCTACTGTCGACTTGTCTGAGTACTTTTCTGGACACTCGGGTTTCGCCTTCGGCGAGGCCAGTTTGTTGTTGCGCTTCGCATTCTTTCAGGTCTTTCACATCTCTCATCGCAACGCCCTGCCAGCCCGAATCAGCAGCGGAGAGCGCGAAGGTGGGTTTTGTCGTTGAATCCCATGTCAGTCGCGTCGATTGAGCAGATTCAACCAGCGAGCAGAGTCCTGAGACGCGCTCGTGGAGCCCTTTCACTACCACGCCGGATATCGAATCGCCATGAGACCATGGATTCAGACATGGCGTCGCCTTCGACTGGTCCGACACCGTTCCAGCATGGATGGTGATGTTCAGTGCACCCAGAGACCTGACTCCGTTGGAACTTGCGGTACCTGAGTCCATCGATTGACGTAGCTGGTCGGCGAGTTTACCAATGCTGTCGAGGAGCGTGGCAACGTGCCAGGGAGACGTTTCATCGTTGGCGCCGGCGGCATTGCCTTTAGCACGAGAACGATGTCGCCTGATGATCTCCTGAATCTGAACGACAGAGGCTCTGCGGATCGTATCGGACTTCAGTTCATGTGTGATCACGCTGTCCACCGAAATGAGTGCAGTGCGCAGGTCTCCATAGACCAGCTTGCGTGTACCGCCGGTCGCTGACGCGCATCCGCCGAGTATGAGCGTGAACATCACGAACCAAAGCTTGCGGTTATGCCGTGTGCAGGCAGGCGTTAGCTGGTTACCTGGCATTCTTCTCAATGGTGTCGATCCGCGCTTTCGCAGAAGTAAGTGCTGGCTCGAGCGCCTTTATGGAGAGCTCCACGTTGCCAATCGCACGGAGAACGGCAGGAGCGAGGGTATCTGTCTTTGCTGACTGAGTTGTCGTGGAATCGTTTGTGACAACCACTGATGCGAGCGCTTCCGCACGACTCGTGGGTGCCGACGTTGCCGGGGCACTTACCGCGTATCCCGTGGCTAATCCAGCCGCCAACCCCAGCGGGGCCAACGCAATGAGCGAACTCGAAATGGTGGTCGCAAGACTGGAAGCCTGACTCCCAACGATTCGCTCTACCTGCGACTTGGCGTCCACCGCTCCGAACATCCAGGACAACAGCTGCAGCACACTAGCGCCGACAATCACGAACAACACGGCATGTAGCAGGCGAGCGAGAACCTCCGGTGGTCCGTGCGTGCTGAGCAGCCACTCTATCCAATCGAGCTTTGCTGACGCCATCAGGCTGGTAGATGCCGAGTCCAATACTTCCCATTTCGCGGGGTCGAGCGGGCTACCCAGCGGAAGGAGAATCGGATCTGCAAGTCCTCTGCTTACGGAGTCAAGCAGATGACGGTAGTCGGCGAGGAGTGCCTTCGCCTCTTCCTGAGAAGGGCGCGAGCCAAGCAGCCTCGCCACCGACTCCGCCTCACCAAGCACAAGGCCAGCCTCGGTCAGGCGCAGGTGTCGCTGTCTCTCGTCACCACGCTTGACCACGAAGCGTTGAACCAGGATCGACGAGAGGTCGACCCGGGCATCGGCGAGCATGTGGTGGGCGGCCCGCAGCGATCGCAACTGCACACGCATTGAGCCTTCACTCAGTACCGTAGAGTCGAGCGCTTTGCTGTGATGTAGCAAACGTCCTGCGTTCGCAATCTGCGCAGCCAGAAGGCTCTCGGCTCTCAGGCGAGCCTTCTCTTCTGCACTCTGCCCACATGTGTTGAGGAGTAGTAGCATGAGCACGCTCGTCAGGAAGGCGCCGACGGAAATGAGCTCGGCCCTCTGCGCCTGCCGAACTTTCACTTTCTCCACCACCGGCTGGAGACGAAGCTGCTGCAGCCACTTCTCGATATCGGCAGAGGGCGTAACACAGCCAACCAGAGCATCATGAAGCCTTTGGATGCGATGGCGCGCTGTCGCGCTCCAGTATCGCGGCGACTGCCAATCGGACAGGGCATCCCAGAGCCGCGCGTTCGCTACGGTAGCAGCGTCTATTGCACCCTTGACCTCTGCTGCATCGATGTTTGAAGCTTGCGAAGAACGGCCCAGAGCGCGAGCCAAGTCATCAACCAGACTTGCCACGTTCTGACCGATGCGATGATGCAGAGCCCGCAATGGCGCGATGTCCGGATCAGCGTTTTCCCAAGCTTGTTCTTCGAGTTCTCCCAGGGCCTGCAGGACCTGTTTCTGCAGCGGCAGATGAGCTTGGTGGTTGATTGGAGTTGTCACACCTGCTCCCGCGCCATCACGATCCGCGCAACCGATACCCGACACCGTGCACCCAGCTTTGCAAACACGCGTTCTTTATGGTGGCGCGCCGTGTGAAAGCTGATCTGGAGCATGACCGCGATCTCCTTGGTCGCATGGCCCGCCGCCACCAGTCGCGCCACGTCGGACTCGCGGCTGGTCAGTCCAAAGCTGGTCAAGTCCGGCTCTCGACTGCTGAGCCCCCGTGGCTGAAGGATTGCCACGACCCCGCCGAATCCCACGCCTTCGACTTCGCGACGAATGTTGACGGCGCAATGTTCAGTAAGTGGTACCTGCCAGTTTCGAGACGTCTGTCCGTCTCCTGAGCTTACCGCCGCCGAGACGATCTCGATGAGACGGCGCCATGTATTGCCGGCCTGATTGCTGCCCGGGGCGCCCAGGGCGCTGATTGCGGCGTCCGACGCGTATCGGACGCTCAGGTCAGGACCAAATGCGACGAACGCGACCCCAAGCGCGTTTAGGGTTTGCAGCGCGGAAGCAGGTGGTCCGACGTCCCGTCGGGTGCGGGACACGAACGCATTGGGACCGGAATCGGCGGCGAGGGCCATGGGAGGGAGGGGTCGACACGTGTGGTGCAGGGTGGCGGTCTCTGAAAATCGGCGGTAGCATAGGGCGATCGAGTCAACCTCGTCTTGCGTAGCTCTCGTGTTCGTGTCGAATAGGCGGTGATGGCATATCTGCGACTGCTGGGCGGGGCACGAATCGATGCCGACGCCGATCGGATTCCCGTTCGTGGTCGCGCGGCGCATCGTCGTCGCCTCGCGCTGCTCGCCTTGCTGACTGCCAGTCCCGGCCATCGCCTCTCCCGCGAGCGCATCCTCGCGTACCTGTGGGCTGATCGGGATTCGGACACCGGCCGACGACACCTGAGTGAGGCGCTGCACGTGGTCCGCCGCGAACTGGGTGAGGCCGCGATCGTGTCGGTGGCCGATGATGTCCGATTGGAGACGTCCGTGATTGGGAGTGACCTGGTCGACTTTCGGCGTGCCCTCACTGACCAGGACCACGAACGGGCGGTCGCTCTATTTGGCGGCCCCTTCCTGGACGGATGGTTCGTAGAAGGGGCACCCGAGTTCGAAGAGTGGGCCGAGGCAGAGCGGGCGTCTATTCAGGCCGCATACCTCAGTGCGCTGGAAGTGCTGGCAGTCCAGGCGGAGGCCGTGGCTGACTGGGCAACGGCCGTTGAGCGGTGGCGCTCGATCACACGCCTGGTTCGGGATGCCTCACGTCCGACTATTCGGTTTGCACGCGCCTTGGCCGCACATGGTGATCGGACCGCCGCCATTCGAGCTCTCGAGGCACATCTCACACTGCTCGAACAGGATGATCTGCCTGCCGATCCACTCGTTGCGAGCCTGCAAGCATCACTTCGGCGAGGCGAACAGCCGTGGCCTGAGCTCGCGAATGGCGCGCAGCAGCCATCGATGGCAACGCTGGGCGAGCGCGGCGTACCGTTGCTGGCGCCATCTCCATCCATGTCTGATGTCGAGCTGACTCAGGTGGAAGCGCCTTCAGCCATACCGGCTCAGAGGGCTCAGCGCCGCCAGCGGAACCGGTGGCTCGCAGCGGTGGCCACGGCGCTTTTGGCAGTCGGACTCACTGGCTGGTGGCACTTCGGGAGAAGTGACACCAGTCCAGTTCGATCAACACCATCGCCGACCAATCAGCGCATGGCCGTGCTGTACTTGACGCACTCCGGCCGCGACGACATCGGCCATCTGGCGGACGCCATCACCGGCCGCCTCATCGACGAACTCAGCAGTGTCAACGGTCTTCAGGTCGTCTCTCGCACCGGCGTGCTCCCCTTTCGCAATCGAACAGAAAGCCTCTCCCTCGACAGCATCGCGCATCGTCTCCGCGTCGGCTTGCTGGTCGAGGGGTCCGTGGAACGAACACCGGACCGCGTAAGGGTGACCATCAGCCTCGTCGATGCTGCAACCGGTCTGCGCGTAGGTGCGCCAAGGCGGATCGAGCGGTCCACTGGACGCGACGTCGTCTTTGCGTTGCCGGATGAAGTGGCTACAGCGCTGGCGATGATGGTTCGCCGGCAGCTCGGTATTGCTGAATCAACACTGTTGGCGTCACGCGACGGCACCACATCCGCGACGGCGCAAGAATATGCGGATCGGGCCGCATACCTCCGTACGTCGGCTATGGCACTCCGCCAACACGGCCAATCGAGTGATTTACCGAGCGCTCGCAGGATGTTGGCGCAAGCCGACTCACTGTTCGCACTTGCTGAGCGCGCCGACCCGACTTGGCCGGCACCAATTGTTGCACGCGGCTGGATTGCTCGTGACCGCTTCCGTCTTGCTCGGTCAGATTCGCAGCGCCATTGGTTGATCGCCGCCACACGCCACGGTGATCGCGCGCTTGCGCTGGACGGCGACAACGCGAACGCGAGAGAGTTGCGCGGGACGGTTCGGTGGCATCTTGCGTCCGGTGACACATCACTCGTCGCGCGCGATTCCGCCATCGACGACCTGCGCCGGGCCATCCAGAGGGATTCCACACGCGTCATCGCCATGGCGATGCTCAGTCAGCTGCTGCGCGTCACCGGAAAGAGCGACGACGATCGTCGCGAGGCCATTCGATTGGCCCGCCACGCATACGAGCGAGACCTGTATCTCGCGAGTGCCGAAGGCGTTCTTGTTCAGCTCTATCGCGGCTTTTACGCGCTGAATGAAATCGACAGTGCACGCACCTGGTGCGACCGTGGTCGCGAGGTGCTCCCCGGTGACTGGCGATGGGTGGACTGCGCGCTGGTGCTCATGCGCGCTGACCTCAAAAGAGCCAATGTTGCCGAAGCATGGAGTGCAGTCACCGAGCTGGACCGGCTCGATCCTCCGGCACGGGCGTCGCAGTCGGACAGGGCGTATCTGACCGTATATCGCCGCCTCGTCGCGGCGGCTGTGTCGGCGCATCACGGGCAACGAGACAGTGCGCGCGTCGTCCTTGCCCGCGCGCTTCGCGACGTTTCGGGCGACCCGGACATGCGTTTCGACATCAAGCACGACGAAGCATTTGTAAGGTTTGCGCTCGGCGAGCGAGCAGAAGCGCTCGCCGCCTTGCGCAGCTACCTGCAGTTCCGGCCTCGGTACTTCGGGGCTGTGATCAACGATCGGGCATGGCGACAGTTCGGATTTGATTCAGGGACATTGGAGCGTGCCCTTCGGATCAAAGCACCGGAATGAGCTGATATGGTTTCTCACCGTCGCGTGGATCTGCCGGTTGCACGGCGAACAGGTTGAACGGAGTCGACCGCTCACCGTCATCAATGATCTCTGAGTTCGGCAGGTGGATGAAGGCGAGAACGGTCTCGTTCGCGAACCGATCCCGGATCTCCTTCATGACCTTCTCAAGGTCAAGTATGCTGCTGTAGTACGGCACCAGGAACTTTTCGACAGCCGCCATGGACCAGAATACGGCGTCCGCGATCGAAGTGAAGTCGTCGCCGGTCGGTGGCACTGGTAGCCGATCCGTCCGGATACCTGGCAGCTTTACCGCGAGCGTTCCCTGCTTCGGATTCGGAATGGCGTCCAGCTCGAACAGGTAGTCATTGCTATGGGACACGGTATACACCTCGACGATGTACCGGCCGAAGGCGTCCCGCCGAATCCCGAGTCGCTTCTCTTGCAGCCCATGTGCGGACTCGGCCATTTGCCGCAGTTGCCGCCAGGTGATCCTCAGTGACATCAGAATCCTCGATGCTATGGTCAGTATGGTGACGGGGAGCGGGTGACTCCGCCCGAGCCGGCAAAGTGGCAGGACCAGTCTCCAATGGACCAGTGGGACGATCGTCCTATGGCGGATACCAGCGCGCCCATCCCTTGTTGCGCTGATGTCGTTCTCGCGAATTGCTACGGCGACAGTAGCGGTCGTACTCATTGTCGCCGCCGTGCTGTTCACACGGCGCGGCTTCGGATCTGGTACCCTCGTGATCTGGACCGAAGCACGAGGTGGAGGGGCACTCACTGTCGAGCTTGATGGTCGGGTTGTCGGCAAGCTCGACCAGTACGTTGTGGCGAGCACGCCGAACTGTGACAAGACATCCGGCACCCTGTCCATCACGCCTCGGAGTGGGCGTCGCGTATTGCACGCCTACGACCGCGCTGGCCGCCGATGGAATGGTGTGGTGGTTGCTGGCCATCCATGCGCGCTCATACGTCTCGCGGCACCGGGCAGCGCTCCAGGCAAAGGTGTGATTGTAGGCCGCGACCCATAGGCCGAACATCCGATGGCGCGCACTCCGTGTTGTCTCGCAGCTTGCCCGCACGACTTCACGCGGAGGAGCGATGCGTTACTGGGCAACGGGAATCATGGTGGGAAGTGTCGGGGCGGTTGCACTGTTCGCCCGAGTAGCGGATGGTCAGCAGGTGGTCGAATGGAACCACGCTGAATGCACGACGAAGATGGCTGCTACAGATGCGAAGTGCACTCCTGTGCGCTCTGTCAGTGCTCAGGACGGCGAAAAGATTGCCGTGAACATCAAGAACACCTGCCCGGATGAGTTCACCTACGCAATCGTTCCGATTGACATTCCCAAGGGAGCATCGTTGCACGCAGCGAAGGCCTGCAGTGAGAGCAAGGTTCTCGACATCACGCACGAAGCAAAGTATGGCGGATACATCATCTACGTCGTCGACAAGGACGGACAGAATCTCAACGCTGGAAACGCGCGATTGACCATCGCGGTGAAGACGGCGGAATGGCAGCTCTCATTTGGCGGTGGATTCACGGCGAACGGCCTTGTACATCCGGCCTACGCGCTGCGAGCTGAACCTGCGTCGTCAGGGTCAGGAGGGACGCCAACCGAAGCGACCAAGTACTCGGTGGTAGAGGAGCGGGAACGAAGAGACCATGTCGGACAATCGGTCGTATCGTTTGTCCATCTTCGGCGCTCGACCTTTCGCCGGTGGGGCTTGCAGCCGGCACTCAGCTTCGGACTTGGCGTCGAACCAAGTCGCGCGGGCGACTACTATCCCGGCGTTTCGCTCATGTTCGGTGATCGTGCCGCGCTGTCTGCCGGTGTCGTCATCGGCCAGGTACCGACGCTCCCGGCAGGTCGCCAGCTCGGCGATCAGGTTACCGAACCGAATGCGCTCGCCACCCTCGGTTCGCAGCGGCGCAAGTCGTGGTTCCTGGGTCTCTCATACCAGTTCCTTGGCGGCGGCGCTGACGACTTGAAGAAACCGTTTCAGGGGCAGTCGCCGCCATCGAGCGCCGTCGCACCGGCAAGCACCGGTGGAGGATCACCGGGGCAACCTGCAGACTTGCGCGTTGGTGGGGGTTCAGTACCTGACGTCACGGTGGTTG
>VFQQ010004289.1_pt1 | contig 12746 bp, 16 predicted proteins | sample 3512341 | NCBI WGS metagenome assembly VFQQ01 (sample SAMN10412373, study PRJNA504923) | tailings metagenome | isolation source: Relicate 2 Philex TSF1 revegetated site | place: Philippines: Tuba, Benguet | collected 2017-08-29 | reverse complement strand
GAAATAGAGCAGGTTTCAGCAGGAAGCGAAAGCAGTGATGGGTGATGTGACAGGCGGCGGCGGCGGTGGCGCGCCTTGCAGGACGCGCCACCGCCGCTGCCGCCTTTGAGGGCTACCAATGGCCTAACCAGCCGTGCGCACCTGCCCGAAGGCAAGGCGCGGAAAGGCTGGCCACTATCCCAGTGCTGGACTGTTTACCCCACATGGCACCTGGCGGGGTTCCGCTGGGTGCACGAGAGCACCTAGCTGCTGGGGTCTGAGTAGTGCGAATAGTGTGCGGAAAGCCAAGCACCTTGGGGCTGGGAAAAGCTGGCTGTGGGGTGCCGCAAGCCTGGGTGCATGGCCGATGACACAGTACGTGACCCTTTCGCCACCGGGCCTTTGCTTCCAATTGCAGGCTGCCTGATTATGCATGCACGCGCACCCGGGTCTGCCGCCAGCTCCTTTTCGATCGCCACGCGACGCCCGTAGTCGATTGGGTCCAGCCGGTACAGCTCTGGACACAAGGGAAAGGGGACATTGGAACTTGTGTTTTCAAGCCGTTGTAGTGCGCTCCCAGTCAATGGGGTCAATAGAGCCCACCCGCTGCAGCTCCGCGCAATGGGATCGTAACGTAAGGCAGCGTGAGACCATCAGGCTGCCATGCCCCTGATTCTGCACGCACCCCAAGCCTTGCCAGGCATGCCAGCCTGACCCGCTGCGCTGCGACTTGTTGACTGGCGCCAAACGCTCTCGCATGCAAAGCAATATTGATGTCGTTGACCCACCAAACCAGACACGCACCTGGGCCGCTGCGCTGCAGCTCATTGGCCGCCGCCAAGCTCTCATCGTACGCCCGGCTCAGCTTGCCGGTGGCGAACCGGAACACGCGCACCTTGCTGCAGCAGAAGACAATGGAGAACCAAAGCGTGAGCAGGAAGTGAGCAGGCAACTGGGTGGGCTTGCCGGTGGCAAACCGGAACACGTGCACCCTGCAGCAAGGTGGAAGTGTAAGGAGGTGCAGTTGATGCAGGCACTTAGGTGCAGTTGATGCATATGGAAGAAAGGAATTTTTACACGGTGACGTGCATATCATGTACAGGCAGGCAATGTGCAGGCCATGTGTAGCGAGTGTGCAAGAGACGACAGGCGCGGGTGGCCGCGTTTGAATTGGCCGGAGTATGCCGCCAAACAAGCTGCGTGCTGTCTGCCACAAACACACACATCAAGAAGCAAAGGGGAGCGCACCCGTCTGCCGAGAAGGTCACAAACTTGGAGCCGTCGCGGCTGACGTCTATCGAGTGTGCGGTCGTCTTGGCCTTGGCTAGCGCGTACAGGTCTGCAGCAGAGGAGTCAGAAAGGAGGAGTATGTTGAAAGAAAAAAATGTGCCAGAGGTCGTCTTGGCCTTGGCTAGCGCGTACAAGTCTGCAGGAAAGGCAGGCTTGACACACCAATCAGCATCGCAAGCTGATCCAGTTCCGGCAACCTGCAGGGCCACATTGTGACCGCCCAGGACCACACCGCAAGACCGACATGGGCCCGGCGCACCTGTGTCCAGCTTGAAGCTAAACTGCACCTCCTCAGGCTGCCGGTACGTTGCCTGCAGGACACACATTGCGAGTTTGGAATGGGATTCTGTTGCTGCACCGGCGACGCAGTTTGGGCAGTGCAGCAGAGCCCCCTCCGGGCACAGCAAGGCCCAGACTGAGCCTTGCCCATGACCGCCCTGTGCTAGTGGCCTCAGCAAGCTCGCATGATACAGCAGGCCAATCAGCCGCTCTCGTTGCTGACCAGTACTCCATGACGCCCTTGATCTGTGTGAGCCGTGCTCAAAACAGCTCAAAAGAAATAGCCCAAGCACACAGAAGCAACTCACCGCCGACCAGTACTCTATCACGCCCTTGCCATCGCTGCTGATCACGGTATCCGCCGCCTCGTTGTACCGCATGGCGGTGACCGGCGCCGCGTGCAGGCTGGGCAGCGTGTCGGTGGGGTCGTTGCTGCCGCTGCAAAGGAAAGCAGAGACGTGAGCAGAGAGGGGGTTAGGAAAGGAGGAAGATAGCGCACAGGCAGCGTGCCCGTGGGGTCGTTGCTGCCGCTGCAGGGAAAAGAACGAAGAGCACGGTATCTTAGCAAAACGTGTGGCTGAGCAAAAGAGGCAAGACCGCAGCAGAGTTGGGCAGCGTGTCGGTAGGGTCGTTGCTGCCGCTGCACAGAACAGAGGGATACGAGAATGTGTGGCTCAGAAACAGGCGGCTCCAGCTGCCCCTACCCATCTGCGCATGCTGATGTTAACGTGGCTGCGACGTGCCCATTGGAGCGCTTGATTTCCGGCTCTGCCCCTGATACACCCGAGCACCTGCGCATGCTGTAAACGTGGCTGCAGGCACCTGCGCATGTTGTCGTGCGGCTGAGCATCCAAGCTCAAAGGCACTTCCCAAGCACGCGTAATTTAGCAGCGCCCACCTGCGCATGTTGTAGATGTGGATGGCGGCTGCCCTTTGCCGGGCCGCTGGGGCCTAAACCCACAACTAAGCACAGCTTTCCGTAAACAGGAACAAGGAGGACACACCCACCTGCGCATGTTGTAGATGTGGATGGCTGTGGCCATGCCACAGATGCTGCAATCTTCTGCAACTTATGTACCATAGCTTTTGTTTAATACAGCAGCGCCCACCTGCGCATGTTGTAGATGTGGATGGCGCCGCTGCCGCTGTCGCTCACCGCCAGTTTGGCCTCGGGCGCCCCCCGCCTGCAGGCAAGTCAAGGCACACATCTGGGTTAGCACTTCATACCAGCAACTAGCGCCCCGCCTGCAGGCAGGGCAAGCAAAACTTGAATCAGGAGTTCATACCAGCACCTTAGCGCCCCGCCTGCAAACGAGCCAGGGGCGGCACTCGTGGCATGCCTCAACAGTGTGCCAGGCCGGGCAGGGCACTCAGCAGTGCGCCTGCAAACTGCCAGCGTGCTCAGTGGATGCCAGCACCTCCGCAGCAGTGCTGCAGCGCTTCCATGGCCATGCATCCACGGCACACTCGTACAAAATACGAACAGAAGCACCTGGGGGCGCTCAGCAACAACTTGATAATAACAACAACCAGCCCTGCGCCACCCACCGGAAGCACCACTCCACGCAGCCGGGCACCCAGCGCAGGGAGTGGATCGATAACAATTCCATAACACTATTCGATGACAAAAAAACACCCACCGGAAGCACCACTCCACGCAGCCAGGCACCCAGGGCAGGCGCAGCATGGCAATCATGTCGAACGAAGCCACGTCAAACACCTGCAAATCAACACAGTTTGGCGCAGGGTGGAAGCGAAGTCAGTAGAGCAAGCAAAGGCGTGGCAATCATGTCGAAGGACGCCACGTCAAACACCTGCAGGACGATTTCATGACAGCAAAACATTCATGCATTGCTGGTTGGGTAACTGTTTATTTAGGGCGCCGCAGCGAGAAAACGCAAAATGAATTCAGCAACAAAACAAGTTACGTTGCATTCAGCCGGCTGTCTCTGCACTGTTGGTAAACTGTGATTCCGGCAACCTCCGACCACACCAGCTCACCTTGGCTGTCCGGTCCGTGCTGATAGATGCACACAGCGTGATTTTTAGCCTAACCTTTCAGCAGTTGCAGGCCACACCAGCTCACCTTGGCTGTCCGGTCCGTGCTGATGGATGCGCACAGCGTGCCGTCTGGGCTGACCGCCAGCCCTGTGACAGGGCCCAGGTGCGCCTGCAGGGGTGGCACGAGCGTATGTGTCAGTCAAGTGTACAATGTGCTTACTGGTGTCCGATCTAACGAAGGGATCGAGGCAAAGCACTCGAGCAGCTGCAATGTGGCCATCCGACCAATACAAGCAAGACAATTTGCAGACCTTGCAGTGCTTGGCAAACTCGATGCGCTGCGGCTGCCTGTGCATGCAAGCTTCTTGCAAGTGCACAAAAAAGCACAAATTTCTCCCCAAACATGAAAGAACACAACACGTGCCTTGTAGTGCTTGGCAAACTCGATGCCCTGCGGCTGCTTCTTCCAAAACTTGACGTGGCCGTCGGCTGAAGCGGTAATGAAGAACTCGGTCTGGGGAGCCACCGCCACTTGCGTGACTGCAGGTGGGCAGGCGAGGAGGCGCAACAGATAATGCACAATCGGACTTTATAACCGGACCTTGGCATCTGCCACATTCAGCCAGGCCTGAGCAGCATGCACCAGCAACGCATGTTTGCCAACATCTCTCAACAGAAACTGAACCTGTCCGTGCCTTGGTGCATGTAAAATTTTCGTTCATTTCCGGCACTTGTCGCTATCATGTCAAGTGTGATTTTGAAAATACAAAACTTGCCTGTGTCCCGGTGCATGTATGACTTTTCGTACATCTCCGGCAGCGGCAGCGCGGCCAGGTACTGCTGCTCGTACTCCAGCACCTGCAGGTGTAAAGAGAACAGGGAAAAACACACGAAAAACAATGTAGGATTGTGTACATCTGAGCAGCGGCAGAGCAGCCAGGATCTGCTGCTCACACTCCTTCAGCTGCTGCCGCCCAGCGACCTGCCAGCAGCCACCCACCTTGCGCTGTGTGAGATTGGGCATCACAGGGCCCACATTCGCTCCTTTATCGATTCATGTCCACCCCACCCCCAAGCAAACGACAGCACCCACCTTGCGCTTCTTAGGCTTGGGCATCACGGGGCCCACATCGGCGCCCTCCTCCTCTTCTCCTCCCTCCACCCCTTCGGGCGGCAGGCTGGGCCCCACATCCGCCTCCTCCTCCTCTTGCTGTTGCTGCTCCGCGGCCGCCGCCGCCCGCTCGTCGTCCGCCATGGCTGCTGCTGCTGCTGCGGGTGTTGCTGCTGCTGCTGTTGCTGCTGCTGCACCGGGCGGACGCCTGCAGAGGTGAAGTGCAATGGTTGCCTTGATCGCCGGCGTGCAGCGAGCACTGCCAACAAGCAGCCCTGCGACAACCGTTGGCGGCGGCGGCGGCGGCAGTGGCAGGGCGGCTCCCCGTCCGGTTTGGAGCACCCAGCCTCCAGCATAGGTGCAATCGGTGTGCGGTAAGCATGGCCTTCGGCCTCAGCAAGCCTGCTCGCCCGACCTGCGATGGTGTCTGGGCTGTTGCGTGCTTTCCGCCGCCTGTTGTCCACTCCCCGCAACTTGCACAGCACCGATCTCTATGCTGTTGCCGCGGGGGCGTCCATGCCCTCCCTCGAGCGAAGCATGAAAAATGCGCAGGCCGCAGGCTCGCCAGGGACCACCATTGCCCATCTTTCGCAAAGTGCAACACTCGCTGATTGAGTTGGGGTCGGGCGGAGCGCCGTCGCAGCCTCCAGCCTGCCAGTCCAGAAACTCGCTCGTCTCCCCGGGAAACCGCCCCTGCGAGCCTGTCCTTTGCTCAGGCAACCGAGACAGTCGTAGGGAGCGCCAGCCAGAGGGCAGGCGGCAGCCGAGCGGAGCGGCGGCGGCGGCGGGCGGCGGTTCAGAGCGGCGGCAGCGATGGCCAAGGTGGGTGCTGGTTTGGGCTGCAGCTGTGCAGACTTTTGCATCCTGATTGATTCTGGATCAAGCGTCACTCAGCAAAGTTCATGTGCCTGCATTCCATGCCTGCAGTGGGGCGAGGGCGACCCTCGGTGGGTGCTGGGGCGGTATTGCAGTGTGCAGTGGCGGCAGCACACCTGGGTGCTGGCCATTTGCGGCATACAGTAGTGCCAGCCTGACTGGCCGCTTTGCTGGTTGCTGCAGCTGATTTGGTGCTTGTCAGTTGTGTAGCATCGAGTCTCAGCTGCCATTGAGCTGGTGCCCGTCAGCCAGCCACTCCTGCTTTGTGCTGACTTGTTTGATCGCCCGTCTCAGGTGGCGGGTGTAGAGCCGAGCCTATGCGAGTTAGCCAAACTTCCCTCCATCCTACTCCCTGTCCCCCCTGGATGGTTAATCTCAGGTGGCTGGTGGAGAGCCGTGACGACGGCCGGAACGTCAACGGATGGCACTGGTGCGTGTTGCATTGCTGCTGCTGCCGCCGTCCTCAGCCCAGCCAATCCACACATGCGCTGGTCTGCAGCTGCTTGAGCTTGGAGATGCAGCAACTTGGTTTGCTGTCCGGAGCGCCACTTTGCGGCTGTCATGGACAACCTGAGCTGATGTTTCCTTTCCCTGCTTGATCTGGTCGTTGTCTTCATCTGCAGGTCTGAGGTGAACAAGACGGAATAACCAAGCGTTGGATTCTGCAAGCTTTGATCTTTGTTGCGGGCATTTTGCAATTGCCATGCTGCAGGTCTGAGGTGAACAAGATGGAGTGGACCAAGCAGCGCCTGGCAGAGCTGCTGCCGGCAGCAGAGGCATGCAGCGCTGCCGCCAGCGAGGCGGCGCCGTCCGGCTGGGTGGCCCGCGTCAAGCGCGTCAAGAGCGTCACAGGAGAGGTGCGCAATTGATGTGCTGTGCTGTGCTGCACTGAGCTGGGCTGCGCTGTGGTGAGTGGCTCGTTACAAGCGCGTGGAGCGTGACAGAAGGAGATGTGAATGTGCTGCGGGTGACCCTTGCCGCCGGTCTGCTTTGCGCGGAGCAGATTGCATTCAAGTAAAGCGAGGTCCTTCAGCCCTCCTGGCTGCGCCTGATGTGACGCCTCACCCACTTGCCCGCCCCTTCCGCCCAGGCCATGCTGACGACCCGCAAGGGCAATGCGCAGTCTGACCTGAACACCCAACCAACTAAACCAATGTTCCTTGCGCTGTCTGCAGGCCATGCTGACGACCCGCAAGGGCAACAAGCGCTTTGGCTTTTACGACCTGAACGTCTCGCTGGAGTGGGAGGCCACGCCTGTTCCAGCAGCAGCCACGGCAGCAGCAGCTGAGGCCCTGGCTGGCTCTTCACTGGAGTGTGCAGCCGGCGAGGGTGCTGGAGAGAAGGCCCAGCCAGCCAGCGGTGGCGACAATGTTGAGGCTGCCGGGGGTGCGACTGATGGGCACGCGGCGGCAGCGCCTGCGGGTGGCCAGAAGGAAGCAGATGGCAAGCAAGAGGAGGAGGAGGCGGCGGCAGTTGTGGTGGTGTCTGGAACGATGGACGTGAAGGAGTTTGGCTCGGTGAGGAGCTGTGGCTTACTCTGCTCGGAGGACTTGCCAACTGCGCAAGGCTGAGCGTGCAGCAATCCTGTTTGCTGCTTGGTGCTGCTCGTGCCCTGCTGCATACTAGTGGGCCGTTATGGTTATAGCTGCAATTGCTTTTATGCGGAAACCGCTGCAGGGCGGCGACCACAGCGCTGTGGAAACACGGCGACCGTGCACCCTCTTGCAATTTTCTGCTCTCCTCCCCTGGATTGACCCTTGAGTTTTCATCCGCATGTGCGCAGGGCGGTGACCACGATGATGTCGAAATCACAGTGGCTGTGAGCACGGGCGGCAGCGCGGCGGAGCAGGCGGCGCTGAAGCGGCACGCTGAGGTCGCGCTGTGGCCCGCTGTGCTGCGCCAGCTGGAGCAATACGTGCAAGAGCTGAATGCATGCTAGGCAGCCAAGCAAAAAGCAAAAATCTAGGCTTGATACTGCCCAACAGTGCTGCTACGCTGCGGCCGGCTGTGCACACGAGGTCAGCAGCAGCCCCCAGCCTGGCGGCCGGCCGTGCCGCAATGTCCCAGCCTGCTATCTGATTCATTTCATGCGTGCCCTTTCATTTCTATACAAACTGTGTAATTTGCCAATGAGTCCAAGGCTTACATGGCGGCACATGGCAGCAGCATAAACATAGCACACTTCACACAAGGGCCACTGCAACCCAGCATTGCGCGGCCGTCATCACCGCTTGTGCCGTTTGTGCTTCTTCTTGTGGTGCTGCCGCTTGTGTTTTTTGCTGCCGTGCTTCTTGCCGTGCTTCTCCCGCTTGCTGCGCCTGCAGCAGCGTGGCAGTGGCGGCGTAGGCAGGGCGCGGCAAGTGCTGAAACGGCAGCTGGTGCGGAAGCGGCAGGCGTTGCACCCTGTGGCAGCCCAGTGTGCTCAGCAGGCAAATGGTCCAGAATGCACTTCAGCCAAGCAGCAGGCACACACGCCAGCCTGCCAGCTTCACACACACACTGAGCCCAGGGCACTTAGCAGCAGCAGCACTGCAACGTTGTGGCCAGCCCTGCAGGCTCCAAATCCAACAGCCTTCAAGCCGCAACAGCCTTCAAACCGCCACGCCACGTTCCTGCTCTTGTAGTGGCTGGTCACGATTTGAAGCGCCTTTGCAACATCCATTCCGTCGCCCGCGCCAGCAGCGCCTGCTTCGCCTGCTGCCGCCAGGCGGGCCGCCGCTGCCTCCGTGTCACTGTCGCTGCTGCTGCTGCCGCTGCTGCTGCTGCCGCTGGCGCCCCTGTCCCTGCTCCTGCCTCTGCTCCGGCTGCGGCTGCGGCTCCTGCTGCGGCTGCCGGGCGGCCGTCTTCGCCGCCCGCTGCTGCGGCTGCGGCTCCTGCTGCGGCTCCTGCTGCGGCTGCCGCTGCCTCTCCGCCGTTTGCGGCCGTGCTGCTGGGCATGGGGAGATGCGCCCCTGCTGTGCCGCCGCTGGCGGTGCTCCTGCTGCCGATCCTCACCATCCTCATGGCCATGCCTGTCATGTCTGTGGTGCCGCGCTGCTCTGCCTGCTGCAGCCGCCTCACTCGCCGGCCGCCCCTCAACCAACTGCTGCAGCTGCCGCGCCTGCGCCTGCTCCTCTGCCTCGCCGTGCCTCCTGCCCTGGCCCTGGCCCTGCTCCTGCTGAGCCGCTGCCGCAGCACTGGCCTGTCGGCTGGCCTCTAAGGTCAGCAGCTGCACGCCGCGCTCCGCCGCCTTGGACTGTACTGCCCCAAGGTACTGCCGGGCATTGCTGTGCTCGGGCTGCAGCTCCAGGGCAGACTCCAAGTCGTCTGCACACATGTAAATTGCGTTCCATGTGGGAAGGTGGTCGGAAATGCATTGGACGCAGGGCAGCGATCGATTGCGCTTGCGCAAGGGGATTGCTGCCGCTCGAAGGAGTGGCATGCAAGCCAGTGCAGCTGGCGGGCAGTGCACCACAAGCGCCCTCGTTGTCACTTGCACCGGCAGCTTGTCTTGCCCATAGCACTTGCAATCCCCCCTGTCTCATTGGCGCTGCCAGGGGCACCCACCTGAGGCTCGCTGCCACTGCTGGCGGTTGGCCAGCGCTGCGCCACGCGCCACCAGTGCATCAGCATTGCTTGGGTCCAGCCGCAGGGCTTGGTCATAGTATGGCACAGCCGCCTCCAGATCGCCTGCCTTGGCAAGCGCCACGCCTTGCCTGCGGGGAATGGAAGCCAAAGCAGCAGACAGGTGAACGAGGCCTATATAGAATGGCACAAGCCAGATCACAGACAGACCGCCTGCTTTGGTCAGCGCCACGGCTGTTTGCAAGATGCAGCGACAGTGCGGCCGCGGCGGCACGCACACATGTCATGCTTGAAAGCACCTCACCGCAGCGCTTCCTGGGAACACGCTGCTTTGAGGCATCCATCAGGGCCGTTGACAACACCGGCCAAACCGTTTCAACAGCAACCCAGAAGCAACTCTCACCGCAGCGCTTCCTGGGACCACGCCGCCTTGAGTGCTCCCTTCAGCGCCGCTCGCGCAGCCTGCACCGTTGGCTCCGGCGCGGCGTCATACAGCAGGGAGCCCCGCAGGCCCTTGTGCAGGTCAGCCACACCCAGGGCCTCCGCCATTGCGTCTGCACACGAGTGACACATGAGCAAGCGGCAGAAAGCAGTCAGCATACAAGTTTGGTTGGCAGCTGGATGCGCGCAACAGCAGTGCGGCCAGAGCATCCAGCACATGCTCGCAGCGGCACAGCAGCACAGCACATGCACGCTGCGGAGCTTGCAGCGCAGCGCGCATTGTTTCAAGCATTGAGTGGCATCACAGCACGCGTGGCCGCAGCCATGCCGGCTGGACCCGGGAGGACCAACCTGCGCAGTCGGGCGACTGGAACGTGCGGCTCTGCTGCAGCAGCTCCAGCAGCAGCGGCCGCTGCTGTGCCTGCTGCGCCTGCTGGGCGTCATGCTGTGCACGCTGCTGCTGCTCCAGATATTCGACCAGGCGCTGCCGTGGGGGCAGGTTGGTGGGGAAGCCCCAGCCGTTGCTGGGTGCTGCACTGCCTGCCTTCCGTGCATCTGGAGCATCCGGGTCGACGCCCTGCAAAGTCACAGAGAGAAGTGGAGGCGGGAAGCATTGTGCGCAGGTGCAGCAGCAGGATACAACGAGGCAGCAACTGTGGGCGGCGGCAGACAGGCGGCAGCGGCGGCGCCTCACCGCTCGCTGCAGCAAGAGGCGGCGGCGCTGCTCCGGCAGCGCCGCGACCCGCTTGTCCACCTCCGCGAGGTCCATGGGAGCGAGAAGGAGCCCTCAGCTGCGCAAGCTGCAAGCCATCGCCAGAACCGAGGCGCTTGCTGAGCCTGCGGCTTTTCCAAACGAATCTAAGCGGTTCAGCGCTCAATAGAGCACGCTGCAAGCGCGGTGGGCGGAGTTCAGGGCCTGGAACGCTCGGGCAGAACAAGCTGCGCGGTTGGCAGGGCTTTCAGCCGATCACAATGGGTACGTGTGCGCAGTTCGATCGATCAAAACAAAGAAGGTCTGCTCTGCCATGCTTTCCTGCTGCCGCTCTGCCGCCTGCTGCGCCGCTGCCGTTGCTGCGCTGGTCGAGCCCGACAGCTACAAGGAGCTTGGCATTCAACCCGCGGACTAAAACTGTTGCTCGTCCAGAGCACATGGTGTTTCAGCTGCCAGCCCCACAAACGTGCGAGAGCCTGCCAAATCTTGTGGCCCACAGCTGGTGCTCCCCGCAAGCAGGAGGTCAGCGCTGCACGCCCGCACAGCGCAGCACGCCAGGACCCCTCCTTTCCCAACCTCCAGCTGCTCTTTGGCCCACGGCCTCTCGATATACAAGTGAGGTCATTAGCTGTTACATTGCATAACAAACAGATTCTGGGGCCCGCCCTGGTCGCCCATTACCGCCTGTAGACGGCTGTGCCACAAGTCTCAACAATTGGCGTCAGGCCGGCAGCATCTGCTGCAGCCAAGAAGCAGGGAGGAAGGTGCAGGGTGACGGGGCTGCTAGCAGAGAGATACGATAGGCCCGTCACAGCGCTGCGGCGGGAGACGGGCGGCCACAACCTCAGCGGCCCCAGCGCGCCCCTCACCTCAACGGCGCCGCGCTCCTCAGGACCGCTCCTCAGGACCACTCCTGCTCCTCCGGTGCCGCAGAGGCCTCCAGCATGGCAAGCGTGGCGGCCATGGCCTTGAGCTGCGCATCCTTGGCCTGAAGCTCCTGGGTCAAAGCTGCCTTCTCTGCCGCCCACTCAGCCTGGGCCGCCGTCAAGCTCAGCCCATTTGGTGTGCCAGCCGCCTCAACCGCTGCTGCCGTAGCTGCGCTGGGGTCGTTCAGGTCGCGGGCCACGATGCCTGCTGCCACCTCGGCTCTGGCTGCTGCTGCTGCCTTGCTGACCGCCCGCTCCTGGCGCAGTGCCGCCTTGGCTGCTGCAAGTTTGCTGGCCGCCTTGCTGACCGCCCGCTCCTGGCGCAGCGTCGCCTTGACTGCTGCCAGCTCCTGCTGCATCGCCGCTTCTTGTGCTGCCGCCGCCGCCTGGGTGCGCTCCCGCTCCAGAAGGGCGTTGGCGTTGGCGTCGTCCAGCTGCTGCTGCACCGCCGCCACTTGAGCTGCCGCCGCCGCCTGGGTGCGCTCCCGCTCCAGACGCGCCTTTGCCTTGGCTGCTGCTGCCGCCGCCTTGGCGTCGGCCCGCTGCTGGCGCAGCGCTGCCGCGCTGAGCGCCAGCTCCTGACGCAGCGCTGCATTGTCTGCCGCTAGTTTGCGGGCTGCCTTGGCGCCGGACCGCTCCTGACGCCGTGGCGCCTTGCTGGGCAGGCCGTCGGCCTGCTCCATCAAGTGCTGTTCCTTGGCCTCAAGCTGGCGCTGCTCCTCCAGCATCGCCTGAACTGCCTCAGGTGTAGGCGTGCCGCCAAACAGCCTCATTTCCAGCAAAACGGCGTGCAACGCGGGCCGGCCGCCGAAGGCGCCGCCGCCGGGTCCAGCGGGCTGGGCCGCCGCCATCAGCTGCGCTTTGCGCCCGCGTCTTGCTGCTGATGATCGCTGAGGGCGGCGCACGGCTTTGGAGAGCTGCAGGGCCCTGCTGGGGGCGCCCAGGGCGAGCATTCCGCGGGCACCGCGTCGAAGGCGCGTCGCAGGGCAGCTGGAATCCAGGGGTGTTCAGCCTGAGGTTTGTAAATTGTGAACAAGCGGGCGGTGCCTCCGTGTGCGAAAGCAGCCGAGACTCCTGTCGGCAGCGCTGCGCCACGTCGGCAACCGCCACGTGCGCCGGGGCGCCATACACATTGGATGGCAGTAGCAGCAGTGTGGCGCTCTCCATCCGCCTGACGCACGTGACCTCCAGAGAACCGCTATTGGTGGATTTTTCGCCAGCCAATGAGACCTGCACAGCTGCATAGCTGCACGGCCGGTGAGAGGCTTAGACCAGCACGCAGCTTGCCTGCCATTTCAACGGGGGAACAAGCTGCTGATTTGAAAGTAGTGGGCTGCTTCGAACCAGAGCACATGGCACTGCTGCACATCACTGGCATGGGGGCTTCTGCAGCGCTAGTGCATGCTGCCACAGTATTGCAACAAGCAGCGCAGCCCCAGCCAAACAGCTGACGCTGCTGTAAAACCCTGTCTGTCCATCTCATGCCGTGGCGGTTGCATGGACGCAGGCATCGAACTGAAGGAAAACAGACAATGCAGGATACGATGCGGTAGGAAGCGGGGCAGAA
>VFQQ010004288.1_pt1 | contig 12747 bp, 14 predicted proteins | sample 3512341 | NCBI WGS metagenome assembly VFQQ01 (sample SAMN10412373, study PRJNA504923) | tailings metagenome | isolation source: Relicate 2 Philex TSF1 revegetated site | place: Philippines: Tuba, Benguet | collected 2017-08-29 | reverse complement strand
TCCTGCAGAAGCAGGCTGATGCGGGCCTTGATCTCTTCCAGCGCCATGGTGTTCCCTCCTGGCTGGCAGTCTCAGCTATTATCGCAGCATGCGCGAAATCAGCTGCGCCGTATAGTCCACCATCGGCACAATCCGGGCATAGTTGAGGCGCGTCGGACCGATGACGCCGAGGGCACCGACGACGCGCGCATCCTTGTCGCGGTAAGGGGCGACGACCAGCGACGAGCCCGACAGCGAAAACAGCTTGTTTTCCGAGCCGATGAAGATACGCACACCCGATCCCTGTTCGGCGAGGTCGAGCAGCTGGATCAGCCCGTCCTGCGCCTCCATGTCCTCGAACAGGCGCTTCAGCAGCTCGATGTCGGCCTGGGCGGTGACATTTTCGAGCAGATTGGCGCGACCGCGCACGATGAGGCGCGCCGGCAGGCCGCTTTCGGCACCAGCCCAGACGGCGAGGCCCTTTTCGACCAGATCCTGCGACAGCGCATCAAGCGCGGTACGGGTCTCTTCCTTCAGCCGGGAAATTTCGCCGCGCGCTTCGGCCAGCGTGCGGCCGCGGATGTGAGCGTTGAGGAAATTTGACGCCTCATGCAATTGCGACAGCGTGATGCCGGCAGGCAGGTCGATGACGCGGTTTTCGACGTCACCGCCGTGAGAAACCAGCACCGCCAGGGCCTTACCCGGCTCCAGCTGGATGAACTCGATATGCTTCAGCGCCACTTCCGCCTTTGCGGCCAGGACCAGCCCGGCACCACGCGACATGCCCGAAAGCATCTGGCTGGCTTCAGTCAGCATGTGTTCGAGCGACATGCCCTCGCCCGAAGCCTTGACCTGCGTCTCGATGGAACGGCGTTCGTCGTCGGTGAGATCCCCGAACTCCATGAAGGCATCGACGAAAAACCGCAGACCCTGCTGGGTCGGCAGCCGTCCGGCTGAAATGTGCGGTGCGTAGATCAGGCCGAGATGCTCCAGGTCGCTCATCACGTTGCGGATCGTGGCCGGTGACAGCGACGAAGGCAGGATGCGTGACAGGGAGCGTGAGCCGACCGGCTCGCCGTCCCTGAGATAGGATTCGACGATGCGCCGGAAGATGTCGCGCGAGCGTATGTCGAGCGGCTGGAAGGCCGGCGATTGCATGATCGGATCGACGATGGGTTTGGTCATCGGGCACAAGATCTCCAGGGCCAAGGATATAGATTGCAACCGGGGCGACGCAAGCGACCCGTTTTCCTTTGCGCCCGATCCTGCATGGGGCTACAAGCCGGCCACGACTCCAAAACCAAGAAGAAAGAGCTTTGATGCGCCCCTCCAAACGCCAGCCTGATGAAATGCGTGCGATCTCCTTCGAGCGCGGCGTTTCCAAGCACGCCGAAGGCTCCTGCCTGGTGAAATTCGGTGACACGCATGTGCTGTGCACGGCCAGCCTGGAGGAGAAGGTTCCGGGCTGGATGCGCAACTCCGGCAAGGGCTGGGTGACGGCCGAGTACGGCATGCTGCCGCGTTCGACCGGCGACCGTATGCGCCGCGAAGCTTCCGCCGGCAAGCAGGGCGGCCGCACGCTGGAAATCCAGCGCCTGATCGGCCGCAGCCTGCGCGCCGTGGTGGACATGCAGGCGCTGGGCGAGGTGCAGATCACCGTCGACTGCGACGTCATCCAGGCCGACGGCGGCACCCGCACGGCGTCCATCACCGGTGGCTGGGTGGCGCTCCATGACTGCCTGCGCTGGATGGAAGCACGCCAGATGGTGAAGCTGGACAAGGTGCTGAAGGACCACGTCGCCGCCATTTCCTGTGGCATCCATGACGGCCAGCCGGTCATAGACCTCGACTATCTCGAGGATTCTTCGGCCGGTACCGATGCCAATTTCGTCATGACCGGCAAGGGCGGCATCGTCGAAATCCAGGGCACCGCGGAAGGCGAGCCTTTCTCGGAAGAGCAGTTCTCGGCACTAATGGGGCTGGCCAAGAAGGGTATTTCCCGGCTGGTGTCCCTGCAGCAGATGGCGGTGGCCTGAGGCGTGATGCAGCCTGCCGCCATCCTTGAATCCGCGCTCTACGTCACCGATCTGGAGGCGGCGGAGGCGTTCTATGCCGACATCATCGGCCTCGAGCGGATCGGCAAGGTGGCGGCCCGGCATGTGTTTTTTCGCTGTGGACAGGGCGTGCTGTTGCTGTTCAACGCAGAAGCGACAAGGCACCCACCGGCGCCCGACGCACGCCTGCCAGTGCCGCCGCATGGCACGGCCGGACAAGGACATCTGTGTTTTTCAGCCAATGCCGAGGAACTCGATCGCTGGAAAGCCCATCTGACGGCGCATGGCATCGCCATCGAGGCCGAATTCGAATGGCCGCAAGGTGGCCGTTCCATCTATCTGCGCGACCCTTCCGGCAACTCGCTGGAATTCGCCGAACCGAAAATCTGGAAGCTGTAAATGCATTCGCTCGATGGAAAGAAGATCGTCGTCGCCAGCCACAACGCCGGCAAGCTGAAGGAATTCGCCGACCTGATGGCACCTTTCGGCTTCGAGGCGAAGTCGGCCAAGGAATACGGCCTGCCGGAACCTGACGAGACCGGCACGACCTTCGAGCAGAACGCCTACATCAAGGCGCTTGCCGCCGCGCAGGCGACCGGCCTGCCGGCGCTTTCGGACGATTCCGGGCTGTGCGTCGACGCGCTCGACGGAGCCCCCGGGGTCTATACCGCCGACTGGGCCGAAAAGGCCGACGGCAGCCGCGACTTCGGCATGGCGATGCAGAAGACCGAAGATGCGCTCCAGGAAGTGAAGGCGACCGAACCGGCTCAGCGCACGGGACGTTTCGTTGCCGTCATCTGCCTGGCCTTCCCAGACGGAGAAGCCGAATATTATCGCGGGGAAGCAGAAGGCATCCTGGTGTGGCCGCCGCGCGGCGAACTCGGCTTCGGCTATGACCCGGTGTTCCGCCCCGATGGCCACGACAAGACCTTCGGCGAAATGACCGCCGAGCAGAAACATGGTTGGAAACCCGGACAGCCCGAGGCGCTGTCGCACCGCGCCCGCGCCTTCCAGAAGTTTGCCCGCGCCAGGCTGGGTTCGGCCTGATGCTGCTGGATCGGTCGCCCGGCTTCGGCGTCTACATCCATTGGCCGTTCTGCGCGGCCAAGTGCCCTTACTGCGACTTCAACAGCCATGTCCGGCACCAGCCTGTGGACCAGGAGCGCTACACGCGCGCTTTCGAGGCAGAGCTTGCCACGATGCGCGAGCGCACCGGTCCGCGCGAGGTGACCAGCATTTTCCTCGGCGGCGGCACGCCATCGCTGATGAAACCCGAAACGGTCGGTGCCGTTCTTGACGCCGTGGCCAGGAACTGGACGGTGCCGGCCGGCATTGAAGTGACGCTGGAAGCCAATCCCTCCTCCGTCGAGGCCGAACGCTTCCGTGGCTATCGCAGCGCCGGCGTCAACCGCGTTTCGCTCGGCGTGCAGGCGCTGAATGATCGCGATCTCAAATTCCTCGGCCGGTTGCACAATGTCGAGGAGGCGCTGCACGCGATTGGGCTTGCCCGCGAAATCTTCCCGCGACTTTCCTTCGACCTGATCTATGCCCGTCCCGGCCAGACGCCGGAGGCCTGGGAGGCGGAACTAGAGGAAGCGATCGGCCACGCAGCCGATCATCTGTCGCTCTATCAGCTCACGATCGAGGAAGGCACGCCCTTCCACATGCTGCATGCGGCAAAGAAGTTCGAAATCCCGGATGGCGACCACGCAGCCGATCTCTATCAGCTGACACAGGAGATCACCGCGGCGCGCGGCCTACCGGCCTACGAGATCTCCAACCATGCCAAGCCAGGTGCTGAAAGCCGGCACAACCTGACCTACTGGCGTTATGGCGAATATGTCGGTGTCGGCCCGGGCGCGCATGGCCGCTTCGTCGAAAAGGCCACGCGCGTGGTGACGGTCGCGGAGAAGGTGCCTGAAACCTGGCTGGATCTGGTCGAAACCAGAGGCCACGGCGTCACCGGAGGCGAAATCCTCACCCGTTCGGAAGAGGCCGACGAATTCCTGCTGATGGGGCTGCGCCTCGCCGAAGGCATCGATCTTGCCCGCTACGAACAATATTCCGGCCGGGCCCTGCCCTCGGGCCGGCTTTCGATCCTGCAGGAGGAAGGGCTGGTCGCATCGATCGGCAACTCGCGCCTGCGTGCCACACCGGCCGGCATGATCGTGCTGGATGCCGTGGTCGCGGATCTGGCACGATAGAGCCGCAATGAAGACGGTCCTCTTCGTCTGCAGCCAGAACCGGTTGCGCAGCCCGACCGCAGAGCAGATTTTCTCGACCCGCCAGGACCTCGAAGTCTCCTCGGCAGGCACCAACAACGATGCCGAGAACCCGCTGACGCCCGAACTGGTGTCATGGGCCGACATCATTTTTGTTATGGAAAAATCCCACCGCAACAAATTGATGCGGAAATATCGGGCTCACGCAAAAAATGCCCGTGTGATCTGTCTCGACATTCCCGACGACTACGAGTTCATGGATCCGACGCTGGTGCGACTGCTCGAAACGCGCGTTTCGCGCTATCTCGGCCCTCCGGGATAGCGTCGCAGCCTAAGCGTGATGCTTGGGGGCCTTGACCCGCTCTTTTTCGGCAAAGAGTTCGCGACCCGGCTTCAGCTCGTCCTTGCCGTGACGGTGATCGCCGTTTTCATCGCCGGAGGATTGGGAAGAACCCGTCTCGCGCGCGCTGCGCGCTTCCAGCTGGGACATGCAGGCATCGAAATGATTGGGCATCGTGTGCTTCCAGAATCACCCTTGAATTCCGCCGCGCCCTGTGTGCTGCGGCCCTGTGGCAAAGGTGTGGCGGCGCGCGACTTTTGCAAGTCTTGGCCACCCGTGCCAAACAAGGCCCATCGGAGGGCGCATGAACGGCGAAACAACCAGGAAGACCTATGTGATCGAGCAGACGGAGCTCTCTGCCCGGCCGCTTGAGACGGCGCTCTATCTGGTCGCCACGCCGATCGGCAACCTGGCCGACATCACCCTGCGCGCCCTGGAAACGCTGGCCTCGGCCGATCTCGTCGCCTGCGAGGACACGCGTGTTTCGCGCGTTCTCCTGGAGCGTTACGGCATCCGCCGCCGCACCACTGCCTATCACGAGCACAATGCTGCGGAGGCTGGTCCAAAATTGATTGCGGCCCTCGAACAGGGACAAAGCGTCGCGCTGATTTCGGATGCCGGCACGCCGCTGGTTTCCGATCCCGGCTACCGGCTGGTCGGCGAAGCGATCGAGCGTGGCATTCGCGTCGTGCCGATACCCGGCCCTTCGGCGCCACTTGCCGCGCTGACCGCCTCTGGCCTGCCCTCCGACACCTTCCTCTTCGCAGGCTTCCTGCCGGCCAAGACTGGCCAGCGCCAGACGCGCCTGGAAGAGCTGAAGGCCGTGCCGGCGACTTTGATCTTCTTCGAGTCGCCGCGACGGCTGGCCGAAACGCTGGGTGCAATGGCGGAGGTTCTGGGCGGTACACGCCAGGCTGCGATCGGGCGCGAACTGACCAAGACCTTTGAGGAAATGCGGCCCGGCACACTGGCCGAGCTTGCCGCGCACTACGCAGCCGCCGACACGCCGAAAGGCGAGATCGTCATCTGTGTCGGCCCGCCGGTGGCAAGAACCGAAGGTCCGGCGGACATAGACCGGTTGCTTCTTTCACTTGCGGCGGAAATGCCAACTTCCAAGGCAGCGGCAGAGGCAGCGAAGATGACCGGCGGACAGAAGCAGGTGCTTTACCGCAGGCTGCTGGAACTGAAGGAAGCGAGCGGTGGCTGAGGCCTCCGTCAGCAGGAAACGCAAATCCTACCGGCGGGGCCACCGCAGCGAATGGCTGGCCGCAATCGCCCTGACTTTCAAAGGCTATCGCATCCTCGCCCGCCGCTATCGCACCCGGCTCGGCGAGATCGACCTGATTGCGCGGCGTGGCGACCTCGTGCTGATCGTTGAAGTGAAGGCGCGACGGACATTGAAGGAAGCGATGGAAGCCGTGCAATACGAATCCGAACATCGTATCGAACGTGCCGCCGATCTGTGGCTGTCCCGCCAGCCGGACTTCGGCAAGCTTTCGGTGCGCTTTGATATGGTGGCCGTTCTGCCCTGGCGCTGGCCGGTGCATGTCGAGAACATCTTTCAGGGGCATCGCTAGCTCGAGGTCTTTACCGTAACGGGAAATGCCCTTAACAGCGCTTCCCAACCTTGATTTCGCGCTGCCTCGCCGCAGTCGCCGATGCGAATGGAGCACCCGATGAGCCTTCCCGACCGGTTGAGCAACGACCCGCGCAGCCCCTATTTCGACGCCGAAGTACTGGAGCGCGGTGTCGGCATCCTGTTCAACGGACGCGAGCGCGACGACGTCAGCGAATATTGCATCAGCGAAGGCTGGATTCGCGCGCCTGCCGGCAAGTCGAAAGACCGCTTCGGTCAGCCGATCACCATCAAGCTCAAGGGCACGGTCGAAGCGTTCCCGAAGCCGTGATGCAATCCGGGTACCCGATCAGCCGGTGATGTCGAAATCCGCCAGTGCATCCGACATATTGGCAGGACTTGTCTCGACACTTTTGACGTGAGCGCCGGACGGTCCTTGCTGGAAGCGCTCCAGCATCCCGGCCACGGCTTCGTTTGGACCGGCAATCAAGGCGCTGACCGAGCCGTCAGGCTCGTTGCGTACCCAGCCCGCAGGCCAAGGTGCTGCGCCTCGCGTTGTGTCCACGCGCGAAAGCCGACACCCTGAACGCGGCCGGCGACGCGGACGAGCACCGCCTGGCTGTTCACCGTCTCACCACCCGCATCGGCAAACCACCCTCGGGCTGGGTTGTCAGTTTCTGGACCGGCCATGGTTTTGTCTCGGCCACCGTGTCGAAACGGTAGCGAGACAGAAGGACGGCGAGCGCGATGATCGCCTCCTGCATGGCGAAACTCGCCCCGATGCATACGCGCGGCCCTGCGCCGAATGGCAGGTATTGGAACCGATCCATCTTTTCCCGATTTCCGGGATGGAAACGCTCCGGCATGAAGGCATCGGGACGGTCCCACAGCTTGCGATGGCGATGCACCACCCAGGGCATCACCAGGACAGCGGCGCGTGGCGGGATGTAGAGCCCGTTGAAGGTCTCCGCTTCGATCGGCTCGCGGTTGATTGACGGTGCCGGTGGGTAGAGCCGCAACGCCTCCTCGAAAACGGCGCGTGTGAGCGGCATGGCATCCAGCCACTTCGTCGGATCCGTTTCGCGCGCGAGAACGGCATCGATCTCGGCCTCCACCGGCTCCCGCTCCCAAGGCGCCTCGGCCAGGCAATACAGCGTCCAGCCGAGCGCACGCGCGGTCGTCTCGTGGCCGGCGCCGATGAAGGTGATGATGTTGTCCTCGACCTCGGCGCGGGTCAGCCCGTCCGGGCCTTCGGCCTTGAGCAGAAGGGTGAGAAAGTCCTGCGGTACGCCGTCCGGGTCGAGCTTCAGGCGTTCTTCGCGCATCAGCACGGTGTTGGCGACGATGTTGCGAAAATAGGCCAGCGACTTACGACCACGGATGCGGGTCAGCCTCGGCAACCAGTCCGGCGCACGCAGAAGGTCGAGTGGATCCACCCGCCCCATGGTCTCGAACAGCCGGTCGATCTGGTTGGCGAAACTGCCTGGCTCGCCGGCAATTTCGTTCGAAAACAGGGTCTCGGCCAGTATCTCGTAGGTCAGCATGGTCATGTCGTGAGCGACGTCGGTGACCGTGCCATCCTCATAGCGATCGACGAACTCGTTCGTGCGCTTCAGCATCGGAGCAGCGAAGCCGAAGATATGGCGCGGTGTGAACACCGGCGCCATCGCCTTGCGCGAACGCTTCCACACATCGCCCTCGGCTGTGAGCAGGCCGTCGCGCAGGATGGGGCGCAGGATCTTCTGGCGCACCGTCGCCATCCTGTAGTTCCTGGCGTTGTCGACCAGCACGTGGCGGATCAGCGCCGGATCGTTGGCGACGACCAAAGGCCCGCCGATACCGGTCACCGAGATCCATGGCTCGTTGTAGGACGGCTCGCCCCACAGTTCGAGCGGATTGCGGTAGACAATGCGCATCATCTCCAGCGTCGAGGGCGGCTCCGTGCGCGGTTTCGGCGCCGGTGGGACGAAGGGGGCTGGCTTGGTATCCATGACGTCTTCCTGACTGATCACAATGTAGTGGGCGCCAATAGCGGCGTCCATGCGGCGTGGCGGCGGTATCAGGCGAGCAACCCGTTTTGTACCTTGTACGAACCGGCGCCGCTCCTACCTGTGAGACATCCGGTCCCAAGGAGTCCCGCCCATGACACGCACCGAAATCCTGGATGCCATCGTCGGATGGGCAAAGGCTCACAGGGGCGTCGAAGCGCTTATCCATACCGGCTCCCTGGTTCGCCCCGACAACCGCACCGATGAATTCTCAGACCTCGATATCGAAATCATCGCCGCAAGGCCTGCCAGCCTCGCCTCGAACGATGGCTGGCTGGCCGAGATCGGCGAACTCATCACCGTGCTGCGTCTCGACGAGGAGGACCAGGACTGGCCAACCCGGCTGGCCATCTTCGAGGGCGGCGTGAAAGTCGATTTCACCGTGGCGGGCCGCAGACGTCTGGGAGAGATGATCAAGTCCGGCCTAGACCCGCTCTATGAACGCGGCTATCGGGTTCTTCTCGACAAGTCGGGCGTCACGACAGACCTGCCGGCCCCATCCCATCGGTTTCCGGTCCCCTCGCTGCCATCACCGAACGAGTTTCGCGAACGCGTCGAGGAATTCTGGTTCGAAGCCTTCCATATTCCCAAATATCTCGCCCGCGGCGAGCTTTTCCTGGTCAAGCAGCGTGACTGGACCATGAAGGAGCTGTTGCTCGAAATGATCGAGTGGCATGCCGTCGCGACGAACCACGAGCCGGTCGACGTCTGGCACAACGGCACCCGCCTCAAGGAGTGGACCGATCCCGATACCTGGCGTGCGTTGCAGGAAACATTTGGCCGTTTCGACGCCGGCGATCAGATGCGCGCCTTCGACGAGACCACAAAGCTCTATGGCCGGCTTGGCCGCGAGGTCGCAGCACGCGCCGGTTTCCAGTACCCGCAAAAGGTCGAGGACAAGATCCGCGCACTCGGCGACCAGACCGCCCAATAGACGCTTGAAGGCGCCTGCGCGCCGAACACTGCGGCCGGAGACCTAGTTCCTCAGTTCCTTGCGTTCCAGGAACCGCTTCAGGCTCTCGCGGATATCGGCTTCGTCAAACACGCCTTGCGAGAACAGATCCATGGCGGCGCGAGCCAGATTTTCCGCGGCCACGCTGCCGCGCGTGAGCCCACGCTGGGTGCAGATGTCGTCGTAGATGTCTTTGAGCAACTTGAGGTCGTCAGGATACGCTGCCCCAGTCGATGAATGGGAGATCACCATCACTCACTCCCTGCACGCGGGTCGGAAGCCCTTTGGTTGGATGTAGTCAGCGACGCCCCGATCAAGATCGCCAACATCTCATCATACGATGACATGGCCGAATGTCCAATACGCGTCGCCACACCCGTATGCTCATCCCGCTCCAGATCGCCCTCGCATTTCTGGTGCCCCTTCGTTATCCCCGCTCAAGCACCCTGCAAACCTTGGAAAAACCGCCTTTTACCCCTATATCTGTGTCTTCGGGACGAGCACGATTCGGGCGCTTCCTGCGCCTTCTAGAACGGTATCGAACAAACAGGTTTTCATGAGCGATCAGAGCGACAACGCCAACGGCGGCAGCGCCGAGTATGGCGCCGATTCCATCAAGGTTCTCAAGGGCCTGGATGCGGTGCGCAAGCGCCCCGGCATGTATATCGGCGACACCGACGACGGCTCGGGCCTGCACCACATGGTCTATGAGGTGGTCGACAACGCCATCGACGAAGCGCTGGCTGGCCATGCCGACCTGGTGACGGTAACGCTCAATCCCGACGGTTCGTGCACGGTGATCGACAACGGTCGCGGTATTCCGACCGACCTGCACCCGACAGAAGGCGTCTCTGCGGCCGAAGTCATCATGACCCAGTTGCACGCCGGCGGTAAGTTCGACCAGAACTCCTACAAGGTATCCGGCGGTCTGCATGGCGTCGGTGTCTCGGTGGTCAACGCGCTGTCGGTATGGCTGCGCATCAAGGTTCGTCGCGACGGCAAGATCCACGAAATGAGCTTCACCCACGGCGATGCCGACGCGCCGTTGAAGGTGACCGGCACCTATGAGCAGGAGAAACTCCCCGGCACCTATGAGGGCCGCAGCGGTTCGGAAATTACCTTCCTGCCCTCCTCCGACACCTTCAAGGGCGTCACGGAGTTCGACTACGGCACTCTGGAACACCGGCTTCGTGAACTCGCTTTCCTGAACTCCGGCGTGCGCATCGTGCTGACCGACAAGCGCCATGCCGACGTCAAGACGCAGGAACTGCACTATGAGGGCGGGCTGGAAGAGTTCGTCAAATATCTCGACCGTTCCAAGAAATCGCTGATCGAGAAGCCGATCGCCATCAAGAACGAACGCGACGGCATCACCGTGGAAGTGGCGATGTGGTGGAACGACAGCTACCACGAGAACGTGCTGGCCTTCACCAACAACATCCCGCAGCGCGATGGCGGCACCCATCTGGCCGGATTCCGCGGTGCGCTGACGCGCCAGGTGACCGGCTATGCCGACACATCGGGGCTGACCAAGAAAGAGAAGGTCACGCTGACCGGCGACGATTGCCGCGAAGGCCTGACCGCCGTGCTTTCGGTGAAGGTGCCGGATCCGAAATTCTCGTCACAGACCAAGGACAAGCTGGTGTCGTCGGAAGTGCGCCCGGTAGTCGAAAGCCTCGTCAACGAGGCGCTCGGCACCTGGCTGGAGGAACATCCGTCCGAAGCAAGGACATTGATCGGCAAGGTCGTGGAAGCCGCCGCCGCTCGTGAAGCGGCACGCAAGGCGCGTGAATTGACCCGCCGCAAGGGCGTGCTCGACATCACCTCCCTGCCCGGCAAGCTTGCCGACTGCCAGGAGCGCGATCCGGCCAAGTCCGAAATCTTCATCGTCGAGGGTGACTCGGCAGGTGGCTCCGCCAAGAGCGGCCGCTCGCGCCAGAACCAGGCGATCCTGCCGCTGCGCGGCAAGATCCTCAATGTCGAGCGCGCACGTTTCGACCGCATGCTGTCGTCCGACATGATCGGTACGCTGATCACGGCGCTCGGCACCTCGATCGGCAAGGACGAGTTCAATGCCGACAAGTTGCGCTACCACAAGATCATCATCATGTCGGACGCCGACGTCGACGGTGCCCACATCCGCACGCTGCTGCTTACCTTCTTCTTCCGGCAGATGCCGGAGCTGATCGAGCGCGGTCATCTCTATATCGCGCAGCCGCCGCTGTATAAGGTCAGCCGCGGCAAGAGCTCGCAATACATCAAGAACGAAGGCGCCTTCGAGGAATTCCTGATTTCCTCCGGTGTCGAGGATGCTTCGCTCACCCTCACCTCGGGTGAAGTGCGTATCGGCCAGGACCTGGCTTCCGCGGTGAGCGACGCGCTGGGCGTGCGCCAGCTGATCAATGGCCTGCACACCCGCTACAACCGCAGCGTGGTCGAACAGGCCGCGATCGCCGGCGGCCTCAACCCGGCTGTCTTCAGCGACCTCGGCCGCGCCAATGCCATGGCCGAAACGATCGCAAAACGGCTCGACGTCATCGCCGAGGACACCGAGCGTGGCTGGCAGGGACGCACGTCGACGTCCAATGATGGTTCAGGCGGCTATGTGTTCGAACGTACCGTGCGCGGCGTGCGCGAGGTGGTGCAGCTCGACATGGGCCTGATCAATTCGGCCGACGCGCGTCAGCTCGACCGTTACGCAACCCGCCTTGCCGAGGTCTACTCCGAACCGCCGCAACTGCGCCGTCGTGAGACCTCGGAGATGATTTCCGGCCCGCTTGCCCTGCTTGACGCGATCTTCGCGGCCGGCAGGAAGGGCCTGACCATGCAGCGCTACAAAGGTCTCGGCGAGATGAACGCCGAGCAGCTGTGGGAAACGACGCTCGATCCGAACGTGCGCTCGCTGCTGCAGGTGAAGGTCAACGATGCCACCGATGCGGACTCGCTGTTCGCAAGGCTGATGGGTGACGAAGTGGAGCCGCGTCGCGAGTTCATCCAGGAGAACGCGCTGAGCGTGGCCAACCTGGATATCTGAGCGACCTGCACTGCCTCGCTGACGCGTTTCCGAGACGCGTCAGCTGCTATCGATGTTTGTTCCGCCTTATTGCTGCTGCAGGCCGGTGATCATGGCGATGATCTCGTTCTTGTCGGTCTTTGCCGTCTCGCGCACGCCGATCTGCTTGCCGCGACGCAGCACGCAGATGCGGTCGGAAAGCTTGAAGACCTGATCGAGACTGTGGCTGATGATCAGCACGCCGATGTTGCGCCGCTTCAAGGAGAGAACGATCTCCTCGACCTTGGCTGTCTCGGCGACGCCCAGCGCGGCCGTCGGCTCATCGAGCAGGATCAGCTTGCTTGCCCAATGCGTCGCACGGGCGATCGCCACACCCTGGCGCTGGCCACCTGACAGGTCGCGAATGGTTGCGTGCGCGGAAGGGATGCGCACGTCGAGTTCCTTCACCAGATTTTCGGTCTCCGCGATCATGCGGCGGCGGTCCAGCAGGCCGAAACCGTTCACCGGTTCCCGGCCCAGGAACATGTTCATGTAGACGCTCTGCTGATCGGCGAGAGCAAGAT
>VFQQ010004287.1_pt1 | contig 12749 bp, 11 predicted proteins | sample 3512341 | NCBI WGS metagenome assembly VFQQ01 (sample SAMN10412373, study PRJNA504923) | tailings metagenome | isolation source: Relicate 2 Philex TSF1 revegetated site | place: Philippines: Tuba, Benguet | collected 2017-08-29 | reverse complement strand
CTTCGTGGCCCTTCCCGGCGATCACCAGCGTGTCGCCGGCGCCCAGCATCGCCACGGCCTCGCGGATGGCGACCCGGCGGTCCGCGATCTCGATGGCGCCCTGCGCCGCCGACAGGATCGCCGCCCGGATCTCCGCCGGCACCTCCGATCGCGGATTGTCGTCGGTGACGATCGTCACGTCGGCGAGCCGCGTCGCGATCTCGCCCATGATCGGCCGTTTGCCCCGGTCGCGATCACCCCCGCATCCGAACACGACGACGACCCGTCCCGTGGTGAACGGCCGGACAGACGCCAGCACGTTCTCCAGAGCGTCCGGCTTGTGCGCGTAGTCGACATAGACCGGTGCGCCGGCGGCGGTCGTGCCGACGAGGTCGAGCCGGCCGGGCGCGCCCTTCAGCCTCTCCAGCGCGCCCAGTGCCTTGGTCGCAGAAGTTCCCGTGGCGATGGCCAGGCCCGCCGCGACGAGAGCGTTGGATATCTGGAAGTCGCCGGCCAGCGGCAGATCGATCTCGTGAATTGCGCCCGCGTGCTCCACCTCCGCCCGCTGGCGATGGCGCTCGTGCTCGACCCGCTTGAGCGTGAGGAAGCCGCCATGCCGGCCGACGGTGAGCACGTCGAGCCCTGCCCCCCGCGCCGCCGCCGCCGCCCTGTCCGAAAAGGGGTCGTCGGCGAACACGACGGCCGGCGCGCCCTTCGGCAGCAGCGTGTCGAACAGCCGCATCTTGGCGGCGAGATAGTCGTCCACCGTCGGATGGTAGTCCATGTGGTCGCGCCCGAGATTGGTGAAGGCGCCAGCGGCCAGCCGCACGCCGTCGAGCCGGCGTTGGTCGAGACCGTGGCTGGAGGCTTCCATGGCCGCGTGCGTCACCCCGGCATCGGCCAATTCGGCCAGCAGACGGTGCAGCGCGACCGGGTCAGGCGTAGTCAGCGAGCCGTAGTCGTTCCGGCCGGGCGCGACCACGCCGGTGGTCCCGATGCTGGCGGCGGCATGGCCGGCCTGCTCCCAGATCTGGCGGGTGAACGCGGCGACGGACGTCTTGCCGCTCGTCCCGGTCACCGCGACCATCGTTGCGGGCTGCCGCGCGAAGAAGGCCGCGGCCGAATGCGCCAGCGCCAGGCGCGGGTCGTCCACGGCGATCACCGGAACGCCGAGCGCGCCCGCTCCGCTCTGCCTGCCGGCCACCACCGCGACGGCGCCGCGCGCGACCGCGTCCGCCGCATAGGCGGCCCCGTCGGCCTTGCTGCCGGCAAGCGCGAAGAACAGCGCACCCCGCGTCACCTGGCGCGAGTCGGAGGTGATGCCGGTGACGGTCACGTCTCCATCGGCTCCGGCGGCGACCGGGAAGATGTCGGCGAGGCGCATGGTTCGGCTGGCGGATGGGTTCATGGGCAGACGCGCGCCTTTCTGCGCGAGCGCGGAATCAGTCGATCGAGACCAGCGTAGCGAGGTTATCTTGGCCGAAATCGGGCTTCACCCCAAGCAGGGCCGCCGAACGCCGGATGATGTTCGCAACGATCGGCGCGGCGTTCAGGCCAGCCGTCGCGCCCATGCCGGGCTTCTCCGGTTTCGGTTCGTCGATGATCGAAAGCACGATGTAGCGCGGATTGTCCATCGGAAAGGCGGCCAGGAAGGCGTTGAAGCGGACGTTGGAGGCGTATCGTCCATTGACGACCTTCTCGGCGGTGCCGGTCTTGCCGCCGACGCGATAGCCAGCCACCTCGGCGCGCTTGCCCGAACCCTTCTCCGCGTTGAGACGGTAGAGATAGCGCATCGATTCGACCGTGTAGTCGGTCACGACCTTCGTCTGGATTTCCGCGGCCTCGTCCGTCGAGCGGAGCAGGAAGGTCGGCGGCAGCAGGTTGCCCGTCATCAGCGCCGCTGCCCCGACGGCGGTCTGCAGCGGCGTCGTCGAGAAACCATGTCCGAAGGCCGCGGTGATCGAGTGCACCTTGCGCCAGACCTTCGGCTCCGTCGGCCGGGCCACCTCGGGCAGTTCCGTCTGCATCCGGTCCAGCAGGCCGAGCCGATGCAGGAAGTTGCGGTGCCCCTCGATGCCGACCACGTCCGCTTCGCGCGCCGATCCGATGTTGGACGAGTAAATGAAGACCTCCGGCACGGTGAGCACGCGGTGCTTGCCGTGGAAGTCGCGGATCGTCTGGCGGCCGATGGTGATGGGGCGGGTCGCGTCGAACTTGCTCTCAAGCGTCACCTCGCCGGAGTCGAGCGCCATCGCCGTCGTGAAGCTCTTGATGGTCGACCCCATCTCGTAGACGCCGGCCGACATGCGGTTGAGGCGATCCTTCTCGTGGGCGTTGAAGGGGTTGTTCGGGTCGAAGTCGGGGACAGACGCCATGGCGAGCACCTCGCCCGTCGCCACGTCGAGGACGACGGCGCCGGCGGCGATGGCGTGGTAGCGCTCCATCGCGGCGGCCACCTCGTCGCGCACGATGTGCTGCACCCTGAGATCGATCGACAGCTTCACCGGTTCGAGGCTTTCCGGGTCGGCGAGCCCGGTTTCCTGGAGGTCGGCCAGCCCCTGATCGTCGATGTATTTCTCGATCCCGGCAATGCCCTTGTTGTCGACATTGGTCAGCCCGAGAATGTGGGCAGCGGTCGGCCCGCCGGGATAGAACCGCCGCTTTTCGGTCCGGAATCCGATGCCCGGCAGACCGAGCGCCATGATCTCCGCCTGCTGGCGCGGCGTGAGCTGGCGCCGCAGCCAGACGAAGCCGGCGCCGTTGCGCAACCGGTTGTAGGTCTGTTCCACCTGTATGTCCGGCAGCACGGTCGAGAGCTTCTCGATCACCTCGTCGGGATCGACGATGCGGCGCGGTTCGGCAAACAGCGAGAACGTCTTGATGTCGGTGGCCAGCAGCTGTCCGTTCCGATCGACGATGTCGGGACGCGCCGCGGTGACTCGCGACGCTGGCGCTCCGCCCGCCTCGGTGTCCATGAAGCCGAAATAGACCAGCCTTCCCGCGATCGCGGCGTAGATGCCGAAGAACACCGTCATCGTCATGACGACCCGGGTGCTGGTGCGCCCGTCGCTGGTCTTGCGAGCGCTGTCGACCACGATCGGGTCGTGGCCCTGCCGGCGCTTGCGTCTGAACCAGTTGCGCATCATTCCGGCACCGAACCTGTCATGGTTCCGTCGAGCTCGGCGTCATCCAGCGCCAGCAGGTCGATGGAATCGTTGATGATGTCCTGGATGCCCAGGGGGCGCATCGGCAGTTCGTCGATCCGCGCATATTGGTGGGGCTCGACGGGGTGGAGCGGCAGGTCCGCCTCGTAGGCTTCCACCAGTTTCTGCACCCTGCCCGGCTGGGTCAGCAGGCTCCAGTCGGCCGTCAGCAGGTCGATGGAATCCGTCTCGAAATGGATGCTTGCCTCGAGCTTGCGCACGGTCGAGGCCAGCGTCTCGGCCTCCTGCTTGGTCTTGTAGGTGAACGCCGCGGCCGAGACCATGACCGCGATCAGTATCATGTCGCTTGCCCGGAACATGCTACCTCGCCCCCGTCGCTTGCGGCCTCGGCAGCCGGGGAAGCCTGAACTCGTCGACGCTGAAGGGACGCGCGGCGGCGCCTGTCCGGCGCGCGGCGCGCAGTTTCGCCGATCGCGCCCTCGGATTCGCCGAGATTTCGGCCTCGCCCGGCGAAACCGCCCCGCCCATCCTGGTGAATGTGGGCTCGACCGCCGCCAGCGCAGGCATGTGGCGCGAGCCCGTGGGCTGCGACGAGCGCGCCGCGATGAACTGCTTGACGATGCGGTCCTCGAGCGAGTGGAAGCTGACCACCACGAGCCGCCCTCCTGGCTTCAGCACCTGCTCGGCGGCCGAAAGCGCGCGCGCCAGTTCGCCGAGCTCGTCGTTGACGAAGATGCGCAGCGCCTGGAACACGCGCGTCGCGGGATGTATCCGGTCCATCGGTCCGAAGCCCACGAGGTCGGCGATTGCCTGGGCCAGGTCCAGCGTACGTTCGAAGGGGCGAACCTCGCGCCGCCGGACGATCATTCGGGCGATGCGGCCGGCGTGCCGCTCCTCGCCGAGCAGTCCGAAGATGCGGGTCAGGTCCTCGGGCTTGAACCCGTTGACGACGTCCGCGGCGCTGGGGCCCAGGCGCGACATGCGCATGTCGAGCGGCCCGTCGAGCCGGAATGAGAAGCCCCGCTCCGCCTCGTCGATCTGCATGGAAGACACGCCAACGTCGAGGACCACCCCGTCGACCGCTGCGACATGCTCGTCGAGCTGTGAGAAAGTCGCCTGTACGAGCCTGAGCCGGCCGCCGCTCCCCTCTTCGAGGGCGCGGCCCGCCTCGATCGCGTCCGGATCGCGGTCGAACGCCACGACGGTCGCGCCGAGCGCGAGGATGGCCCTCGTGTACCCGCCCGCGCCGAAGGTTCCGTCGACGATCGTGTCGCCGGGGCGAGGCTTCAGCGCCTCGAGCACCTCGGGAAGAAGAACCGGAATGTGGCGGGCCGGTCCGCCAACCGCGGGGATGTCCCCGCCGTGGCCCGCCATCATTCCGACGCCCCCACACTTTTCTCCGACAAACCTTGCCTGAGCCTGAGTAATCTTGAACGTACTTCCGCACGATAGGTTTCGAACCGGCCCGGCTCCCAGATCTGGAAGAAGCCGCCCCGGCCCACGAACGCGGCTTCGGTGGTGATTCCGGTGTGGGCGCGGATGAAGTCCGTCATCGTGATGCGCCCCTCCTGGTCGATCTTCAGGAAGGCGCCGTCTCCATGGACGTAGAAGGACATGTCCTCCGCCGTCCTCAGGAACGGGTCCTCCCTGGCTATTCGCGATTCGTGGGCGTCGAGCAGGTCCGGCCCGCCGACGTCCATCGCAGGAACTTCCAGGGCCCGCAGCGCATAGAGCTCGCCCTGTCCCGACTTCTGCAGGATCGAGCGGAAATGCGCGGGGACGGACACCCTCCCCTTGGCGTCGATCCTGTTGGTGCCGTTCGACAGGAACCTGTCCATCGCTGCTGATCGCAATCCCCTTTGACCCGACACGGCTCTCCGCATCGCGACGGCAGGGCCCCCACCCCTCCGACGATCGGTTTGCGCAGGCGAAAGCGCTGCCTCGCCCCGTCTCCGGGAGAGGGGAATGCTGGAGCGCCTGCGACTGTGCGTGAATCTGGTTATGGGATACCATGGGGCAAAATGGGCGTCAACGGGACACGGCTGCAGCATCTCCTGCCACGCCACGGTAGGTGATGGCGCAGAAGGGGTTGTTCGCCCTTTATGCTCAATTAAGACTAACGAAGCGTTAGTAAGCTGGGCTGCGCGCTCGGCCCGTGGAAGGTGTCAGCCGGCCTGTAAGCCGGGTTCTGTATGGCCCGTGCCCTGCGGCACGAACGCGGCGGCCATTCTTCTTGGACCGGGATTGCTCCCGGCCTCGCGCAACCTACCCGGATGGCTGGCACGGAACTGCCTGGGGTTGCCCCCGCGCCATCCCTATTCGGTTTTGCTCCCGGTGGGGTTTGCCGTGCCGCCGACGTTGCCGCCGACGCGGTGGGCTCTTACCCCACCCTTTCACCCTTGCCCCGCCGACGCTGCCGCCAGCCAGTTGTGGCTGACGGAAAGGCAGGCGGGGCGGTCTGCTTTCTGTGGCACTTTCCCTGGGGTCGCCCCCGCCGGCCGTTAGCCGGCACCGTCTTTCCGTGGAGCCCGGACTTTCCTCACGCGCCGCCTTTCGGCGCTTGCGCGTGCGGCCGCCCGGCCGGCTGACGGCCCCGATTAAGGGTTTCGGCTACCCGATTGCAACCGATATTCGCGATCGGGCCGGTAAGGCGCCTCCCGGCGACGCTCAGCGACTCGCCATGATGCGGTTCACCTTGCCGCAATAGGCGCGCGACACCGGGTTCATCCGGCGGGCGCCGTGCCCCGCATTGTATTTGAGAATCGTGCCGCAGGTCGAACCGTCGCTCAGCCGCCGCGCCTCCCCCAGATACTTCATCCCGAAGCGGATGTTGGTCTCCGGATCGTAGAGCGCCTTGGTCGTGCCGCGGAAGCCGAGGCCGCGCGCCGTCGCCGGCTTGATCTGCATCAGCCCGACCTCGCCGGCGGCGCCCCGCACATGCGGCCGGTAGCTGCTTTCCACCTCGACGACCGCATGGGCCAGCGCGATCGGCACGCCGTTCGCGGCCGCGTGCCGCGCAATGATCTCGTCGAAGTCCGCACGTCCGGCCAGGCCGAGCGACTTGGGATCGGTCGGAAAACCCATCCGCTCCTGAGCATCGGCCGAGGTGTCGCGCATCACGCCGACTGAGGCGGCCATGTCGCCCAGCGAGGAGAGCAGTGGCGACCAGGCCGGAACCTGCCCGGCATTGGCGGAAAGAGGGGAAAGTGCGACGGCGAGCAGCGCCGCGAGCGCGGTTGTTTTGTTCATCAGGTCCTGTTCGGATTTCGGGGCCCGGAGACGGGCGGTTCGTTTATGGCGCGAGGGACGGCGCCGGCGAGTGCGGCGGGCCAGATGACGACCGACTGTGGGTCAAAAAAGGCGAAGACGGGCCGATTCGGTGGCACGCCGACGCCCGCGACCGTGCGTCGCGGGCCGAAAACTGCCCTGCCGCAAAGTCAGGCCGGCAGCGTCGAGACCAGTCGCCCCAGGGTCTCGGTGGTCGAACGATCCGCCACCCCGTCCACCCGCGCGCGGCGGAAATGACGCTGGAACGCCGCCACGACGCGCTCGGTCGCCTCGTCGTAGATGCCCGTCGCCTCGATGCCGTAGCCATAGGCCCCGAGCGACGCCTGCAGCCGCTTGACGGCTTCCCCGATGTCGCCGCGCCGCAGCACCGGACCCTCCACGCGCGGTGCAGCCGGCCGGTAGTGCCCGATGCCCGCGCGTGCCAGGACGTTCCAGGGAAACAGCACGCCCGGATCGACCTTGCGGCCCGGCGCCACGTCCGAATGTCCGAGAACCATATGGGCCCGGATCGACCATCGTTCGATGATGCCGCGGCACAGCAGCACGAGGGCCGTGATCTGCGGCTTCGGGAAGCGGCGGTAGCCGAACTCGTGGCCGGGGTTGACTATCTCGATCCCGATCGACTGCGAGTTGACGTCGTCGACCCCCCGCCACGACGACTTCCCCGCATGCCAGGCCCGATCGCTTTCGGGGACGAACTGCACCACCTCTCCGTTCTCGTGCACGAGGTAGTGCGAAGAGACTTCTGCTGACCCGTCGCAAAGGCGATCCTCGGCCGCTTGGCCCGTCCGCATTCCCGTATAATGGAGGAGAAGGATTTCGGGTCGCAGCCCGTCCTTGCGCGGCCCGAAGTTTGGCGACGCCCGTACCCGCGCTCCGAGATGATCTGGCGCGAACGCAGCGCTCACAGGTGCCGGAATCCCTTTTCGAGCACCTCGTAGGCGGTATTGATCGCCGCGAGTCGCGTCGTTGCGATTGCGATGAATTCCGCCGGAAGACCGCGCGCGATCAGGTGGTCCGGATGATTGTCGGAGACCAGCTTACGGTAGCGCTTGCGGATTTCTGCCGGCGGGCTGCCGCGCTCGACGCCGAGCACAGCATAGGGGTCCGATGCGCCCTGCCCCACATGGCGCGCCAGGATCGCCTGGTAGTGGGCCTCGTCGACCTCGAAGATGTCGGCGACGCGCCGCAGATAGCGGGATTCGCGCTCATGCAGCAGACCGTCCGCCTTGGCGATGTGAAACAGTCCGTCCAGCACGTCCTGCAGCATGGTGCAGTTGGCGCGGCCCGATCCGCAAAGACGTGCCATCTTCTCCGCATAGGCTTCGAAGCCAGCCGTATCGCCCTGGGCGATGTCGTAGAGCCGCGCGACGTTGCGTGTCTCCTCGGGCGGAACCAGAAAGATTTCCTGGAACGCGCGCACCTCTTCCTGTGTCACGATTCCGTCGGCCTTGGCCATCTTGGCGGAGAGCGCGATCATCGCCACGGAGAAGGCGACGCGGCGGCGCAGTTCGGGATCGGCGGCAAAAAGCCCCCTCACCGCCTCGGCAAGGTCCGTCGCTCCGGCGCCGGCAGTGGCGCGGATGCGGGTGATGAAGTCGCCGAGCCGCGCCCAGATAGACATGGGCGCTGGATATCCGAACCTGGCGCGACTGGCGAATGAAAATCCCTTCACTCTGCCATCGAAAATCCTGAGACGTCGTGCGCAAGCGTCCCTTCATGAAAACGAAGACGGCCGGCTTGCGCCGGCCGTCTCCTGCCCTGCAGTGGTCTTGGGATTTTACTGCGGCTGAACCGGTGCCGGCTGGGCCGGAACCTCGCCCTGCATCTCGCCGCCGGTGCTCGTCTCCGGGGTCGGGTCGATGCTCTGGGTCGTCGTGTTGTCGGTCGCCGGAGGCGTCGCCTCGGCCGGAGCCATGGCATCGGGAGCAGGCTGCTCCACGGGAGCCGGGGTCGTGCTCTGCGTGGTGGTGTTGTCGGTGCTGTCGCTGCATGCCGCAACGGTCAGCAGCGCGAGCGCGGAAGCCGAAGCGAGAATGATCTTCCTCATTTGATTCACCTCTTGTCCAAAGTTTCGGTCAAAATTTCTTGTCGTTGGGCGCCTCGATCGGGCGTCGGCAGAGAAATGCGCGGATTGCCCCGGCGTTTCTTCAATTCACATTTCCGTGAGATATATTTCGTTACCACATCGGGGGGAGTCGGTCTCGCGCGCTGTCACCGGCCGGTCATGTAGCCGTCACCGCGGCGTCATCCCGCGCGCGTAGGCCCGTCGCACAAGACCTCCGGGATTCGCAACACATGCCGCTCACGTCCGCAATCCGGTTCCAGCGACGAAACGAAGCGCTGAAGGAGGCCGTCTACCAGCACCGCGCCCTCTCCGCGCCGGGCCTGTCGGAACGTCTGTTCACGCTGCTCTTTTCCGGGCTCGTCTATCCCCAGATTTGGGAGGATCCCGACGTCGACATGGAAGCCATGCGGCTCGGTGAAGGTCACCGGGTCGTCACCATCGCCTCGGGCGGCTGCAACGTGCTCGCCTACCTCACCCGATCGCCCGCTTCGATCGACGCCGTCGACCTCAACCGCGCGCACATCGCGCTCAACCGGCTGAAGCTGTCGGCGGTGCGCAACCTGCCCAGCCACGCCGACCTGTTCCGCTTCTTCGGCGAGGCGGGGAACCGCCACAACGCCGAGGCCTATCGTCGCTTTCTCGCACCTGGCCTCGACGCATCGAGCCGCGCCTACTGGGAAGGCCGCGACTGGCGGGGGCGGCGCAGGATCGAGGTCTTTGGACGCGATTTCTACCGCACCGGCCTGCTCGGCTGGTGCATCGCCGCCGGCCACGCCGCCGCACGGGTCCACGGCGCCGACCCCCGCCGTCTCGCGGCCGCCTCGACGCTCGACGAGCAGCGCCGCGTCTTCGACGATGAGATCGCGCCGGTATTCGACCGGCCACTCCTGCGCGCCGCGCTGTCGTGGAAGGCGTCGCTGTTCGGCCTCGGCATTCCTCCGGCCCAGTACGACGCGCTCGTCGGCGACGCCGACACCATGGCCACCGTCCTGAAGGCGCGCCTGCGCAAGCTCGCCTGCGACTTCCCGGTCGCCGACAACTACTTCGCCATGCAGGCCTTCGCCCGACGTTATCCCGGTCAGGGCTCGGGCGCCCTGCCCCACTATCTCGACGCCGCGCATTTCGACGTGATCCGCGCCAATGCGGACCGCGTCCGCATCCATCACGTCAACGTCGCCGACCTCCTGGCGCGGCGGCCAGCGTCATCTGTCGACCGCTTCGTCCTGCTCGACGCGCAGGACTGGATGACCGACGCGCAGATCAACGGGCTCTGGGCCGAGATCACCCGCACCGCGGCCGCCGGCGCCCGCGTCATCTTCCGCACCGCCGCGGCGCCTACCCTGCTGCCCGGCCGCCTCTCGCCCGCGGTTCTGGCGCAATGGACCTACCTCGAGGCGGACTCGGCGGAATTCACCCGCCGCGACCGCTCCGCGATCTACGGCGGCTTCCACGTCTACGAGCGGGCACGCGGATGAGGATCGCCGACAGGTCCATGCGCCATGCCGCGCTGATGGACCGCAACTACCGGTTCCAGCGACACATCTACGACGCGACCCGGAAGTACTATCTGCTGGGGCGCGACCCGATGATCGCGGGCCTCGACGTTCCCGCCGGCGGCTCGGTGCTTGAGATTGGCTGCGGCACCGGCCGCAATCTCGCGCGCGTGGGCCGCACCTATCCGCAGGCCCGCCTCTTCGGTCTCGACATATCGGCCGTGATGCTGGAGACCGCCGCGCTCACTTTGTCGCGCGAAGGCCTCGACGGGCGCACCCGACTCGCCCGCGCCGACGCAACGGATTTCACGGCCAATCCCCTCTATGGCGAGGCCGCATTCGACCGCGTCTACATGTCCTATGCCCTGTCGATGATCCCGGGCTGGCAACGGGCGGTGGAATGCGGCCTCGCCGCGCTGGCGCCCGCCGGCTCGCTGCATGTCGTGGATTTCGGCCAGCAGCGGCGTCTGCCGGGCTGGTTTCGCGCCGGGCTGCACGCATGGCTGCGGCAATATCACGTCCGGCCCATCGCCGCGCTCGAGCCCGAGCTTGCTCGCATCGCCCGGGCTGCCGGAAGGCCCCTGCATTTCCGCAGCCTGTATCGCGACTATGCCTGGCTCGCGGTCATCGGTCCCCGCCCCGATCAGTCCTGAGCAAGCATTTCTGCGAGAGCGCCGACCAGCCCCTGCGGCCGGAAATCGCCCGCCGAGGGGGTCAGTCCCATCCTGAGAACCACCAGCCCTTGGGACGGGACGACGGCCATCGACTGGCCGTCATGGCCGAGAAGCCAGTAGGCGTCGGCGGGCACGCGCATCGCCGCGTCCGAGGCGGCGGTGCCGGAGGGTCCGCCCAGCCACAGCTGGCCATTGCCGTATCTGCCGTCCGAAGCCGGCGCGGCCTGCCGCATCCACGCCACGAAGCCCGCCGGAACCAGCGCCTCCCCGTTCCACACGCCGTCCTGCAGCAGGAACTGCCCGAACCGCGCCCAGTCGCGCGGGGTGGCGTAGAGAAAGGAAGAGCCCGCGAAGGTTCCCGCTGCGTCCGCCTCCAGCACCGCGCTTCGCATGCCGAGCGGACCGAACAGCCGCCGCTGCGGCCAGTTCGTCGCGTCCGCTCCGGCCGCCTCCTGCCAAAGCCGCGACAGCATCAGGGTCGTGCCGCTCGAATAGCGGAACACGGTTCCGACCGGCGCCTCCAGCGGCTTCGCCGCCGCGAATGCCGCCATATCGGGTTCGAGAAAAAGCATCCGCGTCGCGTCGGACACGCCGCCATAAGTCTCGCGAAATACCAGGCCGCTGGACATTCCCATCAGGTCGGCGATCGTAATGCCGGCGCGGCCGTCGGCACGCCAGTCACCGAACAGCCGCCGCCGGTCCAGCGCCAGGCGCCCGTCCTCCACCAGCGTGCCCACGAGCGCCGCGGTGACCGTCTTCGTCATCGACCAGCCGAGCTGCGGCATCGCCGCGTCGAAGCCCGGCGCGTAGCGCTCGCCCACGATCCGGCCTCCATGCACCACCACCACCGCGCGCATGCCGGGTCCCGTCAGCACGGGGTCGTCGAGCAGCGCCTCCACCGCCGCCAGCGGCGCCACGCCGTCGCCCTCCGGCCAGGGCGCATACGACAGCGGACGCATCGCCGCCGGCTCGACCGCCTGCTGCGGCAGGGAAAAGCCGGCATCGCGATCGGGCAGCAACGTGCACCCGAGGCCATCCCGGTACACGGCGGTGCGCGGTGCGACGAAGCCGAGGATCGCCGCGCGCACCTCCCCCCGGTCGCGATCCGTCCGCACCCGCATCAGCTTCAGCAGCGGATGGCCCGGCGCCTGAACGTCGGCCGAAAGCACCGCGGTCGGGTCGCGGCCGGCGATGAACACGTTCGAGCACACCGTCTTGGCGCTGTAGCCCGCCCCGACCCGCAGCAGCTCTGGCGGCGAGATCCAGACCCACAGCATCGCCGCCAGCAGCGTTGGGACGAGCACCAGGAGGGCCGCTCCGGTGAACCTGCGAAGCCGGCGGCGTCCCCGCCCGGATCCGCTGCGAATGGTGATCGCCCGCGGTGCCGTCACGCCGCGTAACCCAAAATCAACGCCACCTGGCGAGGGTGTGTGATTCGCAGGGGCGCAGCTCGATCTCGACACAGGCGCCAACCCGTGCGAGGACAGGAAAACCTTCGGCGGGAAACAGGGCATGCGGCGACTGACGGCACTTGCGCTTTCGCTCCTCCTGGCCGCCTGCTCCACCGGCAGCGATCTTGGCCTGGTGTCGGAGCAGGCCGCCCTGCCGCCTGGCGCGGCGATGTCCTCCGCCTCCGTGCTCCATCCCCGCTTCGGGGATGCTGATCCCCACGACTGGAAGGCACGGACGCCGTTTTCCTACCCGGTCCACGGAACCGACGTCTCCAAGTACCAGCGCGAGGTCGACTGGCACAAGGCGCGCCAGTCCGGCATTTCCTTCGCCTTCATCAAGGCGACCGAGGGTGGCGACCGGCGCGACGACAAGTTCGACGACCACTGGCGCGGCGCAAAGGCCGCCGGCATCCCGCGCAGCGCCTACCACTTCTACTATTTCTGCCGCACCGCGGCCGAGCAGGCCCGTTGGTACATCGCCAACGTGCCGCGCGACCGCACCGCCATGCCGCCCGTTCTCGACATGGAGTGGAACCCGCTCTCGCCGAGCTGCAAGCTGCGCCCGCCGCCTGCCACGGTCAGGAAGGAGATGCGGATCTTCCTCGAGATCGTCGAGAAGCACTACGGCAAGA
>VFQQ010004286.1_pt1 | contig 12753 bp, 23 predicted proteins | sample 3512341 | NCBI WGS metagenome assembly VFQQ01 (sample SAMN10412373, study PRJNA504923) | tailings metagenome | isolation source: Relicate 2 Philex TSF1 revegetated site | place: Philippines: Tuba, Benguet | collected 2017-08-29 | reverse complement strand
ATGAAACAGATCGGGAGACATGGGGTCGGGAGACCATGAAGGCCCGAGCTGCCTTACAAGAGCAGGTGCAGATCGCTCACGAAGACGGCATCACGGCAAAATGGTGAGGATGGAAACAGCAATATGCAAAGTTTAGGACTACTTGCATTTAGTGTAGCAGTGGGAGTGTAGATGCTTCAAATGGCACGAGCCATGAGCGGAGAGGGGTCCAGCTATGGCTGGCAACCCCGTTCTGGAGCATTCCATAGCACTGGTCTGATGGCTCACGAGCTCATGGGCGAGACGCTCACTTTGCGGCGTCGGCAGGCTCGCACCCAATCGCCTGCTCATTCCCATTGCATACCTCGCCATCGTCACACTTGACCAGCTCTTGGCCCTTGCAGTAGCCGGTCTGCGGGCACACCAGAGAGGGGCGCATGCACCCCCTTGTCAGCAATGCTGTGAGCTAGAGGCCATTTACAGCCCTGCCGCGCTCGCAATGCAGATTCAAAGCCAGCACCCCGGAGCGCACCTCGCCCATGCACTGATCATGGGCACTGTCGGCACATGGGTTGTCGGGCTGCGGTTTGGGGGTGTCTTTGGGCTCGCATCCAATCTCCTGCTCATTCCCATTGCATACCTCGCCATCGTCACACTTGACCAGCTTCTGTTCCTTGCAATAGCTGTTCTGCGGGGCGAGCCAGGAGGGGCGCTTATAACCTCTGTTCAGCGCTGCTCTGAGCTAGAGGCCATTCACAATGCTGCCGCTCTCTTGTCAATACTAGTGCAGATGGGCAACACAAGAGGATCAACAGCCCCAGGCCGCACCTCGCCCATGCACTGATCGTGGGCGCTGTCGGCGCACGGGTTGTCAGGCGGTGGGTTGGGGGTCTCTTTGGGCTCACACCCAATGGCCTGCTCATCAGCGTTGCAGCGTTGGCCCTCGCCACACGTAAATAGCTGCTTGCCCTTGCAGTAGGTGGTCTGCATGTGTGATGAAGGGACCAGCCAAGTCGGTCTGAGCTTGGTTGCCATGCTGAGTTGGCAGATTGACAACACCCCCAAAGCAAGCGGGGAGGTTGCACGCAGGATTCAGGTGCAGTGTTGCTTGCCCAGTTGGCTGATAAGCGCACCTCGCTGATGCATTGATCATGTGCACTGTCGGCGCAGGCATTGGCGGGTTGCGGGTTCTCAATGGGCTCGCAACCAATGGCTTGCTCGTTGAAGTTGCACCGCTGCCCCTCATCGCATTTGACCAGTTGCTTCCCCTTGCAGTAGGTGGTCTGCAGGTGAAGAAGGGGACAGCTGGGAATGCTGAGGCTAATGCTGCAACCCCAGGCTAGCAGGCCAACACCCCATCCTTTAACGCCATGCAGTGGCGGCATGCATTGCGGTAGCGGCAATTCGGGAGCAATCCTAGCGCTGCTCTCTCAGTCCGCCTCTGCCTCGCACCTCGCTGATGCACTGATCATGAGAGCTGTCGTCGCAACTGATGGCGGGTTGTGGGTTGTCCTTGGGCTCGCATCCAATTGCTTGCTCATTGAAGTTGCACCGCTGTCCATCATCGCACTGCACCAGCTGTTTGCCCTTGCAGTAGCTGGTCTGCAAGTGGGTGGCAAGGGGAGCAACAAGGTTGGGCTAAGCTTTGTTGCCAGATCAGTGCACGCTGAGTTAACATGTTGACGACACCCTCAATGAGCATGGAGGTGGCACGCAGGGTGCGAAGCAAACACAGCTCCCCAGGTCTGCCTCTCACGCACCTCGCCGACGCACTGATCGTGGGCGCTGTCCGTGCAGGCATCGGCGGGCTGTGGGTTGTCCTCGGGCTCGCAACCAATGGCTTGCTCGTTGAAGTTGCAGCGCTGGCCCTCGTCACACTTGACCAGTTGCTTCCCCTTGCAGTAGCTGGTCTGCAGGTGGGCGGTGATCGGAGGAACCTCATAAGATTGTGCTGTTCTTGCGGCATCGGCACACCATGTTTTGAGGCCCCGCTGGACTGGGGTGGCGTAGCGGCAGTTCGGGTGCAATACCAGTGTGCTCCCTCAGTCCACCTGAGCTCCTCGCACCTCGCTGATGCACTGATCATGGGCGCTGTCGTCGCAACTAATGGCCGGCTGGGGGTTGTCCTTGGGCTCGCACCCAATGGCCTGCTCTTTGAAGTTGCACCGCTGGCCATCGTCGCACTTCACCAGTAGATTGCCCTTGCAATAAGTGGTCTGCAAGATTGATGTAGGGGGCAGGCGGGCATTCTCAGGCTGTTGTTGCCGCATTGCGGCGGCAAGATGACCACAAGTTCAAAGCACTTTGCAAGCAGCGCCGCCAGCACACATGGTGTAACGCCGCCCTCCTTGCGGTACCAACCAGTGTGCGCACCTCGCTGATGCACTGATCGTGGGCGCTGTTTGCGCAAATGTTGGCGGGTTGCGGGTTGTCCTTGGGTTCGCACCCAATGGCTTGCTCATTGAAGTTGCACCGCTGTCCCTCGCTGCACTTCACCAGCTGCTTGCCCTTGCAGTAGGTGGTCTGTAGACGGGTGGCAGGGGGAGCAGCCACACATAGCAATGCTCAGGCTGTCAACACGTTGCTGCATTTTGCTGGCTAGGTGACAACACCCCAAAACCTTGCGGCAGTTGCAGCATGCATGGCACTGACCCCATCTGTCACTAGCTAACTGATGAGCGCACCTCGCTGATGCATTGGTCGTGGGCGCTGTTAGCGCAGCCATTATCAGGTTGCGGGGTGTCCTTGGGCTCGCACCCAATGGCCTGCTCGTTGAAGTTGCACCGCTGGCCATCGTTGCACTTGAACAGTAGATTGCCCTTGCAATAGCTGGTCTGCACCGCAAGGGTGGCGGGGGAAGCAAGGGGAGGCATGCACGTTGTGATGTTGCTGCATTGTGCTGGCCGGGTGACCACAACTCCAGAGTGTGATGTTCCATGCAAACGCGGTGCGCCCACAAAAAAGTGCAAAAACTCTGCTGCCACCTGGCACGATTGACATGCGCACCAGGCTGATGCACTGATCGTGGGCGCTGCTGGCGCACGGGTTGGCTGGCGGTGCATTGATGGGCTCACACCCAACGGCCTGCTCGTCGAAGTTGCACCTCTGGCCGTTGTTGCACTTGACCAACTTCTTGCCCTTGCAGTAGCTGGTCTGCAGGGGTGTGGCAGGTGGGAGCAACCAGGCATGCTTGGGTTGCTGTTGGCGATTGCATTGGCTGGCAGCACGACAGCAATCTCGGAGCATATGCAGCATGAAAGGTGCAAACCTGCGCTGCCCCCGTCGGCCGGCGCTCGCACCTCGCTGATGCACTGATCATGGGCGCTGTCGGCGCAAGGGCTGGCAGGCAGTGGGGTGGGGGCATCTTTGGGCTCACACCCAATGGCTCGCTCGTTGAAGTTGCAACGCTGGCCGTCGTTACATTTGAACAGTTGCTTGCCCTTGCAATAGCTGGTCTGCAGGTAGTAACAGGTTGTGAAGGAAAGGGGGCAGGCAAGCAGGTTTGGGCTGTTGCTACAGCACTGAGCTGGCTGGGTGACAGCGAAACTATCATGTAGTTGAGCCCAAGCCAGCGGCATGCATGGTGCAAGCGTCGCGTGCTTGGCCGGCGACTGCACCTCGCTGATGCATTGGTCGTGGGCGCTGTTGGCGCAGCGGGGTGCAGGCGGCGTGTCGCAGTCGCTGGGCATGCAGCCAACGGCGTCCTTGTCGTCAAAGCCGCAGTGCAGGCCGTCCGCACAGGTGTGCAGCTGTTTGTCCTTGCAGAACTGCGTCTTGCTGATGCACCTGCAAGAGCAGGGTAGAGCCAACCGTGATGGAGCCAAGTTTAAGCTGACGGGGCGCAGAGGACCACCGGTACGCAGATGAGCCCCCTTTGCAGTGTAAGCCACAAGCAGCGATGTTGCGTGCTTAGCCTCAACTCACAGTTGGTGAGTGGAGCTTCCGCACAGTGCCCGAGCCTGGTCAGACGGCAGCGCGAGCAGCATGCGCGAGCGGCGGCCGGGCGGCACGAGGCGGCCGGTGACGGTGGCTGCTGCAGCCAGGAGCAGCAGCGCGGTGAGCCTCATGACGGCGTGAGTCGATCCGAAAAGGGGGATGGGGGCGGGGGGCGCGTCGACACCGGGTTTCGCGAAGAGGTGCGTGAAGGTCCTTGGCACTGCTGCTGTGGAGCTCTTTTGGGTGCAGAAATGCTTGTGTGTCTGTGATTCGTGGACCGGCAATGTTTTGCAGAGCCTGCGCGCTGCACATGCGCGGGCCAGCTCGACCAAACTAGCGTTTTCGCGCGCGCGCGGCTACGATACATTGACAAGCACCCGCGTCAGCCGACAAAATCGGTAATGAGCCAGTGGCTCGGCCCACGACTCCAGTTCCGAGCGGGTGTGCACCACATGGCCGGCGGCGCCGCCGCTCTCCCCGCGCTGCCGCCGCCTCGGCTGTCTCTAGCGGCGGGCCCAACCCGAGCAGCGGCAGGTAATCACAGGAGCCGTTTGATTTCATTTGCAGTCGCTTGGGCGGCACAGAAGATAAGAACATCTGCTGCAAAGAGCGGCTGCACAGGGCGAGAAAACGCAGGTGCAGCCAAGGCGGAGCAGCAGGGGTCTTGGGGTGTCGACCGCCTGCTGCCTGCCGAGAATAAGGTTGGAATCATGGAAAGGAGTGCCAACGGCAAGTTCGTTGGAAATGGGAAAAACAGAGTCATAAACGCCACACCGCAGGGGCGGCTGCTCGGTACTTTTCGGGCGAAGTGGGAAGGGGGCTTCAGTGCTAAATCCCAGTGCTGCTGCTGCCTACTTTGGCTGTTGCTGCTGCTTCTGCTGCCTTCCGTTGCTGCCTGCCTACCGATGCCGCAGCTGCCCGGATGCTGAGCCTGCGCTAGAACGCTACTGTGCAGGCGTGGCCGCCAGCTGCGCAGCTGCTGCGTTGTAGAGGCTGCCGCCGTCTGCCACTGCCCGGCGCATTGCGCTGAGCGGGTTGCGCTTGCCTGCACGGCAAGGCAGGGGGCAGGTGTGAGTCACAGCAACCGAAATACACGCCAGGTCAATTGTGGGCGCCAACCAGCTCTCTCGTTGAAGTGTGTATTTCTTCCCTTGGTGGCAACAAGGTGCATGCGAGGCAGGGCAGGCTTGGCAAAACAACCTCGCAACCCCAGCACAGCAGCTGGGAACGCATAACCGTGCAGCACTCACCAGCGCTGCCGCTGCCGCCGGCGGGCTTGGGCGCTAGCGTTTGGGACACTAGCTCAGCGATGGTGGCATCGGGCAGGGGAGCAGGGGTGGCTGCGGCTGCTGCTCCTCCGGTCAGGTCCCAGGCGTGAGCAGGTGCCGCGTCCAGCCTGTGCGATTGGAAAAGGGATTGGAAAAGCAGGCATGATGACAACATGAAGCAGAAGCCACACAGTGGGAGCAAACACGAGGCTGAGACGCCATGGTGCACCGGGTGAGGGCACATCACACACGGCCAGTTGCAAGCCACGCACCGCACTTGCTTGGCTGAATGTTGCAAACAGCACTGGAAGCAGCTTCCCAATGGCAGCTGTCACCTTCATCACCCACCCCCTTGTTGGAAATGACAGCTGCCAGTCGCACCTGTACTGCATGCCGGGCTGCACCGCGTCCAGAGCCTCCAAATCCAGCAGGGACAGGCCCATGCCTGGCAGGCCTGGCAGCTGCGGCAGGGGCCCACCGGCCACCGCCGCCGCCGCGGCTGCAATGGCAGCGTCAGGCAGGCCCGCGGCCGGCAGCGCTGGAAGGCCCATCAGCGGCGGCAGCAGCGCAGCGGCGGCCGCAGCGTCTGCTGCCGCAGCGGGCGGCGACTGCTGCGCCAGGCGCAGCAGGGCCTGCCGCAGCTCGGCGGCGGTGCGCGGCGAGCGCTCGCTGACTGCATCCAGCGCTGCCCGCTGCTCGGGGCTGAGCCGCTCCTCCAGAGGCTTGAACATCTCTGATAGCTTGCTGCTGCTGGGCCGGAACTGCTGCTGCAGCAGGCGGTCGGCATCATCGTGCGCTGCCGCGCCTGCTGTGCCTGCTGCGCCTGCTGAGCCCGGCGCCGGCGCCCTGCCGGCGCTGCCCGCACTCGTCACGCTGAGTGGCGGCATGGGCAGCAGGCTGGCAGGCGGCAGGGACAGCGGCGGAGACAGCAGCAGCATGTTGAGGCCTCCAGACTCTTGGCGGTGAAGGCTCTCCGCCGCCGGTGCGGGCGCGTCTGCTGCTGGGGCTGCGGCACCCTCCGCCGCTGCGCCCGCTGCAGCCGCGCCATCCGCTGCTGCTGCCTCAGAGACGCCTGGGCCCTCAGCCGGCTTGCTGTCCAGAGCGGCAGGCACAGCTGCCGGCTCAGGGGCTGCCGTTGGTGCCGCCGACCAAGGCGCTGCGCCCGCTGCGCCCGCTGCGCTGCCGGGCGGCGCCGCCCCCGCAGGACCGCCCGCCGAAGCAACAGCCTCTGCCATGCCGGCAGCTGTGGCGCCCGCGGGGGTGGCGACCAAGCCAGCATCGGCAGGCAGGGCATTCAGAGCGCTGTGGCCCGGAGCCACAGGCGCCAGCAGCGAGTTTTCGGGCTGCCGCCGCACGCCGCCGCTGCACAGCACGGACAGAGACGGGGCAAAGGAGGGGGCAGCGTTAGCGAGTGACAGCCAGGCAGGTTGGTGAGAGATCTGGGCTCATCTCCTCAGAAGGTGCAGCGGCATGCGACCTAGAGCACTTGAAAAGCCAGAAGATCTGCCCGTGCAGGGAACTGCCGCAGCCCAGCGAAGAGCAGCATTCGCACGGCTCAAGGGCAACACACGCACACACACACACACACAGCTAAAGTGCAGCTTCGTTACAGCTGAGCCGCAAGCCGCGCTCACCGCCGCAGGCCGCTGCCGGTGCGCAGTCCGCTGCCCGTCCGCAGGCCGGTGCGGTTCTTGAGCACGGTACCAAACAGGAGCATGGCTGGTGTGGCCACTGCCCCGCTGGGCTGGGAGCCCAAGTGCAGCGGCGTGCCGACCACCGTGGTGTGGCCTGCAAGGGGGGCAAGGAAGGAAGGCAATGAAAGGAGGAGATGGGTTTGCAGGGGGCGGAGTGAAGCGTAGGGACTGTCTGACCGCCTATCACCAAGTGCATGTGCGGTGCTGCCTGGCATACTAGGACAAATATAACGCACCCTGCAAACATGCCCATGCTGCCTGGCGTCCTCCCGCAAACACCGTGTTCGGTCTGCTACTGCAAACAACACGCACGCACAAATTCATGGTAAACGGCCCGCTGCCGCACCTGTGGGAGGGCTGGTGATGCCGAGATCAACCAGGCTCTTCCAAGTGTCGGCATGGATGGTTGAGGGGGGCGCCTGTGCAGTAAACGGCCCTGCTCCTGCTGCCCCAGCTGCCCCTGCTGCCCCAGGCCCTGCTGCTCCAGCCGCTGCGCCTGCTGCGGCGCCTGCTGCGCTGGGCGCCGCCGCACCGAGAGCGGGCACAGCAGCAGCTGCAGGCGCAGGAAGCGCAGCATCCAGTGCTGCGCTGATGGCTGGGCCGATGCTGGGCTCGTGGGACAGTCTGCGCACCGCTGCCACTTGCTGCTGCTGCTGCTGCTGCTGCTGCTGCTGCTGCTGCTGCTGCTGCTGCTGCTGTGGGGGCGGCGGGGGCGGCATGCCGGTCTGCTGCGCAGCCGGCAGCGCCGCCTGGCCGGCTGGCCGGGCTGCCGGCTGCTGGGCTGGGCGGGCGGCTACCGGCTGCGATGCTGCCAGGAAATGCTCCAAACTGGGTGCTGGATCCATTGGAGCCACCTCCTCCACTGCCACCGCCACCGACCCAGGCGCTGCCGCAAAGCCGCCCGCTGCAGCGCTTGCAACCTTGGCCGCCGCTGCTGCCGCCCAGGCCCGCTGCTGCTGCTGCTGCTGCTGGGCTGCATTGTGCTGCTTGAGCACGCTGCTTGTCAGCCGCACAGAGCTGACTCCGGAGCGCTGCGGCTGGGGCTGGGAGAAGGCATCCCCCGCCACGGCTGCCGCCCGCCCGCCTGCCGCCTGCTGCGCCGGCAGCGGAGGCGGCAGTGGGAAGTTGAGCAGGCCTGTGGCAGCCAGCGCCTGACTGCCAGGGCTCATGGGTGCTGCTGCTGCCGGCCCTGCTGCCGCTGCCGCCGCTGGTGCAGGCGAATCCAGGCCTGACACGCCGGCCCGCTGCGCCACGCGGCGGGACCGTCGGGTGGCGCCCTCAGCAGGCTGCAAGGGGCGGGGCAGGGCAGGAAACAAGGCAGACGGATGGGCAGAGCAGGGAACGCGGCAGACAGGCGGCCGAGGCAAGGGCAGGGCAGGGAACGCGGCCGACAGGTGGGCAGGACAGGGCATGCCGGATGCGATTCCACACAACACGGCATCAGGACCGAGTTGATGCCCTGCTGGGAAAGAGACAAAAGTGCATGCCACCGCATGAAAACACAGACACAAGGCGAAATCGCAGCCGATGTGTCTCACCTGCGACAGCGCGTAATCGCGCACCACCACCTCTGGGCTCTCAGAGGGCGAGCGACTGGGCCGGCTGGAGCGCCTGCGGGGACAGGGGACGTGAACAAGACAAGGCGTCTGTGTGCGTGGCGTCACAACAGGACTGAGTGGGGAAGCAGGAAGGCCGCGGGGCAGCAGCATGTCCCGGCCAACAGGTGTTGTGATTCGTGCGTGGCGAGGCAGGGCAGCACCCAGGCCAGCAATGCCGCACCTGCTGGCGCCAGCCGGCGGTTTGGTGGCTGCCGCCGCGCTGCCGCCTGCCGCCACCACTGACGCCGGCCCGGCAGCTGAGGTGAAGGGGCTGGCTGAGCGCTGGCGGCCGTGGGGCGAGGAGGGCAGGGAGGCTGAGTCGGTGCCTGCATAGAAGCTGCTGCCGCCGGCGCCGCTGTCGCCGTCATCAAAATCTGGGGAGGTTGGGGGATAGGCGAGGGGGAGAGGGTGGGCAGTGGGCAGCAGTACAGAGAGACGGGAAAGGGAAGAGGAAGGACGGCGCTGGAGAGGAAGGGAGCCCGCTGCGGGTCACAGCCACAACCTCACGAACTGAGTTGGCACGCAAACTCACCCGCGTCTGAATCCGAGTCCTTCCACTCCGGCAGCCCAGCAAACTCGCCCTGCTCCACCTGCAGATCAAGCGTGAGGCACGAGGCATTATGTGATCCGGCAGTCGGCACAGCTGCACAAGGTGGGTCACGCCAGCTAGCCTGCCACAGTGCATAGGCGGAGCTCCCAAATGAAGGCCGTATGCATTGCTCTAGCCCGCACGGAACACAACATGCCGCCCTCCCAGTAAAGCCCACCTTGCAGCGCGGCGTGGAGTTCCAGTGGCTCTTGAGCGTCGCTCGCCTCCAAGCAAACCAATGCAGCACATGCCACTCCATCCCTACTCCGCTCATACTATACACATGCATGTAAAGCGCACCTTGCGGCGCAGCGTGGAGTTCCAGTGGTTCTTGATGGCGTTGTCGGTGCGGCCCTTGAGGTGCTGCGCCATGCGCGCCCACTGCACCAAAGAATGCGGCAATGCTGGTAAGGAAGCGTCACTTGCAATTGTTTGTAAGTGCACAATACATGCATGGCCCTGGTGCTGCGCTATGCGCGCCCACTGCACCAAAGGGCCATGGTGGGGGCAGCAGAGGGTGTCATGTGACACGCAAAGCAACCGCAAAGCCATTGCACTGGTGATGACTTGCCCAAATGAAGCTACCCATGGCCATCAGCAACCAGCCCAACAGGTTTCATTGTCAGTTGCACACTCCGGCCGCAGCAGCTAGCTGCCTGCCCCACACGCTATCGCCTTGCCTGATTGCCGTGGCGGCGGTGGAAGCGCACGATGATTTCGTCCTCCTGCCGCGACCACGCCCCGCGCTTGATGTCGGGGTTCAGGTGGTTGTGCCACCTGCAGGGGGAGCAGGCAAACCCATCGATTATTGCTATTTGGCAGCCGTCCATGCTTGGCGACGGCACTGGGGCAGGAGGAATGGCCTGATGCTTGAGGTTTGCAGACCATGCCATGCAGCGGGTCGCCTTGCTGCAAACACACTGCCGAAGATTGCTGCAGGGCCAGCAGCATCTGCAAAGTCTGTCAGCAAGCCCCCACTCCTTGCTGCCTCCCAGCCGCCGATCCCAAGCCACCCAGCGCACCGCTCGCGGCACTGCTTGCCAATGCGCCCCGGCAGGTGCTCGGCAATCATGGTCCACTTCTGGGGGCCGTGAATGGCCACCAGCCTGGGGAACAGACCAGCAGAGGAGCCCGTGTGTTGGTCAGCACCACAGCATGCAGCGCAAGGAGGCACAACAGCAGGTCAGGACGGCAGCAGTGTGCCCTTTGATGTGCCATGGCTGTGTACCGCGCAATCCGGCCGGCAGGGTGGGGAGTAGGGCTGCTGCGCCCGGTGAAGCACCATCAGTTGGGGACCACAATCAATCATGGCACAATCAAACTGATCTAGTCCTTTTACACTTTAAAAGAAAAATACCAATCAAGTCGCACCGCATGATGGCTTCATCCTCCTCTGGCGTCCAGGGCCCCTTGTGAACGTCGGGGTTCAGTACCTGTGGAGGGCGGGCAGCGGGGCAAGACGGGCAGAGTGAGGGCATGGCGCGGCAGCATGGCCGCTGGACAATGTTGAGAGGTCCAGCGGCAGCAGGAGAGAAGGCAGGAGACAGCACACACAGCAGCCGTGCCATGCCCCAGACAGCGTGCACAGCAGCACCAAAGTCAGCCATGGAGAACAGCGGCCGATCCACCCCAGCACACATGGTGCAGCACCTTCTGCCAGCGGTGCAGGCACTGCACATCCGTCCGGTCGGTGAAGTTCTCGGCTGCAAGTGGGGCAAAAGGGGCAGCGCAGGGGCAAGGGTTGTGGCAGCAGCCCGTAAGCAGGGGGCGGGCAACAGCTGGCGGGTGTCAGCCATCGGCGGCAGCACCCAGCGGCAGGCCCACTGCCGGGGGCACAGTGCCTCGTGCTGCGACTGGTGCTATCCTGCGGCACATGTGCTGCTTGATTATGCTGAAATAGCTCCAGCAGCTTCGGCCCGTCCTGTCCCCACGCCATGCCGTGCGCGTGCCGATGCGGCGCTGCACGACGCCGCTGCCGCAGCCGCCGCCCCGCCCGCCCAGGGAGCGCACCTATCTTCTTCCAGTTCTTGGCGCCATGCTGCTGCACCAGGCGCCGCAGCAGGTCATCCTGCGGAGGCAAGGGGCGGGCTGCACTCAGCTGCGGCCCAGACGGAGGCGTCGCCCCGGTGCGGCGGCGGCGACCGGCGTCGCTCCCGCCGACAGCTGCCCTGCGTGGGCCAAATTGCGGGCCCGCGGCACGCACCTCCTGCTTGGTCCAGCCTCCCCTGCCGTTCCGCCGCACTTTGGTCTGCACCCGGCTGCAGCAGGGGCAGGGGCGGGCGGGGTTGTCAGCGGGGCCGGGCTGTCTCGCCGCCATTGCGATCGTATCGATCGCATCGGCACTCCATTTCGATCACTCGACTCACCCGTCCAGCGGCAGGGCGTCGGCGACGTAGTCGGGGTCCTCGCTGCCCGCTCGGGGCCGCACCTGGCGCCCCTGGCTGCTGGGCGCCGGCCGCTTGCGGCTGCCACTGCTCATCGCCGCTCTGGGAGCATCGCGCGATCGGCAGCTGCTCGGTGGGAGGAGCTGCGAGTTCATGTTCATGCGGCGGCGGCGGCAGCGCGCCCAGCGCGGCGTCGCAGCTGCCGTCAGCCCTGACAACAGCACCCGTGCAGCAGGGGCTTTGGTGTCCCCCAGCAGCAAGTTGACGGTGGCTACCATTTGATCTCCTCACTCATGCTCGGGTATGATGCCTGCCCTGCATGATCGGGCCCGCCGCCGCCGCCGCCCAGCTGTCGCCCGCCGGCCGTCGCCTCCCAGCCGCCCGGTGCGGCCAGGCAAATGATGGTCATTGTCATCCCGTGTGCTGCTTCCCTTTAGCATGAATCTAGCACGAAATTGACTTTGATTCAACGGTGCACTGCGATTGTAGTGGAATTGGACATCCTGAGCTGGGCAACCTGAGCTGGCGGCCTGCTGTGCCGGCACAGGCGTCTCGATAACCTAGCTGACTGTGCAGCACTTGCTAGCCCACGCTCGCACGTCTGCGCGCCCCACAGCGTGAATCCCGTCATCATGGCACCGCGCGTGCGCCGGCAGGCGCCCGACGCGCCAGGCACAGGTCTCGTCTACGCAAGCTCCGCCTGCAGCTTTGCGGAAGTGCCCACGGGGGTCCTGCAGCACATACTGGGCTTTCTGGACGCCCGCAAGGACAGGTGGGGCGCAGCGCCGCGAGCCTGGGCTCCTCTACTCCTGCCGCCGCTCCACTGGCAAGATTCGGGCAGGTTGCGGACCGCAGAATGTAGGGGGACGGTCTGCAAAAAATGCAGACCGTGCTGGCTATGCAGACCGTGAAATGTAGGGGCCACGGTCCGCATTGTGTCGCGCAGACCGCCATTTTTGGCCCAGGCACGGTCTGCATATTTTGCAGACCGTCACGGTCCGCAAGGGGGCTGGCGGGCGGTCTGCAGCAGCGGTCCGCATTCTGGTCTGCACTCTGGCTCCTGCTCTCCTAGCTGCTGGCTATAATTGCCCTTGCAAGCCATCACTTTCAAGTGTTTACCAGTGTAATACATGGCTGGATAAGGACATATTTTGCATTGCCCCTACCCAGCGGCGCGCCGACAGGGGCGCTGCCCGGCGGACGGCGGCAGCGGGGGCATGTGCCAGTTAAATTTAAGGATGGGCCAGCGTATGCTAGTGTTGTTTTGCAATTCACATTATGAGTTGCAGGCAGAGCTAAAGTTGG